>Ga0210391_10000456_pt1 | contig 43231 bp, 27 predicted proteins | sample IncBWC12OmetaG_FD_160573 | JGI IMG/M metagenome (GOLD analysis project Ga0210391, IMG submission 160573) | Forest soil microbial communities from Barre Woods Harvard Forest LTER site, Petersham, Massachusetts, United States - Inc-BW-C-12-O ...
TTTTCGCTGGACGTGGGATCTTTTGATTTCGTGCGCTCGACGTTTCTGTGGAACGGGATCGCTTGGACCGGGGGAATGGTGCTTTTGCGGATCGCCTGGATTGGTTTCGCGTTGATGCTTGTCGCTGTTTCCGCTCTGCTATTCGATCGCTTTGATCCGGCGCGAAGTCGCTTGCGCGCTGGCCGGAGCAAGGCTGCGGGACCGGATTCGGCTGAGATTTTGGCGGAGGTCGAAGCACGCGCGGTGGTGCCGTTGGCCTCGACGATGACGCTGACGCCGTTACGAGCCGCTCCGGCGCATTTTCGCTTTGGCGCGATGCTGGCGGCGGAATTACGGCTGATGTTGAAAGGACAGAAATGGTGGTGGTACGGGGGCGCGGCGGTGCTGGTGGCGCTGTCGGCGGCGTTGCCTGGGGCGCAAGCGCGCGGCGTGGCATTGTGCGTCGCGTGGATCTGGCCGGTGTTGATGTGGTCCACGATGGGCGTGCGGGAGAGCCGCGACCGAACCAGTCAGCTGCTCTTTTCCGCGCCACATCCGATTGCACGACAACTTCCGGCGGTGTGGTGCGCGGGAATGGTGTTGGCACTGATCACGGGCAGCGGATTTGCATTGCGGTTGGTGCTGGGCGGAAATTGGCGCGGGTTGCTGGCTTGGCTCATCGGGGCGGCGTTCATTGCCACGTTTGCGCTAGCGCTGGGAGTCTGGAGCGGGACCAGCAAGCCGTTTGAAATTCTGTATACGCTGCTGTGGTATGTGGGGCCGATGCACGCGATCGTGCCGCTGGATTTCATGGGGTCCGCCCCAGCTACATCTTTGACGCGGGTTCCGTTGGTCTATTTGGCGCTGGCGGCGGGGATGGCCTTGACAGCGCTGGCAGGGCGGAAGAGGCAATTGCAGACGTGAGCGGGAGTACAAAAGTGTGGTGGGAGGGGGAGACGTTTGTACCTGCCGGGAAGTACAGGGTGCCTCTTAGGGCGCGGGACAGAACGCCAATTGCCACGTTTGCGAGCGGGCGGCTAGAATTGAAGATTGAGAAACTGCCACCTGGGAGAAGCACGATGAAAATCGCACATTGGGGCCTTGGCGTTCTGTTGGTTATGCCGCTGGGCATCGCGGTGGGACAGGCACAATCGCCTTCGCAGGACGCGCAGGCACCAGCGCCAGCGCCGACTACCGATCCCGTGGCTGCGGCTGCCAAGCGGGCGCGTGAAGCCAAGAAAGATCAGCCCAAGCCCGCGCGCGTGTGGGATGACGATAGCGTTCCTAGGTCCAACGCTGGAATCAGTGTGGTGGGTAAGACACCGGAGGATAGCAATGGTGGCGCGGTGGCTGCTCCTGTTGCAGCGAAAGGTGCTGTAGTGTCCGGTGGCGGAGCCGCGGCAGCAACGGGCAATCGAGCCGCGCTGGAAAGATCGATAGCGAACGCCAAGGAAAAATTGGCGACGATCAAGGTGGACCTCGATCTGCAGCAGCGGACCTATACACTTGATTCGCAGATGTACTACGGCAAGCCGGACTACGCGTCAGACGCGGACGGCCTGGCCAAACTGAAAGATGAGCAGGAACAGATCGCCGCGAAGCAGCAGGAAATGGACGAAGAGCAGAAGAAACTTGACGACTTGAATGCGGAGCTGGCTGCGCTGCCGGCCGCCGCCGCCCCATCCAGCAGCGACAATTCAAATTAGGCTTCGTTTGCGGCGCGGAACGCTCGAATTGTAGGGATGGTGCGGGCGAGGTAATTGAGGGTGTGTGTGGCGTTTAGGGCGCTCTGCGCCATTTCGGAATCGCACCACTACTAATAGTAGATATTTTTCTTGACACACTAGCCGCCCCAGAGCAAAATCCAGCACGTTAACGCTGCGTTACGCGAATGTTTCTGTTTGGGTAGCGCCGCAGTTGACGATTTTTCATTCCTCGGACACGGCAGCACGCTTTCACGAATAATTCACAGGCATTTACACGCAAATCGAGAGGGACGATGCTGAATTTGGCAGGTGGAACGGTGCAATGTTTGAATCCGGAATGCAGCGCGCGGGGGCGCTGGCTGCGCTTGCACGGTGCTCCCCAGGAATGCTGCAACCACTGTGGCGCAGCGCTGCACAGCGTGCCGCCGCCGCTGCCACCGCGGTTTCGGATGCGCGCGCGGCCGATGAGAAGTTATCGGCCCATGGGGCGGGGACGCTGAATTTTTTGCGGGTCTGACACACCCGTCTGGCAACTACTCGATCGGAACTTCAGCGGCTAAAGCCGGACTGCGGATTTAGGTTTCTCGTCGTGGCGGAAGGCTCGACCCACAAAGATTAGCGTAACAATTGATGGAGGTAAACGAAAAGGCCCGAGGCGATTCAGCCGCCTCGGGCCTTTTCGTTTTCAGACGCCTGCGGTTTCGCTTAGAAGTAAAACTTCAGACCAAACTGGATCAGGCGCGGGTTCCTGTCGGTCGTAATTTGGCCAAAGGTGCCGCTGCCTCCCGAAGTATCGGGATTCAGGAACTGTGCATGGTTGAAGGCATTAAAAAATTCTGCCCGGAACTCAACGGACTTGGACTCGGTGACCTTTGTTTTCTTGACGATCGAAAGGTCGTAGTTGTTGATGCCAGGACCGCGAAGGAAATTGCGCGGCGCGTCGCCAAAACTGAAGAGCGGCACGTTTACGCAATCGTAGGAGGTCGGATTGAACCAGAATGTTCCCGTCACATTTCCGTTCGTGTCGGCGGCAGCAGAACTGATGCAGTTTGCCGCATTGGCTGAAAAGAATTGTTGGCCGTTTCGCGGGTTCTCGTATTGAACCGGACCGATGACGTTGGGACGAGACAGATCGGGGTTCTGATTCTGCTGGCTCGAATTGTTATTGGAAAACAATCCGAACGGATTGCCCTTCTGATAACTGGCGATCGCGTTGAATTGCCACCCACCAAGAATTGTCTTCAAGATGCCATTCTCCACGCCGTGGGCGAACGGAAGCTCCCACGATCCGCTGATCACAAGTCGCTGGGGCGTATCGAAATCAGCCAGTGCGCGGTCCAGCCGATAATCGAGGGGATCGGTGTATTCCGAGGAACGCGCGCGAAATCCGGAAGTGAGGTCAATCGTTTTTGACAGGGTGTAGGCTGCACGGAAGATGAAACCCTTGCTAAAGCGCTTGTCTACCGTCAATTGAAACTCATGGCTGTCGGAAAGACCGTTGCTAAAGTTGGTGAGAAGCTGTTGGGCTCCCGTCGGGAAAGCATTCGGATCGGACTCGGGGCCGCTGAGTACGGGGCCGCCGATGAAATCCACACAAGCCGCAAGTGGCCTTGCACACTCGGGATTGGTGGAGCCGAAGTTGGTGAGCTGCTGTTGCATCACGCTCGGTACTGGAAAATTTGTCTCGCCACTCGATATTAATTTTCTCCCGAGGCTGCCGACGTACACCGCTTCCACCATGGTATTCGCCGTTGCTTGCCACTGGAAGCCATAGTTAAAGTTTTCCGAGTAGGGAGTTCGAAAATGCGGGAACGTGGTATAGGCAAACGAGATTTTGGGAGTCAAGAAGGCCCCTGTGAATGTGAAGGGAAACGGGTTGGTCAGCTGCAGGGCCGTGAAGGGGTCCGCGACGGGTCCGGTTCCTGGAGTATCCCCCACGACGCCCGCGTACGAATTAGGAAAGTTGTTCGAAACGTAGCCGAACGGGGGCTGGCCGCCGAACTGCAGGTTGAGTGCACCGTCCTCGATGTCGTAAAAGATGCCGAAGCCGCCGCGCATCACAAGTTTGGAATTACCGAGCATGTCCCACGCAAAACCGAGACGCGGCGCGAAGTTGTTGTAGTCGGGATAAACCAAGGCTTTATTGGGAGTACCGGGGTCGCCCGGATACAAGATATCGGGAGGAGCGCCTGGAAACACGGTGGATTGCGTGCCCGGAAAGAAGCCGAGAATATTGTTCTGAACGTCGCTCAGGGGCATGAAGTAATCCCAGCGCAGACCGTAGTTCAGGGTCAGGCGTTTTGTGACCTTCCAGGTGTCCTGTGCGTAAAGGCCGATGGCGCCTGTGCGGATTCCGTAGGTAGCTTTGGAAAATTGGAAGTAGTTGTCCCAGAAGCCGGCGACGAAATCAGCCGTTTCGTCTCCGGTGAAATCACCAAAGGTGAAATCATAGCTGCCATTGTTGTAATAATCGTAGTGGAAATTTTGGCGGATGCGGGAGATGTCCGCGCCGAATTTAAGCTCGTGGCGGTCACGCGTCCAAGTGTAATTGTCGGCCCACTCGAAGGTCGCATCGTGGAGAGTCGTGGGACCCTGCGGGGATGGACCGAGGTTAAAGCCGTTGGTGTATATGATCGGAGGCGCCGCTCCTTTGGGATCGTCGGGACTGACATTAGTGAAGCCGAGCGCGGAAGGAGTTGTTTTGTCCGTGGGAGAGTTCTGTAGCGTCGCGGTGCGATTGGCTGCGAAGCGAAACTCATTGAGCATCCCCGGGGAAAACGTGTGCGTCCAGGTAAACGCGCCGATCTGGTCGCGGAAGTTCGTCTGAAAGCCCGACCCAAGCGGCACGTCGCCGCCCGTCGAAGCACCGTTGACGATCTGGAAGGGATAGGCCTGTCGGGTGTCGTCAATGAGGTAAACGAAAGAAATCGTGTCGTTCTTGCTGAGAGTGTAGTCAACATGCGCGATGCCCTGATCATCGTCAATCGCGGCGGTGGGAGAAGAGATGAACCCATTGGTTCCAACATTTGGCATAGGCAGAAAGTCTTGAATGTAATTGGCGATCACCGGGTTCACGGGCACCTGATTGTTCGGATAAATGTTGCCAGTGATCGGATTAGTCAGTTGCGTGCCGTTGGGATCGGTGCAGGCGCCTGCGACATAGGTACTGCACAAAGAACTGAAGTCTCCGGTGCGCTGGGCGGGAGTGAGCACGGTCAGTTGCGGTGAAGTTTGGCCTACGCGGCTACGGGTACCCTGATAAGCAAGAAAGAAGAATAGCTTGTCCTTCTTGATGGGACCTCCCACGGTGCCACCAAACTGATTGCGTTTGAAAGACTGTTTGTCCTGGTCAACCGGCAGAAAGTAGTCCCTAGCGTTGAAGAAGTTGTTACGGTCGAACTCGAAGAGGTCCCCGTGGAAGGCATTCGTTCCTGATTTGGTGATCTGATTGACGATTCCGCCGGAGGTGCGCCCGTACTGGGCGTCGTAATTGTTGGTGAGAATCTTGAATTCCTCGACGGCGTCCGGGTTGGGACTCACGACGATATTGTTGCCGAGAAAGTCTGTGTTATTGCCGCCGTCCAGAAGGAATGTGAGGGACTCGGAGCGTTGGCCACTCACAGAAAAAGGATTGTTGGAGCCGTCATCGGGATCAGGGGCAAACACGCCCGCTTGCAGCAATCCCAGTTGCAGGGTGTTGCGATCAAGCAGCGGCAGGTCATTGATCATCCGTTCGTTCTCTACTTTTCCGAGAACGGCGCCCGTGGTGTCCACCTGGACGACGTTTGATGAAACCTCGATGGTTTGAGTTTCCCGGCCGACTTTCAGCGCTACATCCAAGCGACCGTTTTGATTCAGCTCGAGAACGACTCCGTCTTGGATAAAGGTGGCGAAGCCGGACTTATCTACGGTCAGACTGTACTTGCCGACCGGGACCAAGTCGAAGAGATACGAGCCATCGGAGCCGCTGTTGACGGTGCGCGCGATTCCGGTTGCGGTGTTGGTGAGGATCACTTTGGCAGCGACGACTACGCCGCCGGATTGGTCGGTGACGGTGCCGCGGAGGGAGGCTTTGGTTTGGGCCCACGACGAACCGCTGAGGACTGCGATGACGCAAAAGACGAATGCAAAATACAGCAGCGCACGAAGAAATCTCACACCCCACCTCCGTTGGACGGACACTTGCCCAGGACACGCGGCGCGTGGAGTGCTTGGGACCCTTCAACTGTCAAAAACAGAAGGTTACGGTTTTGCCCCGTAATTAACGATACAACCCCGAAATTCGCCCCAATCGCTGCAACTCACACAGCCCCGATGCGGGAATCTATAGAACCGCGCGAGGAGGAAGTCAAGAAAGAAGCATTTATGGAAGCCATCAAAGTGATTGCAGTGAATGACTTGTGGTCAATTCTTGGGGTGAAGGAAGGGGGGAGCGGCCGGTGGGGGTGCCGGCCGCTCATGGGCATTGGGGTGATGGAGGTGCAGACATTCGAGGCGCTTTGGAGAGCCCCGAACACGACTGAGTATGCCGTTGGGGAGTGGGGACGTCGATAGGCCGCTCGGCCCATTTAGGTCCAGTACGAAGGTACTCGGAAGGTCGTTCGTGGGAGTTTCGCTCGTCGCGGAAGTTAAAAGATTTAACACAGAGTGCACAGAGAAAAGGCGGATGCAGATCGGAAACGGCAACGGCTTGAACCGCGCAGGCGCCGAGATCGCAGAGAAACACGAAGGCGAGGCGGCGACGTTTCTGACATTGTGGCAAGCTGGGGCGCAGCAAGCAGCGCCCCTACCAGTCATTTCTGGTCGTGCGGCTGCCACTACGGATCGGTTGTGCCACAACGGCGGATTCAGGCGGCTTGGGCCAGCGGGGATTGAATGGGGGGGCGGGCGGTGATACGCTCGCCGAAGCAGTTGCCTCGACGTCGGGCGCAGACGTGCGCTGCGAACTGCCCGTTACTGTTGATGGGCGCCACCGGAACAAAACTCGATCGCAAGCCGGCTGTGGCAGCGCAAGCCTTGGCATCGGTGCGCCAGCTTTTGCTGGAACTGGGCAGCTCGCGCGGGATGGAAGAACTGGTGGCGCGCGGCACGAAGGCGCACCTGGAGCGCGAGTTGGGGCTGGGCAGCCTGGAACGCGTGGAATTAATGTTGCGTCTTGGGGACGCCTGCGGCGTGCGATTGCCGGACCGCGTGGTGGCTGAAGCGGATACGGTGCAGGACCTGGTGGACGCGATCCTGCGGGCGGATGCTGGCGGCGATGGAAATGGCGCGGACGCTCACGGCGCAACGGCGGTGGCGGCGCTACCGAATTCCGCGCCATCCTCTTCTGTACTGATTTCCAACTCGAATGCATCGGCTGCTGCTTCGCCCGCGATTCGCCCGGACATCGAGGAGCAAATTCGCAAGGCGGAAACGCTGAGCGAGATTTTTCGTTTGCGCGGGCGCGGCGAACCGGGGCGCAGCCACATTCAGATTTACGAAGAAGACGAGCAGCTGCGCACGATCACGTTTGGCGAACTGTACGAGCGCGCGTCGGTGGTGGCGGCGGATTTGCGGCGACGCGGGCTGGAGCCGGGGCAGACGGTGGCGATCATGCTGCCGACCTGCGCGGAGTTTTTCTGGACGTTCGCGGGAATATTGCTGGCAGGCGGAATTCCGGTGCCGATTTATCCGCCGTTCCGGGCGGACCGCATCGCGGAGTACGCGGCGCGGCAATCAAACATCTTGCGCAACGCCGAAGCGCAATTTCTGGTGACTTGGCGGCAGGCTGAAAATCTGGCGAAGCTGCTGCAGCCGCGCGTGCCGTCGTTGCGCGAAGTGTTGAACGCGCAAAAACTGGCGACGGCTCCTGCGGATTCCCAGCATCCGACGGGCGAATGGCGGCCGGTGCAACATTTAGCGCATCACGGGCGCGGCGAAGACATTGCGTTCCTGCAATACACTTCGGGCTCGACGGGCGATCCGAAGGGCGTGGTGCTGACGCACGCAAACCTGCTGGCAAATATCCGCGCAATTATTTCCGGGCTTGTTATTCAGGAGAACGACGCTTGCGTTTCGTGGCTGCCGCTGTATCACGATATGGGATTGATCGGCGCGTGGTTTGTGCCGCTTTTTACCGGCATACCGCTGGTGGTGATGTCGCCGCTGGCGTTCTTGAGCCGGCCGGAGCGGTGGCTGCGCGCGATTCACCGGCATCGCGCGACGATTTGTCCGGCGCCGAATTTTGCGTACGAGCTGTGCGTGCGAAAAATCGCGGACAAGGATTTGGAGGGGCTGGACCTGAGTTCGTGGCGCGCGGCGACGAACGGAGCGGAGCCGGTGCGCGCGGAAACGATGGACAGGTTTGCGAAGCGTTTTGCGCCTTACGGATTTCGGCGAGAGGCGTTGATGCCGGTGTACGGGCTGGCGGAGGCTACGCTGGCGGTTTCTGTGCCGAGGTTGGGCTCCGGATACAAAGTGGACCGGATCGAACGGGCGCAGTTTGAATCGGAGGGGCGCGCTGTGCCGGTTGCTGGCGCGGATGCGGCGGCGTTGGAATTTGTGAACGCGGGGAAGCCGGTGCCGTCGGTGGAAGTGCGCATCGTGGATGCGGACGGCGTCAATCTGGGCGAACGGCGCGAAGGGCGGCTGTGGTTCCGCGGACCTTCGGCAACGAGCGGCTACTACCGCAATCCTGCGGCTACGCGCGAGCTATTGCGCGACGGCGACTGGATCGATTCGGGGGATTTGGCGTACTGGGGCGAAGGCGAGATTTACATTACGGGGCGCGCGAAAGACGTGATCATCAAGGCGGGGCGCAATCTTTATCCGCAAGAGGTGGAAGAAATTGCGGGACGCATTGCGGGAGTGCGCACGGGATGCGTAGTGGCTTTTGGCGCACCGGATGAGCGCACCGGCACCGAACGGCTGGTGGTGGCTGCAGAGTTGCGAGACATGAGTAGCGCGAAACGCATCGAGGGCGAAATTGCGCACGCCGTGGATGAAGCTTTGGGTATGCCGCCTGACGTGATTGCGCTTCTGCCGCCGCAATCCATTCCGAAAACTTCCAGCGGGAAACTGCGGCGCAGCGAGACGCGGCGGCTTTTCCTGGAAGGAAAGCTGGGGCGGAAACAGCAGGCACCGTGGGTGCAGATCGCGCGGCTAGCGGTGCTCGGCGCAGCGCCGCGGGCATGGAGTTGGCTGCAGCGGACCGCGCTACGCGCGGTGGAATTTTTGTATGGCGTTTATGCGCTGGCGGCTTTCGCGGTGATTCTGATTCCGCTGTGGATCGTGGTGGGACGCACGCGCAACCGGCGGCGCGCGGCGAGCCTGGTGCATCGCGGGGCGCGCAGGATGCTGGCTGCGGGCGGCGTTCCGGTGACTGTTGTGGGAGCGGAGATTCTGGAGCAGCGAGCGAAGACGGGTCCGTGGATTTTCGCGCCGAACCATTCGAGTTATCTGGATATTCTGGTGATGCTGGCGTTTCTTCCGGACGATGTGCGCTTCGTGGCGAAAGGCGAAATTCGCGCGATGCCGTTCGTAAACTTGTTGGCGGATAGGAGCGGACAATTTGCTTTCGACCGCAACGACCCGCAGGCGCGCATTCGGCAATCGGAGGAAGTGAACGCGGCGCTGCGGAACGGGGAATCGGTGGTGATCTTTCCGGAAGGAACTTTTACGGCCTTGGCGGGGATACGCCCGTTTCAACTGGGGGCGTTTAAGGCTGCGGTGGATGCGCAGCGGCCGATTTGCGCGGTTTCGGTGCGCGGCGCGCGGCAGATTTTGCGCGACAAGACTTTGCTGCCGCGGCCGGGGCATGTGACGCTGACGTTCAGCGCGCCAATTGCGCCGAATCCCGCAGCCGGAGACGATTGGCATGAAATTGTGCGTTTGCGGGACCAGACGCGCGACACCATTGCGCTCAACTCAGGTGAAGCCCTTATTTAGATACGCGAAACCTCATTAGCCGTAACCCTTTTGGCCTGAGCAGCATCCAAGAAAATACCAGCTCATGACGACGACCGCCTGGCCCCCTCGAGGCTGCGGCGGCATCATTGAACTATGAGGGCGGGAGCCCAAGATCCCGGTCGGCTGGGAAAATCCCGCACCACATCCCAAGGAGAAGAATTCATGGTACGGAAAGTGTCGTTACTGGTGGGTCTGCTATTTTTGTTTTCGCTGGCGGCAGGGACGCGTGCGAGCGCGCAGGACAAGGTGGAGCTTTATGGCGGATATTCGTTTTTTCATCTGGAGAATTCTCCGGGCGCTAACAATTTGAACGGATTCATTCTCTCGGGCGAGTACAAGTTTGCACCGTGGTTCGGCGCAGTTGGGGAAGTGGGCGGGGATTATGGCGGCGGATCATCGGTGACGACGTACTTGGTTGGTCCGCAGGTTTCGTTTCCGGCGCGAATCTCGCCGTTTGCGCACATATTAATCGGCGGGGCACATTACGGCCAGACGGGCTTCAGCGACAATTCCTTTGCGACGTCCTTGGGATTCGGGATTGATGCGAAGATCGCGCCGGCATTTAAGTGGCGGATCATCGAGGGCGATTATGTGACGACGCGCTTCGGCGGAGGCGTGCAAAACAACGCGCGGATTTCGACGGGGATTGTGTTCCGGTTTTAACGTTGCGTAGTGGAGAGGGGCGGATTGCGATCCGCCCTTTTTTTATTGCTGGTCGAGGACGAAATTCACGGTGATGAAGGTTTCGACTTCGACAGGTTCGCCGTTGAGGCGCGTCGGTTGATAGCGCCACTGGCGCACTGCTTGCAATGCGGGATTCGCCAGGATCGGATTTCCGCTGATTACTTCGAGTTGGCGGACGGTGCCATCCGCGCCAATGATCGCGCGCAGGTACACCGTGCCGGCCAGATGCATGGTGCGCGCGAGGTCGGGGTATCGCGGCTGCACTTTGTGGATTAGCGCGGCGGCCATCACGCCTTCGCTGCGGTGCAGGGGCGATTTGTGTTCCGGCGGCTCGGGCTTCTTGATCTCGATGGGCGTGCCGGTGCGATCCGCTCCAAGAATCCAAGCGCCGGGACCTGGAGGTCCGTCAATTCCGCCGTCGCCGATTCCTGGCGCGGGATCGGCGCTTGACGCACTTCCGGCGCTGTATGGACGCGTCGGCGTTGGAGCCTCGGGCTTCGCGCAAAAGGGGCACGGGACCGGCCTGCTGCTGCTCGTCGGCGGATGGGCGCGTGGCGTCGCGGGTTTTTCCGCGTTGCCACCTCCGCCGGGGTAGGGCGGCGTCGGCGTCACGTTGAAGAGACCGGGCAAGATCGCCGGCGTGATCAACGGCCACAGAAGCATCGCACCGAGGAGTAATGCTTCCAACACCACGGAAATGACTAGCGCTTTGCGGCGCAGATTGCGGGCGCGGTGTCGAGATTCAGAATCGTTCTCCAGCATGCACTGCGACAAGCTGCCAAGATCGCTCACGGACACACCTCCGGCCAATCGTTCGTAAACATGGGAATGCCATCAAGACGCGGCCTGGAAAGAAATGGCCTGACGACATGCGGCCGGTTTTTGAAGATTCCGGCCGGGCCGCGTCGGATGGTCTAGCGGAGTTCGCGCGATCTCTTTAAGGATAGACACCGATGCTGGCGTGTTGTGCCCAGCTTGGCCGCGCCGCTTGCGAGAATGGGGCGAAGACGGCAACGGCGGACCGTCTCGTGGTTGTAAGGTCCTGTAGACAGAATGTTTACAATTCTTGTGCGGGGGAATGCATCATTTTTAACGTAACGCGCGTCTAATTCCTATCATCGCTAAGTTGTAGCTGTCTTAGAGGATGGAGGGGGAAGTCATCATGAGCCGAAACTCAATAGAAACGGTGGGAGTTCGTTACACCGGCTGGGCCGCGTTGAACCGCGATCCGCTGGAAGACCGCGTGGAGTTTACCTGTCCGCAGTGCGGGGAAAAGGGAACGAAGGCTGCGCGGAGGCCGCGTGCGGCGTATCACTTCACCGATGGGTTCGTACAGGACCTGGAAGGCGAGGCGACCACCTGCCGCAGCTGCAAGAACTCGCTGCGGGTCGTGCCGGTGGTAATGCTGCACGACCAGGACGAGAAGCGGCGGTTCCAGGCAGTGTTTGCGCTGGAACCTTTTTCGAACAACTAATTGCGGGCCGACGGGAAGTGGGCTGCATTGTTTTCGGTGAGTGTCCCGAGTGATGCGCGCTCTTTGCCGGTAGGTCTTGAGCGAAAACAGAGGGGACGAGCTTAGGCCCGTCCCCTCTTTTGTTTTTTGGGCGTGAGGATTTTGGTTTGTTGTGCTGATGGCGCGAAAGGCAGATCCCTCGCTGCGTCCCGCGCCCGCCAAACTGCGGCGGGAAGGAAAAGGCGCGGGATTCCGATCGGGACGACACGTGCACCTTTGCGGGTGACGCTGTTTACGTTGTTCAGGGGCGCATGACGTTGGGGATCAATTGATGCGGATGCGCGAGGGAGTCGCCTTCGACGTCCAGGTGTAAGTGGTGAGCTTCGAGGTCCCGGCGGACGTGATCGAAAGCTTCGTCCACGGAATCCGCGAACTGCAGGAGTTTGTAATCGCGCTCGTTCATGGTGCCGGTGCGGACCATGTGGCGCCAGTTCAGCACTTTGTCCCAGTACCGTCTGCCGTAAATCAAAATCAAATGATGTGAAGAGAGTTTGTTGGTCTGCAGCAGGGTGAGCATTTCCCAGAGCTCGTCCATGGTGCCGAAACCGCCGGGAAAGACGATCAGGGCTTTGGCCATTTGCGCGAACCACAGCTTGCGCATGAAAAAATAGTGGAAGTAGAAATTCAGGTCCGGGGAGATGTAGCGATTGGAGCTTTGCTCGTGCGGCAGCTGAATGCTCAGGCCGACCGAAGGACCGCCGGCTTCCGCAGCGCCGCGATTGGCTGCTTCCATGATCCCGGGTCCGCCGCCGGAGCAGATGACGAAGCGGCGCGGCTGATTGCCGAGGGTCATGGCCCAGGACGTGATGCGGTGGGAAAGTTCGCGCGCTTCTTCGTAGTAGCGGGACATTTCCAGCAGCGAGCGGGCGGCCGTAATTTTCGCGCGCGAGGCGGGGGTGCGCCGGCCGCGGGCGGCGGCTTGCGTTTGTTTCAGGTGCGCCAGGGCGCGATCGCGCGATTGAATGCGGGCTGAGCCGAACATGACGATGGTGTCGCCGATGTTGGCCCGGCGCAGGCGGCTGAGCGGATCGAGATATTCGGCGAGGATGCGCAGCGGTCGCGCGCCGAGACTTTCCATGAACTGCGGATCCTGGTAAGCCAGCTTGGGCAGCGGCGTGTGCTTGGGCTTTTTTCCGGAACGCTTCATCGTTTCGACCCCGATGCAGACTTCAATTCACAGCAATATCCATGTTTCAATCCACGCATCTATGTACACCTCAGTTTCCACCGCTCTGTTGTTTCGCTTCATTTACGCCCCTTCCATTCTAGGAGAACGCGCGCGAAATGACAGCCGCGGCGCGCGGCGGCAGTGCTCTGTAAGCAACGCATGGAAGTGCCGGCGAATCAGATACAGTGGACAGCTACAGTGAATGTAGGATGAAACTTGTGAATCGCGTGTTATTTCGGCGTTTATTTCGAGGTGGAGCGGCCGCTGGGCTTGCGGCGACGGTTCTTTTGGCCGCGCCGTTTGCACCGGGCCAGGAGGCTCCGGCTGGACCTTTGCATCCGCGTCCGGGCGTGCAGCCCGAGCAGGTTCCTACGGCGGAACAACAGAAACACGCGATTCGCGTGCGGGTGAACGAAGTGACGGCGCCGGTGATTGTGCGCGATCCGAAGGGCGAGATGGTTTTTGATTTGAAGCAGGATAATTTCCGGGTGTACGACAACGGAGCGGAGCAGAAAATCGATCATTTCGACGTGGGAGGCGATCCGCTCTCGATTGTGCTGGTGATTGAGGCGAGCTCGCACATCCAGCCGATGTTTCCCAGCATCAAGCACGCGGGAATTGTGTTCAGCGAAGCGGTGATGGCGCAGACTTCGGAAGCGGCGGTGATCAGCTACGACAGCACGGTGGACCTGCGAGCGAAATTCACGACGGACCCGGACAGCGTGCAGTACGCGATCGAACATTTGCCGCTGGGCGTGAATGATTCGCTGCTGTACGACGCGATGGCGCGCGGGATTTCGATGCTCGATGAACGGCCGGCGGTGCGGCGGCGGATCATGCTGGTGATCGGTGAATCGCACGACACCGGCAGCGAGAGCCGGCTGGGCGAAGTGTTACGGCAGGCGCAGCTGGCGAACGTGACGATCTATTCCGTGGGGCTGAGCACGGCGATGGCGGACTTGCGCGCGAAGCCGGATCACGTGAACGATACGCCGGACTTGCTGGCGCTGGCTGTGTTTCTGGTGAAGACCGGGAAGAATGCGCTGGGGACGAATTCGCTGGCGGTGGCGAGCCAGGCCACCGGCGGATTGCACGTGGCTACGCTGCGCGACCGCTCGATCGAGAAAGCGATTGATGATATCGGCGGCGAGCTGCACGCGCAGTACACGATCGGGTATCGTCCGGTGGGAGATGATCCGGAGGGCTATCACGAGATCAAGGTGGTGGTGGATCGGCCGAAGGTTTCGGTGCGCACACGGCCGGGGTATTACGTCGCGCCACCTGCAAGCTAACGCCAGATTTCCACTCGCAAATGCTTGCGGTCTCGGGTCGGCGACTCGGGCACACAAACTCCGAAGCCCGACAGAATTCGCTCCGCTGTCCAGCATGCGACGCAGGCGTCCGGGGCGTCGTCCAAACCAACTCCGGCAGGTCGCTGTTGCAGCGAGGACCCGATAAGAGTGTCAAAGCCCGCGGTGTTAAGTAATTCCCGGCGTTGGTCGAAGCCTGTTTTCTCCTTCTTCCCATGCATCAATGCAACACGTTTATTCAGTTCCAAGAAACTCAGTTCGGGATGCACTTCCTTGACGCGGTCTTGTTGCTGGGGATGCATCCACTCGTCTACCTCTGTGATCTTCTGAGAAATTGAGAACGCTTGGCGCGAAAGCCCGATCTTTTCAAGCGAACTCATCTAATTCGCTAGTTTTGCGGCTTCCTAGTTGTCAGAGCGCGTGAGGGCTGCACCCACCGGCGGAGAAAAAACGCAACAGCCGCGTTTGCCCAAAAGCTTGCGAGTGACCCTGTCGCATTCCCGGCCTCCTCGCTCCGCATGGTCAGATAAGCCGATGGGAATGTCTCGAGCTACGATTCGGGGTTTTTGAGGCAGGGCGAGAACCTGCGAAATCTGCCGTAGAGGCCCGGCGTGCACGGTCTTACCGCATTCAACTTCGCGCAGCACAGCAAACCATCCCGCACGACATCCGTCGACGCCGGCGACCCAAACCACTTTCGCCTCCGCAGCTACTTCTTCTCGGGTTCGGGCGGCGCTACGACTGCGGCGGCTTCGTCTTCTTCCAGGATGGCGGCGGCTGCGGCGATGCGGTCGCCTTCTTCCAGGCGCAGCAGGCGGACGCCTTGCGTGGAGCGGCCAGCTTCGCGGATTTCGCCGGAGTGCACGCGGATGACTTTGCCCTGGCCGGTGATGATCATCACGTCGGAATCTTCGCGGACTTGCAGCGCGGCGACGACGGGACCATTGCGGTCGGTGGATTTCAGGTTGATGACGCCCTTGCCGCCGCGCGAAGTGACGCGGTATTCGGCGAGCGGGGTGCGCTTGCCGTAACCCTTTTCGGCGACGGTGAGCATGAGCGAAGTGAGCGATTCGCGAATCTGATCGCTTTCCAGCTCGTCGAGATTTTTCGTTTCCTTCTTGTATTCCTTCTCGATGATCCCGAAATCGGGCTGCACCGCGTCCATGCTGACGACGAAGTCGCCCTTCGCAAGATCCATGCCATTGACGCCGCCTGCGGCGCGGCCCATGGAGCGGACTTCGGTCTCGCGGAAGAGAATGGCCTGGCCGTCGTGGCTGGCAAGGAAAATCATCTGCATGCCATCGGTGAGTTTCGCGCCGATGAGTTCGTCCGTGCCATCGAGATTGATGGCGATGATGCCGGAAGGACGCGGGTTGGAAAATTCCGCCAGGCCGGTTTTCTTCACCGTGCCGCTCTTGGTGGCGAGGAAAACGTAACGATCGGCTTCCTCGAGATTGCGCGCCGAAACAACGGCGGTGAGCTTCTCATTTTCCTGGAAGCGCACCAGATTGGAAATGGCTTTACCGCGTGTGGCCGCGGCGGCTTCGGGAATTTCGTAAACTTTGAGCCAGTAGATGCGGCCTTTGGACGTGAACAGCAAGATGTAGCTGTGCGCCGAGGCGACGAAGAAATGCTCGACGAAATCGTCGTCGCGCGTTTTGGCGCCGATGCGGCCTTTGCCGCCGCGGGATTGGTGGCGATAGGTTTCGACGGAGGTGCGTTTGACGTAACCCGCATGGCTGACGGTGATGGCCATTTCCTCGTCTTTGATGAGGTCTTCGAGCTTGATTTCCTCGACGCGGTCAACGATCTGGGTGCGGCGCTCGTCACCGTAGGATTTTATGATTTCGCGCAGCTCCGCGACGATCACGGCTTTCAGTCTCTTTTCGCTAGCGAGGATTTCACGCAGCTCGGCGATCTGTTCGCGGATCTTTTTCAATTCGGCGAGGATGTCGTCGATCGAGAGCTGGGTCAGGCGGTGCAATTGCAGTTCGAGGATGGCGTCAATCTGCGGGAAGCTGAGGCCGACTACTTCCGCGGGCATGCCGTATTTCTTGTTGACGAGTTTGACGCCGGCGATGCTCTTGGCTTTGCCGTCTTCGGATATCTTAACGGTCTTGTTCGCGAAGAATTCGTGCAAGTTTTCGCGGGCGTTGGCGCGGCTGGAAGAACCTCGGATCACGCGGATGACGTCGTCGAGATAGTCGAGGGCGATCTGGTAGCCGAGCAGAATGTGTTCGCGCTCTTCGGCTCTGCGCAGCTCGTACTGCGTGCGGCGACGCACCACGTCCACGCGGTGCTCGATGAAAAGCTGGAGCAATTGGAGCAGACCCAGTTCGCGGGGTTGTCCGGCGACGATGGCCAGCAGGATCATGCTGAAGGATTCCTGCATCTGGGTGTGCTTGAAGAGGTGCGCGAGAATAATCTGCGGCTCTTCGTCGCGCTTCACTTCGATGACGATGCGCATGCCGTCGCGGTCGCTTTCGTCGCGAATGTCGGCGATGCCTTCGATCTTTTTATTCTGGATGAGGCCGGCGATATTTTCGATCAGGCGCGCTTTGTTGACCTGATAGGGGAGCTCGGTGACGACGATGTCCTGGCGATCTTTGCCGCGCTGTTCGATGGCGACTTTGGCGCGCACCTGGAAGGAGCCGCGGCCGGTCTTGTAGGCTTGCTCGATGCCTTCGCGGCCGTAAATGTAACCGGCAGTGGGGAAATCGGGGCCGGGGACGAGCTTCATGATTTTTTTCAGATTGGCTTCGGGTTCTTCGATCAGGACGATGGCGGCTTCGACGACTTCTTTCAGATTGTGCGGCGGAATGTTGGTCGCCATGCCGACGGCGATGCCGGAGGAACCGTTGACGAGCAGGTTGGGAATGCGCGTGGGCAGGACGACCGGTTCTTTTTCGCTCTCATCGAAATTGGGGACGAACTCGACGGTTTCTTTTTCGATGTCCGCGAGCATTTCTTCCGCGATTTTCGCAAGGCGGGCTTCGGTGTAACGCATGGCCGCAGGTGGATCGCCGTCTACGGAGCCGTAATTGCCCTGGCCGTCCACGAGCGGGTAGCGCATGTTGAAATCCTGCGCGAGGCGGACGAGCGCGTCGTACACGGGAGCGTCACCGTGCGGGTGGAACTTGCCGAGGACTTCGCCGACGATCTTGGCGCACTTGCGGTAGGACTTGGTGGAGGTGAGGCCGAGCTCGTACATGCCGAACAGAATGCGACGGTGCACGGGCTTGAGGCCGTCGCGGACATCGGGCAGGGCGCGGCCGACGATCACGCTCATGGCGTAATCGAGGTAGGACTTCTTCATTTCCGATTCGATATCAACCGGGGTGGTGATTGACTTGTCTAATTCTTCGGCCACTTAGAATCTCCGTGTTTGGTGAGTAGTGATTGGTGATGAGTGACTGATCTCTGTTGTCGCCACGCTGCCTGCTGCGAAAAGCTGGCGGCCTGAAAGCCGCGGCTACAAAATACGCGGCTACGCGTTTGCCTTGGTGCGCTCGAGCACGTATGTCTTCACTGTTTCGAAGGCCGTGGCGTTGTTCGAAAAGCGCTGCGGGCCGAAATGTTTTTCCAGTTCGCTGAGCAACGCTTCGCATTCGGCTTGCGTGGCGCATTCGAACGCGACACCTTGCTCGTTGTTCGGCGTCTCGGTGGGCGTCGCGCGAAAATCGGAGCAGCTCATTCCGCGCAGGCCCGGCAATATCTTCCATACCAGTTGATAGTTCACCAGAGTTAGATATCCAGGTTGACGACGTCGAGAGCGTTCTCTTCGATGAATTTGCGGCGCTCTTCGACGTTTTCGCCCATTAGGGTGGAGAAAATTGTTTCGGCGGCTACGGCATCTTCCAGGCGCACTTTCAGCAGGGTGCGCACTTCGGCGTTCATGGTGGTGTTCCACAATTGCTCGGGATTCATTTCGCCGAGGCCCTTGAAGCGCGTGATGGTGAAATCTTTCTTCGCGTCTTCCAGGACGTAATTGAGCAGGCTGAGCGAATCTTCCTTCACGACTTTATCGCCGTTGTGCGCGATGGTGAAAGGGCCGCGATCGAGTTCGGCGATGGCTGCACCGAGAGTGCGCAGGCGCTTGTAATCCGGCGTGGCCGCGAGCGCCCAATTGATGCGCCGTTCGCCGCCATTTTTCAGCAGCAGCTCGTGCAGGCTGTGCTCTTCGTCGAAGATGAATTTGGCTTCCAGGTCGAGCTTGGCCTTCTCGATGGCCTTCACCAGTTCCTGCAATTTCTTTTTGTCGGCGAAATCGGCTTTCTTGTCGAGCTCGCTTTCGGCGAGCAACTCGACCAGCTTCGGTTCGCGCAGCCGGCGGCCCAGCTTCGCGGCGACCTGATCGTATTCCTGGATGTTCAGGAGAAAAGTGGTGAGGTCGCCGCCTTCGAGCGATTTGCCGTTCTTGCCTTTTACGGTGTGCTCTTCGGTGGCGCGTTTCATCAGCTCGCGTGCGAATTCGCGTTCGTCGCGGATGTAGCGGTCCATTTTGCCGCGCTTGACGCGATAGAGCGGCGGCTGCGCGATATATATATTTCCTTTTTCGATCAGCTCGCGCATGTGGCGGAAGAAAAAAGTGAGCAGCAGCGTGCGAATGTGGCTGCCGTCCACGTCCGCGTCGGTCATCAGAATAATTTTGTGGTAGCGCAGTTTGCTGGCGTCGAAATCGTCCTTGCCGATGCCGGTGCCAAGCGCAGTGATGATGCAGCGAATTTCCTCGTGGCCCAGCATTTTGTCGTAGCGGGCCTTTTCGACGTTGAGGATCTTGCCCTTGAGCGGCAGGATGGCCTGGTAGCGGCGATCGCGGCCGCCCTTGGCCGAGCCGCCGGCGGATTCGCCCTCGACGAGGAAAATTTCGCAGCGCGCGGGATCGCGTTCCTGGCAATCGGCGAGCTTTCCGGGCAAGCCGCTGGAATCGAGCGCGGATTTACGGCGGGTGAGCTCACGAGCTTTGCGGGCGGCTTCGCGGGCGCGCGCGGCGTCAATGCACTTGCCGATAATTTTTCGCGCGATGGAGGAATGCTTATCGAAATATTCGCCGAGGCGCTCGTTGACCATTTGCTCGACGACGCCTTTGATATCGCTATTGAGCTTGCCCTTGGTCTGGCCTTCGAATTGGGGCTGGGGAAGTTTTACGGAGACGACGGCGACGAGGCCTTCGCGGACGTCGTCACCGTTGATGGTGACTTCGTCCTTCTGTTCCTTCAGCATGCCGAAAGAATTGGCGTAGTAATTGATGGTGCGCGTGAGCGAGGAGCGGAAACCGGAAAGGTGCGTGCCGCCGTCCACGGTGTTGATGGTATTGGCGAAGGCAAAAACATTTTCGGTGTAACTGTCGTTGTATTGCAGCGCGATTTCCACTTCCACTTGGTCGCGCTTGCCTTCGATGTAGATGGGGGAATCGTGCAGCACGCCTTTGCCTTTGTTGAGGTGCTTGACGAATTCGGCGATGCCGCCGGTGAAGCGGAATTCGGCTTTCTTGCCGCTGCGCTCGTCGTCGAGCGTGATTTTCAGGCCTTTGTTCAGAAAGGCCAGCTCGCGGAGGCGCTGCGCGAGCGTGTCGTAGCTGTAGTCGGTCTTGCCGAAAATTTCGGGATCGGCATGAAAAGTGATTTTTGTGCCGGTCTTGCGCGTCTTGCCGGAAGCTTTGAGCTTCGAAGTGGGGACGCCCTTTTCGTAGGATTGCTCCCAGACTTCGCCTTCGCGCCAGATTTCCAGATCGAGCCAGTCGGAGAGCGCATTGACGACGGAGACGCCGACGCCGTGCAAGCCTCCGGAAACCTTGTAGGTGTCGCTATCGAATTTTCCGCCCGCGTGCAGTACGGTCATGACGACTTCGGCGGCGGGCTTTTTTTCGGTGGCGTGCATGTCCACGGGAATGCCGCGGCCGTTGTCAATTACGGTGACGCTGTTGTCTTCATGCACGGCGACGTTGATCTCGTCGCAAAATCCGGCCATGGCTTCGTCCACCGAATTGTCCGCCACTTCCCAGACCAGATGATGCAGGCCCATTTCGCCGGTGGAACCAATGTACATCGCGGGACGTTTGCGGACGGCTTCGATGCCGCCGAGAACTTTAATCGACGTCGCGTCGTACTTGTGGCCGCCTGTTTTTCCGGCCGCAGCATCTTTTTCAGCCATGGGTCGTGCTTCTCCTCAGAGCGCGTGCGGATGCAATTTGCAAATTACGCTTTAAGACTACGGGAAGGCGGTCGCGCGGATGTGCCCGACACTTGCTCGCCGAAATTCCGGCGAGTTACCTTGCCCATTGGTTTCGCTCACCCGAAGCTGGGTTCGAAATCTTTCGAGGGCGCGCGAACGCGCCGGCGAAACTCGAAGGGTTGCGGCTCCATCCCGTCCCGTTCCGAAAAATTCGGGGAGACGCGGCGGAGCTTTTTAATTTTCCCCTGCGGAAAGGGGATTATGCGGCGCCGACTTTTTGCTTCTCTTGCCCTGGCGCAGGCAAGAAAAACAGAGGCAAATTCGGACCGAATAGAGTGCCGTCCAGAAGGAAATCTGAACAGATTTATTGTATCGAAATTGGTCGAAATTCACAAGGCGAAAGCGCGTGGCCGGATTGAATTTATCGCTTTTCTATTCAATGGGTTACGAGTGATTTGGGGGGAGGATTTTGGAGCTCGTTGCGGCAACTGTAGAAAGCTCGGAACGCAGGCGTTTATACGCGCGTTTTCCAGCGATCGGAGCGGTATCGGCAAGACAGCAAAGCGCTTGCGACGATCAAATGCGCATGGGCATTACGACGTAGCGGTAGCGGGAGGTTTCATCGCCTGTGGGGCGGAGCTGGCCTGCGGATTGTTCGTCTTTTAGTTCGAAGCTGATGGGGCCGTCGGCGGCGGCAGCTAGAAAATCGAGCAGGTATTGCGCGTTGAAGCCGATGGCGATGGTCTCGCCTTTGAATTCTTTTTCGATGATTTCCTTGGCTTCGCCGTATTCCGGGCTGGAGGAGGAAACTTCCAGGCCTTCGGTGGTGAGGGTGAACTTCACGGCGTGCGAACGCTGATCGGCAAGCTGCGCGACGCGGCGCAGCGCATCTTGTAACTCCACGCGCTCGAGGGAGAGAGTTTTATTTGCGTCGCGCGGCAGCACAGCTTCGTAGTTCGGAAATTGTCCGGTGAGTTTGCGCGAGGTGAGCAGGCGGCGGCCGACCTGGAAAAACAGATGGCTTTCATCCTGACCGAATTCGATCTGGACGTCGTCACCTGATTTGCCGACGAGGCGCTGCACTTCGGTCATGGCTTTCTTGGGGATGAGGACGCGCGTCTCGTTGTTGAAGCCTTCGAACTTGTGATCGGTCTCGACCATGGCGAGACGATGGCCGTCGGTAGCGACCATGGCGAGCGAGCCTGGTTTCAGCACCAGCAGCGCGCCATTCAGCGTGTAGCGGGATTCTTCGAGCGAGATCGCGAAGGTGGTCTTGGCGATGGCGTCCGCCAGAAGCTTCGCGGGAATTTTCACCAGCGCGTGCGGGAAAGCGGGGAGCGCGGGGAAATTATCTTTGGACATGCCGACCAGCTTGTAATTGCGGCGGTCGCTGATGATGTGCACCCAGTGATTTTCGAGCAGTTTGAATTTCACTTCGCCTTCGGGCAGCAAGCGCAGCAGCTCGAAAAGTTTCTTCGCAGGGATGGTGCCGGCGCCTTCTTTTTTTACCTTGGCGTCGCAGGAGGTGCGGATGCTGAGCTCCAGATCGGTGGCCGTGATGGTGATACGGCTGCCTTTGGCTTCCACCAGAAGATTCGAGAGGATGGGAATGGTGGTCTTGCGCTCGACGACGCCTTGCGTCAGTTCGAGTTCGTCGAGCAGGTCCGATCTTTTTACGCTGAATTCCATCTGAGGCGACCCTCGCAATTTTCGAGCTGATTCTTGCTGCGGCTACTGTACTGCTTTTCTTTAGGTATATAAATATATAAGAAAACCGTCGCCGTCGCCGCATCTGTGGATACTTCGGAAAACGTTGCAAGTCGAATGACGCAGTGCGATTGCCGCTGGCGTTGTGCTGTGCAGCGGCGCGCGGCGCAGAGGATAAGGCTGGCGAATCGCGGCGCCCGCGTCGTGGCCAGCAGAGCGATGCACAGTTCATTCACAGGTAGCTCACAGGACACTCACAGGGCGTTCACAGGCCACATGCGGGCGAAGCAGAGGGAACGCGAGGGGCACACGTCGAGCAAGTTCGACACGGGCACACGAAAATCCACAGAAAGCGGGGGAGATTGAGAGCATCCGAGGAATAAGTCTAACCAAATGAATCGAGTAACCTGTTGATTTTCTTGTTCAAATCTTTGTTGGTCTGGCGTTCCGTTTCGATTTTGTTGATGGAATGCAGCACGGTGGTGTGATGCTTGCCGCCAAATTGGCGACCGATTTCAGGAAGCGAAGCGGAGGTGAGCTGCTTCACGACGAACATGGCCACCTGACGCGGCAGCACGATCTGCCGGGAATTGCTACGGACATTTAGATCCTGCGCGCGCAGTCCGAAGATTTCGCCGACGCGCTTCTGAATCTGCTCGATGGTGACTTTCTTTTCCTGCGTCTCAATAATATTTTTCAGGACTTGCTGCGCGGTGGAAAGGTTCAACTCGGCGCCGGTGAGCGAAGCATAAGCCATCAGGCGAATGAGCGCGCCTTCGAGCTCGCGAATATTGGACTTGATGGCGCGGGCGATGTACTCGGCGACTTCATCGGGCAGCTGAACGCGTTCGCTCTCCGCTTTTTTCTGCAGAATGGCGATTTTCGTTTCGAGATCGGGCAGTTGAATATCGGCGATCAAGCCCCATTCGAAGCGCGAACGCAAACGCTCTTCGATGGAGGAGATTTCCTTGGGAGGGCAATCGGAAGAGATGACGATTTGTTTCTGCTGGTCGTAGAGCGCATTGAAGGTGTGAAAGAATTCTTCCTGGGTGCGTTCGCGAGTGGCAATGAACTGGATGTCGTCCACCATCAGAACGTCCATGTTGCGGAAGCGGTCGCGGAAGGCTGCCATGCGCTCGAAGCGGATGGAGGAAATCACTTCGTTGGTAAATTTTTCGGCGCTGACGTAGGTGAGACGCATCGCCGGGTTTCTGCGCTTGAGCGTGTGGCCGATGGCCTGCATCAGGTGTGTCTTGCCCAGTCCCACGCCGCCGTACAGGAAAAGCGGATTGTAAGATTTCGAGGGCTGCTCGGCGACGGCCAGGGCCGCGGCGTGCGCGAACTGGTTGGAAGCGCCGACAATGAACGACTCGAAGGTGTAGCGCGGGTTGAGTTGATTGGCCACCGCATCAAAATCCAGCTTGGCTTGGGGCGAGGCGGGCGCACTGATAGCGGCGGTGACGGGAGCTTCCACTTCGGCGCAAATAAAATCCAAATGCAGCTGTGGCTTGCCGATTTCGACCAGCACCGCTTTCAGCAACTCGCCGTAGGTCTCGGTGAGGCGCTTGCAGAACAGGCGCGTGGGAACACGAATGGTCAGACGATCGTCTTCCGAGCGATCCAAGCGAGTGGGTCGAAACCAAGTTGCGAAGCTATGTGGATTAACGCGTCGCTCTGTATGTTGCAGAATCTTATCCCAAAGGTTCATCGAGCGAGTCAGCCCTTACCGCAATTTCCACCGATGTGGAAATGCTGTGGAAAAACGTCACCCATTCCGGCGGGTGTATTTTGGTCTGGTGGTTCAGGTACGATGAAGCAGTGACGCGCCCTGCGTCGCCAGCTCTAATGAAACCCCGTGCCTTACGCTCATCAGAGACGTGAGGCGGGATTCTGCCTAAATGGAACGTTGGTAGCAAGAGAAAACTTCGTGAGTACCAGGCGTGCTGTCCACAAACAATTCACAGGATTTCCACAATGACGAATTTTAATATTTGCACTTGTAAAAAACAAAATTCGCGAGACGGAGTTGCGTGAGAATTTAAATCTTTTCGGGCGCGAAACAGCAACGCGCGAAATTTTTTCGCGGAGCGAATTCACCGACAGAGATTCGCAGCGACAGCGGCCACAGCCACAGCCACAGCTACGGCTGTGCCGCACCTGCGCCGCTCCGGATTTCTTTGCGAACTTTCCCACCGCTTCCGCGGCGGGCTAGCTTCTGCCGCGCCTGCGCCGCTGAGTCCGGAATCGGCGCATCGGATGCACGGCGGATCGAGCCAAAAATTAAAAGAGCCGGCGAGACGCCGGCGCTACAGAAAACTGGCGGCGAAAATTCAGTCGAGGCGGAAATTTACGCGGTCGATGCCGCGGGCGCGGCCGGTGGATTCGTCTATATCAATTTGTACGGTGTTCATCTGCACGTCGCCTTCGGCTACTGCGAATTTTGCGGGGAGCGCATCGAGGAAGCGCTGCACGATAGGTTTTTTCTCCATGCCGATGACGGAATCGTGCGGGCCGGTCATGCCTACGTCCGTGATATAGGCGGTGCCGCCCGGAAGCACGCGATTATCGGCGGTGGCGACGTGCGTGTGTGTGCCCAGCACGGCGGAAACTTTTCCGTCGAGATGCCAGCCCATCGCCTGCTTTTCGGAAGTGGCCTCGGCGTGCATGTCCACGACGATGACTTTCACGTCGCGAGGGAGCGCGGCGAGCTCGCGTTCCGCGGCGCGGAAGGGATCTTCCAGCGGCGCCATGAACGTGCGGCCTTGCAGATTCATCACCGCATAGGCGATGCCATTCTTGGTTTGGCCGACGAAGTGTCCTTTGCCCGGTGAGCCGCTGGGAAAATTCGCCGGTCGGATCAACCGCGGCTCGTGCGGAAAAAAATCCAAGATTTCCTTGCGGTCCCAAATGTGATTGCCGCCGGTGATGACCTCCGCTCCTGCCGCGAATATTTCTTCGGCGAGGCGCGGAGTAATGCCAAAGCCGGATGCGGAATTTTCACCGTTGGCGATGCACAGGTCTATGGAGCGTTGCGTGAGGATGTCCGCGAGCCGGTCATGAACGATTTTGCGTCCGGGCGAGCCGACAATATCTCCGATAAAGAGAATCTTCATTCTGGCGGTTTCTCATTTCGAACTGCGAATGAACTGCGAATCTGCAGCTTTCTGACGTGGAGCGGTCCACTTCGCCGTGCGTTGCTAGGTCCTGAACCCCACGAATAGGTGGGTGCCCTGCGCCTGCTTTCAGGCTATCCACCGGCCGAAACCGATGGACGTGCACAAGGGCAGGACGACGCGGACTCCCTGGGATCCAGTGTTGGTTCAAAAGACCATCGCGACGTCACCTGCGTCGCAGGCCGGTTCCACCAAGTATTGTAGCAGGAAATATTACCGCAGCGAGCCGGGCGGCAGCACCCGGACCTGCGGCTTGAACGAAAAAGGCCGAAGAGCCGGCCCGACGCCGGCGCTACGAACGTCAAAGGCTGGCGTCAAAACAAGAACTTGAAGCCCAGCTGGACCAGGCGGGGCGAGGTCGCGCCGATGACCTTGCCGAACGTGGAGCTGCTGATATTTCCGTCAACGGCTTGCGGGCCGAAAAACTGGGCGTGGTTGAAGGCGTTGAAGGCTTCGATGCGAAACTGGAGAGACTTCGCTTCGGTGAGGCGGACGTTTTTGAGCAGGGCCAGGTCGTAGTTGTTCATTCCGGGACCGTAGAAGAAGCGGCGCTTGGCGGTGCCGGGCGTGCCCAGGACGTTCTCTGTGAACGCAGCGGTATGGAAATACGCCTGGCCGTTGCGAGGATTGGAATTCAGGTTGAGCGCGGCGCCCGTATCGTCCGGCTCATCCACACCGAAATTATTGATGCCGTTGGGTTCGGAGCCTAGAAGTGAATTGTCGCCGAAATTCACCAGGGTGACAGGGAGGCCGCTGCTGAAATGGGCGATGCCGGAAAGTTCCCAGCCGCGCGTCCAGGCGTTCGATGCGCGGATGAGCTTTTCGAAAGGAAGCTGGTAGTTATAGCTCGCGACGAAATTGTGTCTCACGTCGAAGGAGGAAAGCGCTTTGCTAAGCGCGGGGTTGAGCGGATTGACGGCTTCGCCGAGGTTTGAAGACTGGTCTTGGGATTTGCTGAAAGTGTATCCGGCGAGCACGGTGAGGCGCCTGGTAGTGTGGCGCAGCGTGACTTGTAGCGCGTTGTAATTGGAGTTGCCGATCGTCGCTTGATTCGCGTTGCTGCCAAAGTTCGGGCCGAGCGGGCCTCGCGTGCCGTTATAAACCTTGCCCGTAGAAGTGATGTACTGGGTGTCTTCGCCGAACGGGCCGCAGGGAGTTAGTCCGGGCGCGAGATTGGCAGGATTGCTCAAGAACAAACAGAGTGCTGGATCGCCCGGGTTCGCTTCTTCGAGCACGAGAAGCCGGTGCCCTTGCGTGCCGACGTAATTCACACTTACGACGGTATTGCTACCGAAGCCGCGCTCGAGCGAGAGCATGTAGTCCTCGGTGTAAGGGATGCGATTGGTTGTTTCGTAGTTGGGCAGGCCGGTAATGGGCTCAAACTGCGCCCAGTTGATGTTGGAGTCGGGATTTTTCGCGCTGGAATTTAGTGGAGCAAGCGCTACCGGAAAAGTCTGGCCGAGATTCTGGCCGCTCGCCGCGGTGACGAAGGGCGTGGCGAAAAGCGGCGGAGCGGGGCTGGTGTAGGTGGTGCCGTAGGGGGCGTTCGCGCTCATCACGCCGATGGTGAGCGCTTCGATCGCGGTATAGAACATTCCGTAGCTGGCGCGGATGCTGGTCTTGCCGGGTCCGCCGAGAATTTTTGCTAGCAGGCCATCGCCCGCAACGTTGGGCGAATACGCCAAGCCGATGCGCGGCGCGAAATCCCGGTTACCCGGAGGCGCGAGCGTGCGCGATACGCCGGGATCGGAGGGATAGAGAATGCCGGCGGGAGCGCCGGGGAAAACGACCGACTGTTCGCCGGGCACGAACGTGGCGATCTGGTTGTACTTCTCGTACCAGGGCTCGATGCGGTCCCAGCGCAAGCCGTAATTCAGAGTCAGGCCGCTGTTGATGCGCCAACTATCCTGGCCGTAAAGACCGAAATACTTGTTGCGACCGTAAAAGGGCTGCAGCTGGCTCTGGTTGTACTGGCTGGGAACTCCGAGCAGGAAATCGGCGAAGTCGAGGCCGGTCTCGGTTCCGAAGAACAGGAAGCTGCCATTGAATTGCGCGATGGCGTTGACGTTCACCTGATCGTAGTGGACCTCTCCGCCGAACTTCAGCGTGTGCGTTCCGAGCACCTTTGAAAAATTGTCGAGCCATTGAAAAGTGTTGCCGGCTTGATTCAGCTCGTTGGTGTTGGTGCCGATTGTATAGCTATTGAAGCCGACACTTTCGACGCCTTCGGTTTTTGGCGATAGCGGCACGATGCCGGGAGTTCCGGGGCCAACTTCGAAGCCTTGCGAGGCCAGGCTGACCCCGACTCCTCCTACTGGTTTGCCGAGGTCAACGGAATTGCGCAGGTAGCTGAAATGCAATTCGTTCGCGGCAGACGTGCCGAGCGTCTTGGTGAAGCCAAGATCGAGCAATTGCGCGCGGCCGGTGTAGAGCGCGTTGAAGCCGGGAAGGTTTGCGCCGCCTTGCGCGACCGGGTAGGGATTGTTCTGCGACCAGTCGTCGAGAAAGTAGTAGGCGGAGAGCAGACCGAAGCGCGTATTGGCATCGAGGCGGTAGGCGCCCTTGTCGTCGCGCAAGGTTTGGTTGAAGGCCGAAGTGGAAAACGTGCCGTTGGAATTGTTGGGCGCTGGAATGTATTGCAGGAGGTTGGTTCCGGGCGCGGTCCATGCGCTCGTAGGGACAGTGGCGTTCGGAAAGACGCAGCCGGTTACCGGATTGTTGCTGGTGCACGGTCCGCCGGCCGGATGCTGCTGCGTAGGGCCGCTGAAGTAATAAGGCTCGCCGGGCTGGACGGTGTAGCCCAAGTTGCTCGAAAGAGTTGTCGCGATGTTCGGCCCGCTTACGACGCACGGAATTTCCAGCGAAGGCGCCACCACGCCGCAGAAACCCAGCGGATGGAAGCCGCTGGAATTCAGCGCGAGATCGGAAAAGTTGCCGGTGGTGCGGTCCTGTACGGACGGCACGGGAATCTGGCCCGTGTCCACGCCCTGGGTCGAACGAGTGCCTTGATAGTCGGCGAAAAAGAAAATTTTGTTATTGCGAATAGGGCCACCGACGGTGCCGCCGAACTGGTTTTGATCGAAGGCGCCGCGCGCAGGAGAAAAGTAGTTGCGCGCGTCGAGATTGGTGTTGCGCAGGAATTCGAAAAGATCGCCGTGAAAGGCGTTGGTGCCGGACTTGGTGACGACGTTAATCTGCCCGCCGCTGAACTCGCCATACTCCGCGTCGAAATTGCTGGTGAGAATGCGAAACTCGGCGATGGAGTCGAGGTTGGGAATGATCGCCGCGCCCATGTTGACGTCCTCTTCGACGTCGCTGCCATTCACGATGAAGGCGTTGGCAAATTCGCGTTGCCCGTTGATTGAAATCGTTCCGGGATTCAGATCGCCGGAAGGGGAAAGCACGCTGGCGCCGACGTCTTGCACCGTGTCAGTGGCGACGGAAGTCACGGGCGCGACTCCCGGCTGGAGCGCGAGTAAGTCGGTGTAGCTGCGACCATTGAGGGGTACGGTGGTCATCTGTGCGCCGGTGATGACCTCGCCGATTTGCGTGCTGGTGGTGTCCACGTGCAGCTGGGTATCAGCGACAGTAACGGCGTCGGACCTGGCGCCGACTTCCAGAACTGCGTCAATGGTCAATGCGCTGTTGGCATCGAGGACGATTCCGGTGCGCTGATAGGGCCGGAAGCCGGTCGCTGCTACTTCCAGATTGTAGCGGCCGACCTGGACGTCCAGGAAAAAATAGGCGCCATTGTTGTCGCTGGTGAGGATCTGGCGCACACCGGTTTCTGCATTCGTGATGGAGACGGTTGCTGTGGGAACCACGGCGCCGCTGGAATCCTTCACGGTGCCGGAGATACGGCCGCCGACGCCTGCTCTGGCGACGCTCGCTAGTGGTAATAAAGCGGCGAAGAGCCACAGAACGTGAGCGAAAGAGCGGGAAGTGATGCGAAGCATGGATCTCTCAGTTGAAAATGATTATCAACTGGGAAGAGAGTGTAGGCTAGTTGCAAATGTGTGTCAACTGGAGTTTTGTAAGAATTTGATTACGATGCAGCGCGGCGGTGGCCGATACCGCTGCGAAAACGCAGAGGGAAAAGCCCCACCCTTCAGAAACGAAGGGTGGGGCACCCTCACACTGATTTAGATACGAGGTAATTCGTTTGTAGCGGCTAGCTAGAAGTGGAAGCCGACCTCCGCTGTTACGGTTCGGGGCGTGACGTAATGCGTGCCGCTGAACGTTGACAGGAAGTTGTAAAGGACATAGTTGTTGGCCAGGTTGATTACTTCCACCCGAGCACTCCATTTGTAGCGATCGCCATGGAAGAGATTGTCGTGGCCCACGGCCAGATCAAACAGGTTGCGCTGTTGGATGCGTGGGGGATTGTGGTCATCATTTTCCTTGTTGGGGGCCGGCACGGAAATGAGCGTGGAGCTGAACTGCGTCGCAGGGCAGACACCTCCCGGTATCGGAATACCGGCAGGATTTGCCGCAGTGGGCGGCGCGGCGTGCACGCCGTTGCAGGTGAACCCGGCCTCGAACTCCTGATCGGCGCTCAAGGGAACGCTGCCCACGTTCGAGGCCACCAGCGAGACGGAACCCGTGGCGGGGTCGGTGCCTATACTGCCTGGGCAAGTGTTGAACGATTCGATGCCGAAGCAGGGCGTCGCGCCGGCCACCAGGCCGCTGTCGTAGCGCCAGTTGAAAGCCACCCATGGGTATTTCTTCCAAGGCTGATATTGCAGGTGAGTCGTCTCGTTGAAATGTTCGTCGTGGTCAATGCGAAAAACGCCCGTAGGCGCCGTGGGATTTGCCCCGGCTCCGGCCTCCTGCGGGGTAAAGAACCGGGCAGCCACGCTGGACATTACGATGAAAGCCGTCAAACCGTGGTAATCCGGCACTGATGCGCGGATCGCGAATCCAGGGATCTTGGACCGGGCCCACTCGATCGGGAAAGTAATTGGCGTGTTACCGAGCACACTGAAATCGTAGGCGTTATGGGTGTACTTCCAGATGTATTCACCGTCGATAACTAAGTACTTCCCAAACGCTTGTTGCAGGCCGGCGTGAAATTCATTGCGATACCCGGGCGCGATCGGATTTGTGGAATTTCCCGCGCATCCGAGCAGAGGGTTCAGAACATCGCTGCTGCACCCAATGCTGGAAAGGACGAGATTTTCGTTGAAGGGAGATTCGAGAGTTCGGGCGTAGGAGACACGCAGAACGGTGTTGCTGGGTTTGATGTTGTAAGCGACGCCCAGGCGAGGCTCGGCTTGGTTCGCGGTAGACAAACCGTTGTACAAGTCGCCGCGAATGCCCAAATTGAACGACCAGTTTTTCCAATTGATGGTGTCCTGGACGTACAGCGCCAGTTCCTTGACATCCGTGTGCAGAGGAAATGATGCAGCGGTTTGGAATCGACTTCCTCCGCGCGTGAGGTCAAAGGGAAGCAAGGTCGGATTAAACAAAGGGTATAGGGCTGTGCTCAAGAATCCATTGGCCGGGTTGCCCGGGGCGTTGGGATTGGTCGCCACGTTCGGTTGAAATCCCGCTGCCGCGCACTGGCTGGTGCTTGTGAACCCCTGCACCGGGGCGAACGGGTAAAAACCATCGGTTACGGGATTCGTATTGGGACCGAGGCACGGCGCGTTGAACGTAGGATCGACAATGCCGATTTGATCCTTCTCTGTGAGAAATGTCTGCTCATAGACGATCCCCGCCTTCACATTGTTGATGCCGTGCACATACGAAATTTCTGAATGGATGCCCGCGTTTGTAAGGGTGCGATCCTGGGTGACGGTTTCCCTCTGCAGGCTGAACGGCCCGAGGTCCGCGAACGGGTTGTCGCTTGGGTAGTAGTTATATGTATCGCTGCGAACAAAGGCGCCGAGAGTAAGGACGGTGTTGGAGTTGATCAGGTGCGTCCAGCTCGGGGCGATGTTGAATGTGCCGATCTTCGAGCGCTGATCCTGCACGCCGACGGGCTGACCACACGCTGCGAGAGTGCAACCCGAGGCTGCGGAAGGAGCAAGCCCGCCATTGTTAACGACGACGCCAAACCACGGCGAAGCGAATTGCGCGTCGAACGAATTGGGCGTCTGAAACCAGGAACGCGTGTATAGGGCGTTGAGATGGATCGAGTCTGCGGGCGAGATCTGATAATCCACACGATCGAAGATGTTTTCCTCGTTGCCTTTGTCGTGCATCACTGTGAATTCCGGGGGATCCAGGAATCGGCCGCTGTTCAATCCGTTTGCGGAGATGAAATTGCCCCATTTCTGATTGCCGTAGGCGAGGTCGAAGCCGGCGTTGGACGTGCCGAACGAGCCGTAGGAGGCCGTGACGCTGCCATGAGGCGTGGTGACGCCGAGACCGGAACGGGTAGTGGCCTGGATCACGACGCTGGTCTTGCCACCGAATTCGGCGGGCGGCGCCCCGGAAATGACTTCCAGTGACTGCACCGCATCCACGGGAAGCTGGTTCGAAAAGACTTTGCTCTGCTGATCGGTGATCGGTTGGCCGTCAACGGAAAATGAATTCTCCGCATGGTCGCCAAGCCCATGGAACAAACCATTCGAGTCTGCCGCTATGCCGGGAGTCGTGAGCGTGACGAGCGAACTCAGTGACGACGATTGGCTCTCGAGAGGAAGCTTTTCGAATAGTGCCCGGTCCACGTCGGTGTGGAAGGTCGGCTCGTTTTCAAGCAGGTCGCCTCCGCCTTCGACCGTCACCGTGCTGGAGCTACCTGCTACGGTCAAAGTGATTTTCACCGAAAGTGGCACCGAGGATCGTACGTCAACGTCCTGCGCGTAGGGTCCAAATCCCTTGGCCGTCACGGACAAGTGATAGGGATTGAACGGCACGTTGGGGAAGCTGAAAGCGCCGGAAGTGTCGGTCGTGATGGAACGCTCGTATTGGCTGACGGGGTTGTGTATGGTAACGGTCGCGCCAGCGACGACGCCGCCGGAAGGATCCGTCACCGTGCCTGCGATGTTTGCCGCGTTTCCGGTTTGTGAGAAACCGCTGGGTGCGGCTGCCAACGTGACTAAAAGCAAAAACAAAGCTGCCAGAAATGCTCTTGCTAAGCTCATGAATGAATCTCCCTTTATGAATGGCAGCGTGTGCGCTGCGCAGCGCCCGCCGCGGATGAAATGAAAAAATATGGAATTCGACGCCTGCCGCCATGAACACGGCACGCGTTAAGGGATTACGAATTTATGAATGAGGAATTAAACAGGAGGCGCGCGAGGGATCCGGTGACTGCAAATAGGGTCGAGGCTGAGCTTCTGACCTTCGGCAGCGGCAAATCGGGCGACCGCGACGGGCGACTGCAGTTCCATCTGCGCCGCGGGCTGCGGTACGGCGACGTGCCCGGTGTGGCAGACCTGGCAATGCTGTTCGTCGGAGGAGTGCCCGTGCCAATGCCCGGCAGCCTGCATGGCAAAGAGGCCCACGGAAAGAACCAGGGCCACCGCCAGCAATCGTAGGGCTATTCGCTTGGGCATAAAAAGCTGTAGGACCCCCGCCCGTATCATAACCTCTGATGCACCTTCGAGCGCAATCGTTCCGCGAAATAATTCCATTTGCTAACGCTGTGGGCTGGGCGCCCGCGGAAAAATTCTGACTGGCCTCATATACTATACTGGGGTATATTAATAGGAGCTATGGCCCATACCTCCAAAGACAAAGAAAAGCTTCTGAAACGCGTGCGCCGGATTCGCGGGCAGGTAGAGGCGATCGAGCGCGCTCTGGAATCCGAGCAGGAATGCGCCGGCGTGCTGCAATTGATGGCGGCTTGCCGCGGGGCGCTGAACGGCCTGATGGCCGAAGTGATGGAAGGGCACGTGCGATTTCACGTGCTGGATCCGGAACAGGGCAAGGACTCGCCGCAGGGAAAAGCGGCCGAGGAGCTGATTGATATTGTTCGGGCTTACTTGAAGTGAGGAAACGGCGCAAATCGCTGGAAATGATGCGGCAGAGGATCCAATTATGGGCCAGACGAACTTGAGGGAAACGGAAGCACCGAAGATTAGCGGGTTACACCCGGCAAGCGCTGCGGTTGACCACGACAATCATGAAGCTGAGCACGAAAATCCCTTGCAGTGGCGCGAGATCAACCGTGTGCTGTTCACGGCAGCAGCGGCCGGGGCCATCTGGTTTTTGGGAGGCGCGCGGAATCCGTACATCACAGCGCTTGGCGTGATTTGCGCCATCGTTGGCGGGTTTCCGATATTTCACGAGGCATACGAGAACATCACACAGCGGCGCATGACCATGGAACTTTCGATGGCGATCGCCATCGTCGCAGCGCTCGCGATTCGTGAAATATTTACGGCCCTGATCATTACGCTCTTCGTTTTGGTTGCGGAGATTTTGGAGGGCCTCACGGTCGGCCGAGGCCGTCGCGCGATCCAACATTTGATCGAACTGCTGCCGAGCACAGCAACCGTGCGGCGAAACGGAACCTGGATTGATGTAGGGATTCAGGAAGTGGCAATCCACGATGAAGTTCTGGTCCGGCCGGGCGGGCGTATTCCGGTCGATGGGAAGGTCATTGGAGGACATTCCTTCGTGGACCAAGCGCCCATCACGGGCGAATCCATGCCAGTTGAAAAACATTTGGGCGCCATTGTCTACGCGGGGACGATCAATCAATCCGGAGCGCTGGAAGTTCGCCTCGAGCGCGTGGGCCGTGACACAACCTTCGGCAAGATCATTGAGGCCGTAGAGACCGCGGAGAAGTCGCGAGCGCCGATTCAAGGAATCGCAGACCGGCTTGCGGGCTACCTGGTTTATTTTGCATTGGGCGCGGCGGTGCTGACGTTTCTGCTCACGCACAACATTCGTTCGACGATTTCCGTGATCATCGTGGCCGGAGCGTGCGGCATCGCGGCGGGGACGCCGCTGGCGATTCTGGGCTCAATCGGCCGCGCAGCACAGGAGGGCGCCATCATCAAAGGCGGGTTGTATCTGGAAAAGCTTTGGGAAGTGGATACCATACTCCTCGATAAGACCGGGACGCTGACTTATGGAACTCCTGAACTTCTGGAGGTTTGCCCGGCCCGGGATGTTCCCGCTGCGCTCTTGCTGAAATCCGCCGCGATTGCTGAATCTCGCTCCGAACACCCCATCGCCAACGCTATTGTGAGGAACGCGGTGCAATTGGGAATCCCATACGAAGATCCTGGCCAGTTCGAATACACCCCGGGCCAGGGAATCATCGCTAGCAGCGGCGGTGACGAGATTATTGTGGGGAAGCGGCAATTCTTGCTGGAACAGCGCGTGCCCTGCGATCCGCCGAACCGCGGAATCGCGGGCTCGGAGATTTTTGTGGCTCGCGGCGGCCGATTTCTGGGGACGTTGCAGGTTGCGGATACGCTTCGGCCCGAGGCGAGAAGCGCGATGCAATCTCTGAAGTCCATGGGTTTGAAGACGGTGCTGCTGACGGGCGACGCGAAGACGGTGGCGGAGGATGTCGGCGGCAAACTGGGCGTGGACGAAATTGTTTCCGGCCTGCTGCCAGAGGATAAGTTGCACTACGTGCAAAAGATGATCGAGAAGGGCCACAAAGTGGCCATGGTCGGAGACGGTATCAATGACGCTCCGGCATTGATGCAAGCGTCGGTGGGCGTGGCGATGGGATCCGGAACAGACGTCGCGCGCGAAAGCGCCGACGTAGTGCTGATTGGCAGCGACTTATCCAAGCTGGTCGAAACCTTGCAAAGCGCACGGCGTTGCCACAGGACGATCATGCAGAACTTCGTGGGAACGTTGGTGGTGGACACGATCGGTGTGGGTCTCGCGGCTTTTGGGTTTCTGAATCCGCTGCTGGCCGCTTTCATTCACGTCTCGTCCGAAATGGCATTCATATTGAATTCCGCCAGATTGCTACCGCCGGTGTCGTCCGCAAATCAATTCGTCCGCGGAATTCTTTCACAAACACCTACCGCTGCAAACTAATCGAAATTCCACGACTTACTTGGTGCCGGCGAAGCTCACACCTGCAAGACGTCGCCTTCGCGGGCGACCATCTTGTAAAGCACGGGGCTGACGATGCGGCCGAGGAGCAGACGCGAAACCAAACCTGCCACGATTACGATGGCGAAAGGTTTCTGCGAATCGGAGCCGATGCCGGTCGAAAGCGCCGCGGGCAACAATCCCAGGCACGCGACTAGAGCCGTCATCATGATCGGCCGGAAGCGGACGAGCGACGCGTCGTAAGTGGCTTTTTCGATGCCGAACCCTTCGAGCCGAAGTTTGTTGATGTAAGAGACGTCAATGACCGCGGTTTCCACGGAGACGCCCATCAGGACCAGCAGCCCGAGCAGCGAGGAGACGCTGAACGGTGTATGCGTGAGCTTCAGCGCGAGCAACGCTCCCACCGGCTCGGTCAAAATCACGCTGAGAACCACCGTGACCGGAAACTTCAGGTTGCCATAGAGCGCGAAAAGGATCATGAAAATCAGCAGCACCGTGAGCGGCGCGACAACGGAGACCTGGCTCATCGCGTTGATAAATTCGCTGTATTCGCCGCCCCAGGCCAGGCGATAGCCGGCCGGCAATGATTTATTTACGCCCGCGATGGCGCGCTTGCCTTCCTCGACGGCGCCGGCAAGGTCGCGGCCTTCGATGCTGTACTGCACGCCGATGTAGCGCGAATTATTTTCGCGATAAATGAAGGACGCGCCGTTGCCTTCGCGAATGTCCGCAAGCTCGCTGAGGGGAATTTGCTGGCCTGTGGGCGTGCCGACCAGCAGATTCGCAATCTGTTGCGCGTTCTCGCGGAACTCCGGCTTCATGCGCACGACGAGATCGAACAATTTTTCGCCTTGGATTACTTGGGTGGCCGCCTGGCCGCCGACGGCGGCTTGCACCACGCCTTCCACATCGGCCACGTTGATGCCGTAGCGCGCGATCTTGTCGCGATCCACTTGCACGATCAGGCTGGGCTGGCCCAATTCGCGGACGACGGTGAGTTCGGTAAAGCCGCGGACTTGCGAAAGCCGCCGCTTGATTTCCAGCGCCTTTTCCTGCAGGACGTTCAGGTCCGCGCCATACACTTTCACGGCCAGCGCGCTCTTCAAGCCGGTGAGCGCTTCGTCCACGGCATCTTCGGCGGGCTGAGTGTAATTGAAAATAATTCCTGGGAATGCGGTGAGCTGCTTCTGCAGGTCCTCGATCAGCTCCGCCTTGTTGTGGACATTTCCGGATTTCCAGATGGCATCGTCGTATGGTTTCAGTCCCACGTAGAATTCGCAATTGAAAAAACCGGTGGGGTCGGTGCCGTCATCGGGTCGCCCGAGCTCGGAGCCGACGTCGGTAACCATCGGATATTTCGCGAGAATGTCGCGAATCTGCGGCGCCACTTTGGCCGCTTCTTCGTAGGAAATCGTGTAGGGCATGGTCGCGCGGACCCACAGCGCGCCTTCATCGAGGTGGGGCATGAATTCGCCGCCGATGAAGGGGATCAACAGGAGAGTGACGCCGAAAATTACGGTGGCGAGCAACATGGTCAGCCACGGACGCTCCAGGCACCACTTCAGTTCCGAGCCGTACTCGTTCTTGATCCATTCGAAGGGCTTGTTGCGGGGTTCACGGACGCCTTTCTTGAACCAGTAAGAGCACATGACCGGCACGAAGGTGAGCGTGAGAATCAATGCGCCGATCAGCGCGATGGACATGGTGTCCGCCATGGGGTGGAACAATTTTCCAGACGGGCCGCTGAGCGCGTAGATGGGGATGTAGCCGGCAATGATAATGGCGACGGAATAGAAGATGGGGCGGTCCACGTCCCTGGCGGCGGCGAGAATCACTTCGTGCAGGTCGTATTTCTGGCCTTCGCGGAGTCCCAGCTCGCGATAGATGTTTTCCACCATCACCAGCGTACCGTCAATGATGATGCCGAAATCAATCGCGCCGATGGAGAGCAGGTTGGCAGCGACGCCGCGCCCGTGCAGAAAAATGAAAGAGAAGAGCAGGGCGACCGGAATTGTGAGCGCCACAATCACCGCCGCACGTACGTTGACCAGAAAGAAGATCAGCACGATCAGGACCAGCGTCATCCCGACCAGCATGTTTTTTTCCACGGTATTAATTGTCAGACTCACCAGCTCGCTGCGGTCGTAGTAAGGCAGCACTTTCACATCGGGCGGCAGAATGTGCTCGTTCAGTTCTTTGGTCTTGGCTTCGACGCCCTTCAAGACGTTCTGCGTCTGGTCGCCGCGCAGCATCATGATGACGCCTTCGACGGCGTCGTCATTCTTGTTGAATCCGAATTGTCCCAGGCGCGGCGCGTGGCCGATGGTGACTTCGCCGACATCTCGTATGCGCACCGGCACGCCATTCTGCGTGCCGATAATCACGCTGCCAATGTCCTGCACGTCCTTGATCAAGCCCAAGCCGCGCACGTAATAAAATTGGCCGCCCTGCGGATAAAATCCGCCGCCGGTGTTGGCGTTGTTCACGGAAAGCTGCTGGATCACCTGCGGGACGGTGATGTGATAGCCATAGAGGCGCGCGGGATCGAGCAACACCTGATACTGCATCACTGTGCCGCCGAAGCCCGAATCATCGGCGACGCCGCGCACTTGCTTGTACTCGCGCTCGATCACCCAATCTTCAAAAGTTTTTAGTTCCTGCGGCGTGCGGTCGGGGCTTTGCAATACGTAGCGGTAAACCAGACCCGAGGGGCTGGAAAGCGGCGCGAGCCCAGGAGTGACGCCGGTGGGATAGGTGACTTCGCTCAGCCGCTGGAAGACGACCTGGCGCGCCACGTAATCGTCCGTGTCTTCATCGAACGTGAGAATTACATCCGACAGGCCGTAGAGCGAAATGGAGCGCTGGATTTCCATCTTCGGCACGCCGTTCATTTCCACTTCGGTGGGCAGCGTCACCAGGCGTTCGACTTCTTCCGCGGCATGCCCCGGCCATTGCGTGATGACCTCCACCATCGGCGGAGAAAGATCCGGGTAGGCGTCCACCGGCATGCGCTGGAAGGAAATGGCGCCGCCGATGAGGATAAACACCACCAGCATCAGCACCAGGAACCGCTGTTGCAGCGCGAATTGTACGATGCGATGAATCATGCGAGATGGGCCGCGTTAGTGCTGCAACGAATTGGCGAACTGCAGGAACAAGCTGCCGTCGCCGACGACTTTGTCGCCGGGACTCAAGCCTTTCAGAATTTGCGTCTTTCCCGCTTCGCTCTGGCCGATTTCCACCGATCGGCGGCCGAACTGGTTGGAGCCCGTGGCTACGTAAACGAATGGCTGATTTTCGTCGTCGCGCAGCACGGACGCATCGGGCACTGCGATGGCGTTTTGTTCGACGCCAGCATTCACCGTGGCGGTTACGTACATGTTGTTCTTGAGTTTCTCGCCGGGATTTTCGACGATGATGCGTGCCTGGAGCGTCCGCGTATTGGGATCAAGCGCAGGCGACATGAATGAAATCTTGCCCCGGAATTTATCGAGATACGAATCGGTCTGCACCGTCACCTGGTCGCCTACGTGTACCGCGGCCATATCGCTCTGATAGACGTTTGCCAGCACCCACACCGAGCTCATATCGGAAATGATGAATGCCTGGGTGGCGCCGGCTTGCAATAACTGGCCGGGTGCGACGTCGCGTTCGACGATTTCTCCGCCGATGGGCGCGAGCAGCGGGATTTCGGCTGACGACGGCGCTTTCTCCAAATCGTCGGGATTGGGAATTCCCAGAATCTTCAGGCCCAGCAGCGCCGCGTTCAAATCTGCCTGCGCCTGAATGCGATCGGATTCCGCCTGCAGCAAATCGCGTTCGGCGATGGCGTGGTGCGCGTAGAGATCCTGGGCGCGCGCGTAGTTCTTGTCCGTCACGCGTAGGGTGTCACGCGCTTTCAAATACGCCGCATAGAGCAGCGAGTAATCCGGGCTGCTCACTTCTAAAAGCGATTGGCCTTTCTTCACGCGTTCGCCCGGGACTACCAGGATCCGGCTGACCGGGCCGCCGACCTGAGTGATCACCGGCACGGTGTTAAATGCGTTGTAAGCCACCGCGCCGGTGAGGCGCAGGACGCGCGGGAGTTTCACTGGCTCGACGGTGACGACCTGCACGTGAGACATCTGGTTCTGCGGGATCGTAAACAGCTCGGGAGTCTGGCTCTTGGATTCTTTGGCGCTGTAGGACGTCATTTGATTCGCGCGTTCATCGGAGCTACAGCCCGCGATACAGGCAGCGGCCATCGCCGCTGCAGCGGCGTAAAAGCCTGCTCGGGCCACTACAGATCTGGAGCCGCATCGGAAAAACTGGGCGCTCATGGCAGGCTCCTGGTTCCCACGGCCTCGCGCAGCTGCTCGACTGCGGTGAGATAGGCCGCGAGCGATTGCCGGTAGGAAAGTTGCACAGCGCGATAGCTGCGCTCGGCGTCGAGATAGTCGAGCAGGCTGGCGGCGCCGCGCTTGTAGGAGTATTCGGTGATGTCGCGCGATTGCTGGGCCGCATCCAGGTAGCCGCCACGGAATTGCGTAACCACCAGATCGTTTTCGCGCACGCCTTCGTACGCAGTCAGCACGTCACTCATTACTTGATCGCTGGCGGCCAGCTGCAGCTCCTGCGCTTGATTGATCACGTAGTTGGTACGCGCGATTTCGCCCTGATTGCGGTTGAAGATGGGAATCTGAAAGCTGCCAAAGAAGGAGGCGGTATTGGTATCGCTGACGTGATCGTAATTGGCGGTGCCGGTGACGTCCACCTTGCCGTTGGCTTTGGCCAATTCATACTGGCTCTTGGCTGCGGTCACGCCTTGCTGCGCGGCGCGAAAATCCGGGCGATTCTGTAAAGCCTTCGCTTGCAGATCCTCGAGCTTCATCTGCAGCGGGATGTAATCGAAATCGCTGGTTACGTCGAAATCCTCGGGAACGGTCTCATACCCCAGAAACTGCCGCAAACCGACCAGCGCCTGCACTTTCGCGAGTTGGGCCTGGGCCACATCCTGCTGAAATTGCAGCAACTGCAGCTTGATCTTCAGAAAATCGCCTTCGCTGATGTCGCCGGCATTGTAGCGGGCCTGGCTGATATCCACCGTGTTTTGAAAGCTTTTCATATCCTGCAGCGCGAGATCGAGCGTGGATTCGGCAAGCTGCACGCTCACGAACTGTGAGGCAACGTTGAAGGTGAGCGTGCGCTCATTGTCCGTGACCAGTGATTTGGTTTCTGCGGTGACGTCTTGCGCGGCTTGCAGGCGGTGCTGACGCTTCCTGCCGCGTTCGAAGAGGTAGGAGATGCCCAGATCGAATTGTACGGTTTCGTCGAGGTAGTCCGCCGTGAAATGACTGGGCTGAAAAACCGGAAGGAACTGGGCGTCCGCGGTGAAGACGGGATTGGGCCGCAGATTTGCGGTGATTTCCAGAGCTTGGTCCTGCTGAATGGTGGTGCGCGCCGCTTTCAGATTATGGTTGTGCTGCAGCGCCATCTGGATGGCTTGGTCCATACTGATGCGCACGGCGCCGTGTACTTGCCCCGATGGAGTATTTTGCGGCGCAGTTTGCGGCATGGTGTTCTGCGGCGCGGCGGGCGGCGGTGGAGGCGACGTCTGCGCAGCGGCCGCGGATGCAAGACACACCACGAGTGCAGGAATGGCGAATAGCACGGTTTTAGCGGGCATAGTCTTCAACCTCAAAAGAGAAAAAGTAGCCGGATCGGCATGCGGGTAGCGACACAGCGTCAACTAAAGATTAGATTGCGGGTGGAGCGCGTGCGGGAAGGCGCGGCGCGACAGGTGGTGGCGCAAATCCAGGTTCCTGGAATTCGATTTGCACGCGTACCTGAGCCAATGATGGTGCGCGATGGTTCGGCTGCGGATGGTCAATCGATTGGTGGCTCAGATGGCAGATCGAACAATTCGCATCGGGACCCGCATGATGGTGCGAGACGCTGCCCAAAACCATCACGAGCATCAGCAGCGCGAGGAGCGCTACTGGAACGATGAGATACCGAGCTGCTCTGTGTTTATGCACGCAACGAAGGTCGGCAGAACCCCTGCCGCCTATCATATACGGAGAGGGCTATCAGATGCCAACGGGTTGCGTTGGGAGCACCTGAAAGCGGCTGGGCCCGCGCGAGTGCATCTCGCAGCCGGCTCGAGGAGGTTCTTCCGCGCCTAGTTCGTCTGTTCGAGCGCCTTTTCCACCATGGACACGCATTTTTCCACGCGCTTGCGCAACGGGCCTTCGATTTCCTGCTGGCGTTTTCGCAGCGTGAAAGATTCATCGGCGATGTTCAGCGCCGCAAGCACCGCGACCTTCAGCGAATCTACCATATGCGTGGCTTCGGCGACGGAGCGCATCTTGCCGTCCACGTAGGCCGCCAGTTCCTTCAGATATTCCTCATTGTCTTCCGCGTTTACGTTGTAGCTCTGATCGTAAATCTCAATTTTCACGGTCCACTCCCTTGCTGAGCCAGGAACATTGTCGGCCATTGCGTGCGCCCGCGCAACGGGCTTGTGCGCGTCGGCCGACGTTTTTCCGGCGATTATTGTCAGGAAGTTACGCTTGCTTGCTGCCTTTCCGCGACCAAGCGCGATACGAGTTCGGCGGCGGGCAGGGCACGCGCGCGCGTCACGCCCTGGCCGACGAAGAGTGAGAGATAACCAGATTCTCCCAGCTTCGCGGCAGCCGTGCGCATCGGGCGCGTCAAAGCATTCTGCAGAGGGAAGGGCAGGATTACTTTTTCTTTTCCTTCGAGTTTGGAGATAAACGTATTCAGGAGCGCGCGGGCTGGCCGACCTGAAAAGGCGCGCGTGATGACCGTGCTGTCCTCGCGAGCAGCGAGTACCGCACGTCGGTAAGCTTCTGGCGTTCCGGCTTCGGGGCACGTCAGGAACGCGGTGCCGAGTTGAACAGCGCTGGCGCCGCGGGCGAGTGCTTGCGCGATGTCTCGCCCATCCATCAGGCCGCCGGAAGCAATGATTGGCGTGGATACCGCCGCACGGAGCGATCGCACTAATTCGAGAGTGGGAACCATCGCATTCTCGAATGAGCCGGCGAAGGTCCCGCGGTGAGAGCCAGCCTCTGCGCCCTGCGCCACGATCGCCGTCACGCCGCTTGCCTCCAACATTTTTCCTTCTTCGACAGTGGTAGCCGTGCCGAAGATCGCGATCCTCGCCGCCTTGAGACGCGCCATCGCGTGAGGCTCGGGAATGCCTAAAGTGAAGCTGAAAACCGCCGGACGTGCTTCCAGGATTGCCTGCAATTGATCTTCGAAAGGGTTTACCGGCCACGCGGGTAGAGTGGGCGGAGGCAAATGAAGCGCTTCGTGAATTTCGGCGAGCAGCGCAAGCATTGGAGCGGCATCAACGGGTGATGCAGGCGCGTATCCACCCGCGAAAAGATTTACGTTGAAAGGTTTTCCCGTGAGGGAGCGGACCTTCTCAATGTCCGCAGTGATTTGCTCGGGCGTGCTGTAGGCGGAACCGAGCGAGCCCAGACCGCCGGCATTGGATACGGCCGCAACGAGTTCCGGAGTTGATGGGCCTCCGGCCATCGGTGCTTGAATGACGGGGTGCTGGATTCCGAGGTCGCGCAAGAAATCGCTTTGGTTCATCGGAATAATTCTCCTTAGCGATTGATCCAAACTGGCCGCGCGACGCTCACGGGAGGTTCGCCGGGTTAGTTCGCGCGGAGCGTGGCGCCGAGCTTCTCCTGGAGCGCCGCGACGATACGCGCGGAGTAATCGTTGAGTTGCGCCTCGGTGAACGTGGCCTCCGCGCTTTGGAATATCGCGCGGATCATTAATGAGAATTTTCCGGCCGGCACTTGGCCGCCGCGGAACAGGTCGGCGGCTTCGATGCTTTGAAGCTCGGCGATTCCAAGAGACCGGATGGTCTGCTCGAC
>Ga0210391_10000457_pt1 | contig 43170 bp, 38 predicted proteins | sample IncBWC12OmetaG_FD_160573 | JGI IMG/M metagenome (GOLD analysis project Ga0210391, IMG submission 160573) | Forest soil microbial communities from Barre Woods Harvard Forest LTER site, Petersham, Massachusetts, United States - Inc-BW-C-12-O ...
CATGCAGGCGACGATGCGCGAACCCATCCTCAACAAGACTTCGGCGTTCACCGCCGATCCGAAGTTCCGCCACATCGTGGGACAGGCACAGTCGAGTTTTTCGTTCCGCGAAGCAATGGATAACGGCTACATCATTCTCGTAAATCTCGCGAAAGGTCGATTGGGAGCGCAGGCGCTCACGCTCGGCAGCCTGATCTTCACGATGGTGAAAAACGCACTCTTTGCCCGCACCGGCAATTCACTCTGGACGATCTACTGTGACGAAGTTCAGAACTTCGTTGCCCAGGCAAGCGAGATCGAAACCGTGCTTGCGGAAGCGCGCAAGACCAGTACCGGTTTCGTAGCCGCGCACCAGTTCATGGATCAACTGCCGCAGGAGATGCGTGCGGCGCTGCTCTCGGTCGGCACGCACGCCTTCTTCCAGCTTTCGAGCCAGGATGCCGCGCAGGTTTCGCAGGCTCTTGACGGCGGGCGGTCGCTTGCTGAGCGGCTGAAGAATCTCCCGCAGCGCAGCTTCGTCGTGAAGACCGGCGGCGAGGACTGGACCGAAGTCCGCGTGCCGACGATTACCGAGCCGAACGTTGACTACACGGACCTCGTAAACCAAGTGCGCTACACGCGCGGACGTGTCCGGGCTCATATCGAGCGCGACATCGCCGAGCGCCAGAAGAAATTCCGTCGCACCGCGGAAGAGGACCTCGAATGAGCACTGGAAAGGACACCGGAACAATCATCACGCCGCGCGACCTCGCCATCCTGCGAACGCTGGCAGTCGCTCGCGTGCTTGATGCCGAACAGATCGGCATCGTCGGCGGGTTCACGTCATTACGACGCACGAATCGGCGCTTGCTGAAACTTGTGAACGCCGGACTCTTGCGCCGTTGGTTTGTGGGCACGGAAATGCACGGCGTGAAAGCCATCTATGGACTTTCCCCGCAGGGAGCAAGTCTGATCGGCGAAAGCTCACACGTTCTCCTTCCCTGGAAATCGGATCGGATGATCACGAGCAGTTCGTTCCTCATGCATCAGCAGGCGGTAAACGCGATTTTCATCCAGGCGCGATTCCAACCGTTGCCTCCGGAAGTCTCGTGCGAGCGATGGACGAATTTCCGCGAACCGCTGTCTCCTTCGGTTCCCCTCATTCCGGATGGCTACCTGGAAATCCGGCACAACGCCACGGTTCACAGGATGTTCCTCGAAGTGGACCTCGGGACCGAAAGCTCGAAGGTCTGGAAGCGAAAGGTCGAGTTGTATCTCAAGCTCGCCCTCGGCGGTGAGTTCGAACAGATGTTCCATGAGAAACGGTTTCGCGTGCTTGTGGTCTTCCCTTCTTCGCGGCGGCTGGAAGTTATACGCAAAACGATTGTCTCGAGGACTGACAAGCTCTTCTGGCTTTCAACTCAGGACCAAGTACGGAGCGAAGGACTTCTCGCTCCCATCTGGCTTCGTCCCAGAGCTGAGGAAAGGATACCCCTTCTATGAGGTACGGACAGATACCTAGTCGGATTTTGCTCGTGTGCCGAAAAGCTTGTAAATGCAGCGGAATGCCACGCCGGGAGCGGGCTCGTAAGGGCCCGGTCATTGGCCCTGGCGCTGGCCCACGCAGTAATACGAAACGAAACGGACCATTCTCATGAAATTTTGCTACCAGTGCGGAAGAGCGACGGCGGGCGATCCGCTCTTCTGCTCGAAGTGCGGGCGGAGTTACGACGTGAAGCTCTGCCCCCGCTTGCACCGCAATTCCCGGTACGCCAAGGCCTGCTCGCAATGTGGCTCCCGCGAACTCTCCCAGCCGCAGGCAGCGGTCTCGGTCTGGTGGAAAGTCCTCGAATTTCTCGTACGAGTCGTCTTCGGCATTCTCCTTATTTATCTCACGCTCGCCGGACTCGCGGCGCTTCTCCGGATGCGCGAGGTGCAGGCGGGACTCGTCGCCTTCGGAATCTTGGTTGGGCTGCTCTGGTGGGTCTGGAGTTTAGTGCCCGAATGGATTCGCAAGCTCGTCAGCCAGTCAGTGAGGCGGAAGGAAAACAACCATGAGCGATAGACAAGAAGGACCAGTTATGGAGACAGGCGATTCATGCAAGGCGGTTCCGTCCTCGGCGCATGACTTGGGCAGGCCGCTCACGATTGAAGAAGTAGCCGAGCTGCTTGGCTGCTCGCCCTGGACCGTTCGCCAGCGCTACCTGCGGCAAGGCTTGCCCCACTTACAGGCAAGCACACGAGGCAAACTCATTTTCTTCCGCGAACAAATCATCGCCTGGGTCGAGAAACGACAACGGCAGAAAGGAGGCACACTGCGGTGACCTTATATAAGCGGGGCCGGAAGTTCTCGATCTCGTTGTGGATCGACGGCATCCGGCATCTCAAATCAACAGGAACGACCAACCGCCGCGAGGCCGAGGCGATCGAGCGCGAGTTCAGGGAAGAACTGAACCGGCGGCGGCACCAGATTCGCGAGGCGTCGCCTGACATGACCTTCGCGGACCTAGCGGCCCGGTTCCTCGCCGACGGCTCACCGCGTCCCTACCATCTCGACCGGCTCAAAGTATTGCTGCCCCACTTCGGCGAGTGGCCCATCGGCACCATCTCCAAGTCGTCGGTGCGGGAGTTCCGCACCGCGCGGCACAAGGAGAAGCAACTCACCGATACCACGCTCAACCGTGACATCGAAGTCCTTCGCCATCTCCTTTATTGGGCAGTTGACGAGGACTTCCTTACCACGAACCCGCTTGCCCGCATCCGGCTCCCGAGACAGCGGCGGAAGCCCAGACCGATTATGAGCGTGGCGGAAGAAGCAAAACTTCTCGATGCGGCTGCGCCGCATCTCCGCCAGATCGTGATCGGGGCCCTCGACTCCGGAATGCGCCGGGGTGAGCTTCTCAACCAACGCGCGGAGCACATCGACCTCAGCCGGCGCGTGCTCCTTGTCACCCACTCAAAAACCGCAGGCGGGGAGGCACGCGAGATCCCGCTTACAGCGAGACTGACTCGCCGAACTCCTCTCCGCCTGCCATAAACCCGAAGGGCTGATATTCACTTTCAAAGGCCGTCCGATCCACCGAATCAAAACTGCCTGGAAAGCAGCCATCCGGCAGGCGGGCATCCGCTACTTCCGCTTTCACGATCTTCGCCACACCTTCAACACCCGGCTCATGGAAGCGGGCGTCGTGCAGGACGTGAGGAAGGCCCTCATGGGCCACTCCTCGGGCGAGGAAGTCAATTCCCTCTATACCCATGTCGAGTTGCCGGTGAAGCGCGATGCGATCCGGAAACTCGAAGCTTGGATCGAGGCCCAACGCAAACAGCAATCAGAAACCCAAGGAGAACTAAATGACGGACCAAAACCAATCAACGGAGGAAAACCTGATCACGGTGATCCGCTCGGATTGCCTGCGGCAAGCGCTGACGGCCCAGGCGAAGCTCAACGAAGTGATCGAATGCCTGGGCGATGAGAACCATCTCGGTGCCCTCGGGTCGTTCGTGGGACTGGATGAGGACATTGCCTGCCTCAAGGTGTTTCTCACACGTATCGCGAGACTCACGGTGGGCGAAACCCCGATCGATCTGAGTAACTAGCTCGGCGGAACGTGAGAAAGGAGAAAAACGCAACCGTGCAAGGAAAACTAAAACTCGTGACTCGATACGACGCAGCTTCCAACGAGTACACCGTGTTCCGGCACAACCTCACGCCTGAGGAGGCGGACGAGGCGGTGCGGGAACTCTCGGCGAGACTCTTCGGACTCTTCGTCGTCGATCAGCACCAGGAACACAGGGCGGCCGATGTCGAACAGTGCGACGCCTGCCGCCGGGACATGGAACGAACGTCCCACGTGCAACCCAAACCCACGCCTAAAAGGAGACAGCAATGACGCCTAAGAAAGCAGCGGACCAGGCTTCGCCCCGGTCCTCAACTGCAACGACAGCAGTAACCACTACTCAAGCGACGCGGAAGCCGTGGAAGAAGAAAACCCCGGTCGAAGTCGTGCTTGACCAGATCAACCGCCTGCGCGACGACGTTCTCGCAAAAGAGGAAGAACTCAAGCAGGCGAAACGACAACTGCAAAAGCTTGAGGAGGCCAAGAAGGTCCTCGAAGCCACATAGCTCTTTGTACCAAGGAGTTTGCCACACGCAAGCTCCTTTTTGTTAGGCACGCGGTGGAGACAAAGGAGGTAAGACCGTGATGAATCGTGAACTGGATGCGGACATTATCGGCGAGCAGCTCGGCGTTGAAGGCGTAGGCAGCGTGGTAAGCAAGGTTGAGGCCTACTGCGCCTACGAAGAACAGCGAATTGAACTCACGAATCAACCGAGGATTGTAGCTCTTCGGCAGGAAGGCTCGCTTCTCCTCGAAGAGGAAAGGGATCTCATGGAACGCTTGCGGCACGCCCCGCCGCCGGGCAATCTTCGCAGCCGTCGGCGCAAGTCCGCTTACTACTGGGGCGTCACGATCATTCTTACCGTCGCCGCATTCGTCTTTTCGCTCCTTGCGTTCGATCCCTTCCGCGTCGGCTGGAAGGGCTATCTCTATTGCCTGGGCATTGCCATCGTGACTCCATTCCTACTAGAACAATTCCTTGAGAAATGGAATGCCGAGAGGCTCTTCAAGGGATTGGCGGCAATCGCCTGTATGGCCGCGCTCACCAGCCTCGTCCTTTTGGCCATGATCCGGGGCGACCTGTTCGCGGAGCAAATGAAAGACACGGCGGCTCCGGCCATCGTTTTCGATAACGCGCAGCCGCAAGAACCCCCGCCAACCGAAAACAACTTTTATGAAGCGACCTTCGCGCTGTTACGGCTCGCAATGGTGTTGCTTGCGGTTGCGATGGAGTTGGCCGCAGGATTGGCACTTCGCGAGGCGTGGCGCATCGGCGCGGACTCCTCGGAAGACTGGCAGAAGCTTGTGAATCGCCTGGAACAAGTGCGTCAGAGAATGTTGGCGATCAGCCACGAAATCACCATGCTTCAGAATGAGCCTCGCATCTTTGCTGCAGGCTTCTGGCGGAATTTCTATCGCGCCATGCTCACGCACAGCGTTCGAAGCGCCCTGACGAAACTCTTGGTGGTCGCACTTGCAATCCTCCTGTCTCACGGGCGGTCGCTCGCTCAGGAGCAGACTAATCTGGTCATCGCCATTGATCTCTCGCAATCGGTTGCCGTTGTTGGGCCAGACCAGAAAACCGAGTTCCAAAAAAACGTGGATGGCGTCACGAAATTGCTCGCACAGGTTCCCGCAGACTCACGAGTCACGGTCATCGGCATCACGGACAAGAGCTTTGCCCAACCTGACATCTTACTTTCCGCGACAATTCCGGGCGACGCAGGCTATTTCGGTGAACGCCAGAAGACAGCGCAGCTTCAACTCGTGCGCGCCTGGAAATCACGCAGCGCGCAACTGAAGCCGGACTTTCGTCGCACGGACATTATTGGAGTCCTAATGGTCGCGAGTCATCTATTCAACGAGCGGAATGATTCTGGCCAGAAAATATTGGTTTTGTTCTCTGACATGCGTCATAGCATGCCGGACCTGAATCTTGAATCGCCTTCAGTAGTACCGACTTTTGTTTATGCCAGAAAGAAGGCGCACATTATGCAAGCTGATCTGCAGCTAGTTCGCGTGTATGCGTTGGGGGTTGATGGATCGCGGAAGGATCTCAGATATTGGGATATCCTGCGGCAATTCTGGATCGAGTACTTCCGCGCTACCGGAGCAAGCCTCGAAAGTTACACGGTGCTGCGTGACCCAGCGCAGGCGATTGCAGCACTCGACAAAGCCCAATAGCCCGACGGACTCGGTCAGGAGAATATTGCGGTTTCGTCGTCGATTGTGCCATGGCGACGACTTGTATGTGGTTCGCGTGTTCATTCTCGGAGCGGCAAAGAAAGAACCATCGCTTATTGGCGGAGCTTACGGAAATTTTTGGGTGGGATATCTGTGATCGCCACGAGCAAAGGTTGATTCGTATTCGCTCATCCGCTAGGGCCTCAATCCCCGATGAAGCGTATTCTGTGGTCACAAAGAAATTTCTGATTCGGGTGTCAAAAAAGATTCTCTCAATCAATTCTTGGTTTGACATTCGCGAGTCCCCAATTTAAAGTTCCCTTCCAATCAGCGCATAGGATTCGCGGGGGACGGCGGATTTGTAGTTCCGTCGGTGATCCTTTTCGCTGCTTCCCTTGAAGTGTGGACGGATAGCGTCCGTGAGTCATTTGTGGCGCTTCGATGCTAACAAGCGGGCTGGGTCAACCAAAGCCGACGTCTGTTGCGGAGTAGTTCGTTCATTCATGTCAGGAGGAAGCGAATGTTTAGTCGGACTCGGAAGTCATTCTTACCCTGCTTTTCAATTTCCTGCATCCTCGGAGAGCGACCAAGATTCTGGAATGTCTCCACCATGAACCTTCCAGCGCCCGATACTTGTGCTTCCGTAGGACGAGGGAGAACACCACAACGACTGACCAAGATATTCGGTATTTTCGCCATTTTCTTCTTTGCGGGAGCTGTTGGGGCGCAGGTTAATCCCGGCACGCCATCCTTCTCAGCCTACGATAGCCATACTTTCGACACAATAAACCTGCAGAATCTCAATATCGTGCTGAATGTTCCTATCTACAGCAAGTCTGGAGCCTTTCCGTTTACGTTTGGGGCGACAGGAAATTTTTATATCTGGCAGGCAATCGGTGGGTATTGGTATCCGAGTATAGGACCCAATAATCCGACCCTTATCGGGTCGACGAATGGAACGCTCGGCGTTGCGATTAATGGCGGGAACATCGGAAATACCGCCTTTCCAGAATTCACGCAGACCGCTTACTGTTCCGGGAGCGGACAACTAACCACGATGGAGTCTAACTGGTTTATTTTGTTTGCTGACGGGACAAAACACTGGCTTCCGCCGACCGACTATACGGATTCCCTAGGCTGTTTCAAAGCATCATTTACAGATCAGACGATAGACGGAAGCGGCTACACCCTCAGCGTGACAAAAAACGTTGTGAACTCCATATACAGCAGCGCTGGAACGCTCATTAGCACGTTGGCGATCCAGGATTCCAATAGCAATACCATTTCTATGAATTCCGCGGGTACAGCTTGGGTTGACACGCTCGGCGCGACAGCCCTGAACTATAGCAATAGTTCCGGTTACTATTGGACCGATGTCAATAATGGTTCACCAGCAGTAAGTATTGCAACAACGAGTTATACGCTGCGTTCGGCCTTCAGCAGCGGCAGCGGCACATGCACTACGGGAACGGATTACAATTTTCCTCAGCAACCCTTGCCTTCGACAATTACCTTTCCTGATACAACGAAGATCGACATCTACTATGAAGCTACACCCGGATATGCATCTGATCGTACAGGGCGGTTGGCACAAATTGTAAATCGCGCTGGCGGCACGGTGACTTATTCGTATTCCGGAAGCAGCAACGGAATCGATTGCACATACCAAGTGACGCCCACGTTGACTCGAACAACGTCGGACGGACCAACGACTTACACCTGGGCGGCAGTGAACAACGGTGCCGGCGATTGGGGAAATACGACTACCGTCATTGATCCGGGAGGAAACAAGAAGGTCTACACGTTCACTGGACTGACATCAACAGGCAGTGCCTCGCTGCCGGTCACACAAGCTCTGACCGAAGTTCAGACGTATACAAATACCGGCACTCCCTCGAATCCTTCTTATACCCCGTTGACCACGGACGATTACTGCTACAACGGACAGGGTTGGACAGGAGTCAACAGTTGCTCAACAATCGTTGTCTCTCTTCCCATAGGGGAAATCGACGTGTACCACACTATCAACGGGATGTCGATGTCATCGCGCACGCAGACGCAATTCGACGGCTATGGCAATGTGCTTTATTCCGCGCAATACGATTTTTCTGCGTCTCCGCAGACTGCGACGCCAACTACATCGACGACGATCGTTTACGGGACCGGCAGCTCATGCACTCCAGTCTCAAGCACAATTCACAACAAGCCCTGCACGATTACGACCACCGAGAACGGCAACACAATTAGCGTCTCAAAGTTTGCCTATGACGCGTTCGGCAATCTCCTCACGAAATACGTGTCCCCAAATGGGGGCTCAACATTCCTGAGCAATCCCACCGTCAACAAATACAACTCGAACGGAACGCCTAACACCATCTATGATTTTGCCGGGAATAAGACTACCTATTCTTACACCGGGGGCTGTAACAATCTGTTTCCTACGTCAACGACCACGGCAAATAACTTGACGGTTTACGATACGTGGAACTGCACGGGCGGGGTAAAGGTGGCACATGAGGACGCCAACCTCAACACGATTAACTACAAGTATATAAACAGCGCAGGAAAAGCAGATCCCTGGTGGAGACTGAGTCAGACCATCGACCCTTACGGCAATGACGTGTATACGAACTACAACGCAGCATCGAACATTGAGTCAGCATTCGCCTTTTCATCATCTGTAAGCAACACCTGGGTGAACAAAGATGAGTACGGCAGAACAACTAACGTGCAGCATGCACAGAGCTCTAGTGGCACAAATTACGACACGCGCAGCACGAGTTATGCGTGGCTTCCCTCAGGTGGAGGCTTCCAAACGAGCACGACCATTCCTTGCTCCGTGCCTTCAGGCAGTCCTTGCACTTCTGGCATCACGGCCTCCACGACCGATGTTCTCGGAAGATTGACCAGTTCGACCGATGCCGGTGGAGGAACGGTATCTGTGACCTATGCACAGAACGACGTTACGACCGCGGTTGGCCCACCCGCACCAAATGAGAATTACCACATAACCCAGAACCAATACGACGGCCTTGGCAGGTTGACGTCGTCGTGTGCGGTCGGAAGCGTTAGCGGCGGTTACGGTTGTGGCCAGAATACGGGTTCATTGTCTGGCGTGACAACTTCTTATCAGTATCTCTCACCAAATGGGGGACAGACGGTTGTTACTAGTGCACGCGGCTGCTGTCAGTCTCGTGGAAAGACGTACGACGGTCTTAGTCGAGTGATAAATTACATTACACCAGAGGGGGGAAACACGCACTATACCTATGATTCGGCCTCAACACTTTGCGCCGGTGGCGTCGAGTCATATCCTGGGCATCTCGTACTTAAGAACACAGCTAATGGAGACAGCGTTTGCTACTTCTACGATACTCTGGGGCGAGTAACAGATGAAGGCGGAGCCTACAAGGGTGCCACGGCGACCACTGTCTGTAGACGCTTTAGATTTGATAGCGCTTCGAATGGCGTGCAGCCGCAGCCTTCTGGATCAACGATCACAAATGGAGCTGGGAGGATGGTCGAGGCCGAAACGGATAATTGTATCCAGCCCGCAACAGCAATCACAGACGAATGGTTCAGTTACGACGATGATGGTCGCATGACGGACATGTGGGAGCTAACTCCCAACTCTGGGGTTTACTACCATTCCAAGGCAACGTTCTTCGGTAACGGTGCCGTAAATGTTCTTACCCTAGCCAATCCTAGTCTATATGCGCTCACTTACGGACTTGATGGCGAGGGCCGTTGGAATACTGCCACGTCAGGTTCCACGAACATCGTTACAGGGACGACCTACAACGCGGCAGGCCAGCCTCTAAAGATCCCGCTCCAAGCTAGCGACAACGATGCTTACGTTTATGACCCGAATACCGGGCGAATGAAAACCTGGGATTTCACGGTGAACGGCAAGAGTGAAACTGGCACGCTGTCGTGGAATGCGAACTGGACACTGGAGCAACTGCAAATCGTTGACGGATTCAATAGTGCAGGCTCACAGACTTGCGACTTTAACCCATCGCTCGCAATCGGAACTGGCTACGACGATCTTGGTCGTCTAATGGGCGTGGACTGTGGTGCGAAGGGCTGGGGGCAGACGTTTATCTACGACGAGTATGACAATTTGAACTATGGGGTCATCAGCGGACGAACGGGAACAACGTGGGGAACACCTTATTACCATGACAGCAATCACTACTCCCCGTCCCCGACTTACGCGTACGACGCTAGCGGCAACCTTGTCAAAGACCCGGTCAATTCCTACACTTGGGATCCATTCGGCAAGATGCTGACCACAAACTCCACTGGGATTGTTTATGACGCCATGGGCAGGGCAGTAGAAATCGACACGAGCACTGCCAGCACGGAAATCTGGTACACGCAGCTAGGCAAGACGGCTTACATGAATGGAAGTACGATTAATTATGCCTACTGGCCGATGCCGGGCGGCGGGACTTTGTTGGAGATAGGTAATTCCGGCAGCGACTATTATTTGCATAAAGATTGGCAGGGAAATGCTCGAATCTCCACATCTGTGGGCGGTCATGCCCTGGTTGCGGATAACGCATTTTCACCATACGGCGAAGTCTACAACGTTCTGAACTCGACTAATCAGAATGAGCGGATGTTTACGGGGCTGTCCCAGGACATCCTAAGCGCTATGTGGGACACACCAAACCGGGAGTTGTCTTCTGTGGGGCGCTGGCTCTCACCTGATCCCGCTGGAGCTGGATGGAACCAGTATGCTTATTCGACGAATCCGAACAGCTTGGTTGACCCAAGCGGACTCGATCCGACTAGCCTCGGTGTTGGAGGATGCAAATACTCTCCAGTAGTTTGTACTGGCGGTCTTACGCAGAATAACAGTCCAGGCGACGGCGGCGAGCTAGGATTGTTTAGCTCCATATTCACTGTCGGGCTCGCGGCAGACCCATATACTCAAGAAATTACGCAGGGACCGGCATCAGCAGGCGGGACTGTGCCTTCGGACGTCTATACCGGGGTGAATCCAGATGGGACTACGGATACGTCCTGGATGACGGCAGGAACGGGCTTGCTTTATAGCGACGATGGATCGGTCCTTAACTTCTCCGACCCGCTGATGACCTACCAGCCGCCAACGGAGCTCGACGTTGCAGTGACTGGGGCTTTCATTGCCGGCCCTCTTAGCATGGCTGCGGATGGCGTTTCGCTACTAGGTCTGGCGGGGCTGGGTTTCGTCGCAGGTGATACCGCTGCATCCACATATGTTTTCTGGTCCGGCGATGGCATGCAAGAAGCCGCAGAGGCATGGGCCCAGGCAAACAACGGTATAACGATCAATATGACTGCCTTGGGTCAGGAGGCCGAAGTAGTGGAGTCGATGTACGGTGAGGGCAGCCCGGAAGCCACTGCGGCATGGCAGAGCGCCTCGGAAGCTTTTGCGAATGCGGCGAGCGGCCCGATTCAGGTATTTAGTAGCCAGCCTCTAACAAATTTTGGCAACGTTTGGTACAACACCGAATTGCCGATTATAGCGAACAACCCACAAGTTACTGGTATGACGTTGCACCTAGTGCCCTGATGACGGAGTGATAGCATAACAGGAATGAATACGCTCCTTACAGCTAAAAAACTAGTGGGACACTCCGGCAGGGTGGCTTCGATGGCGACATTGGGAGATCTCATTTTTACGGGAGCCAATCGACACCAAGGAGTCGAAGGGGGTGTCCGGATTTGGAATTCATTCACTGGAGAGCTGATCGCGGAAATTGGCACCAGCCTGAATTCGATTTTCGGGTTGGCAGTGTCCCCAGACGGTCGTTTTGTGGCCGCCGGTGGCGGTGGCGCGGTGTTCGGCCAGCGATGGGAGTATACGGGCGGCGTTGAAGTATGGAACCTGGAGAAAAAACAGAGGGTAGCTCGATTCGGCGAAGAAGAGTTGTTCTTTGTTACGTCTATTGAATTCGCGCCGGATGGAAAAACTCTACTTACCTCTAGCTCACCAAGGCCCCCACAGCAGCCGGGTGACCACTACAAGCGCGTAAGGCTGTGGCGCACTTCGGGGTTCAAGACGTTGGAGACGTTTGGTGAGTGCGACGGCGGCATTGCCAGCGCTCGTTTTTCTCCCACCGGACAATTTGTAGTTTTTGCGGCTAATCCTGCGACTGCCGGAGCCAACACGCCGTCGGTTCACGTGGCAACACTGCTCCGGCAGAAGGTCGTAGCCACACTCCTCAGGAAGAAAGAGCCTAGCATCTATCGCCACGACGTGAACTCGTTCAGCCCTTCGATACGGATCTGGAACGCGGTGAGCAAACGGGAAGAGCCGGAGTTGGAATTACCGAAAGGAAGAGTCCGGGGACTCGCGTTTTCCCTTGACGGACGGATACTTGCGTCATGCGGAAGTAGCCTGCTGTCGTGGAACTTTGACGATCGGAAGGTAATTATGGAATTCCCTCAGAAATCGTCGAGCAGTTGTGTGGCTTTTTCGCCGGATGGGAGGATTCTAGCGAGCGGCGGCGGTTATCGATTCGAGCCTGGACGGCCGTATCAAGACTGCGGCGTCACATTGTGGGATGGAAATACGGGGAGGCTGATTGCCTTCCTTCCCCATGAGAGGCCGGTTCATTCGTTGGCGTTTTCACCTGATGGACAAAGAATTGTGGCAGGTGGCGAACGTGGGGAACTGTTGATGTGGAGCATTGAGTCTTACGGCTGAGCGTAGCGCGTAACAGAGGCACAATGTGACTTACTCGCTCTGGTACAAAACTCGAGCATGATTTTAGCGAAATCGGTGTAGACGATTTTGTAGCTGCCAGAGCTTCCCGGATCAATAGCGATCATCGTGAAGCAGGCTAACTACCGCAACACCTTCAACATCAAACACTTGGGGTCTACAGAATTCAATAGCATTCAACAGGAGCCTGAATCTGGTTCGGGACCAGGGGGTCGGAGGTTCAAATCCTCTCTCCCCGACCATTATTTTCAATCACTTAAACTGCATTTCTGGTTTTCCGTCTACATCGATGGTGTAGAAATTGTAGACGGTGTCTGCATCGCTGTTTTTCCAGTGGGAGTTCCAACGAGAAATTCAAATTGATTTTCCAATCAAAGATTTGCACATGCTTCGGAGAGAGCATCCTTGGATTTACTGTCGTACTTCCAATGGATTCTCTGCGGCGACTTACGGCCCGATCAGCCATCAACTTGACCAAAACACTGAAATGCGGACAGTGTGCTACTTCGCAAGACTTGGCGGTAAGTTTATCCGTCGCACGGTCCCCGGTAGCCCACGGTTTTGAAGTTGATGGCGATAAGCTCGTTCTCGGGGAACTGCCTCCGATTACGACCCGGCTCCAATCGCTTCCAATTTTCAAGTCTTCTAACAATGGGCGCGAACAATCTCCCCACCGTCGGGCTGTCCGGAGCGCAACTCTCGAAACCAGAGGATTAAAGCGACGAATAAACTCCTCCCATGCCAAAGCTTGCCCGCCCTCCACACAGGTGCGTAGCAAATCCTCAAGCGCAAGAGCAGAGTAATTCATGGTGTCGAATCTTCGCGAAATGCTACATCATTCAAGCGTCCTGAGGAACATGCGTTGAAAAATCTGCGCGCAGACAGAAGCTCCCAAGGGGACATATCGGCGGTGATGCCGAGTTGTTAGACTAATCACTCGAAGGAAGGTTGCAGGAGTTCGGCTAGTCGTCAAGTTCCGATTCGGCGACGCCCTTTATTTGAGGCTTTCTCGATGTGGAAAAAATATGTCGGAGCATTGATCGACACCGATCTTTATGAGCAGTTTCAGACGTTTGAGCAATTGCCAGTGCTTGAGCGGTCAATCGCAAACAATTGGTGCCTGTGGATGTGGTGTCTCACGTGGACAGCTATAGGTTTCCTTTACAGTCTTGCCCTCATCAAGCGCGACCCATGTTTTAGCATTGTGGGGATTGTGGGTTCGCTTATAGCGACCGGTCTGATTGCACTCAAACAGTGGCGATATTATTACGGTGGCCGTGGCGTGAAAGATGGGGTGTTTGTTCTCTCTATCCGCCAAGGAAGCAATGCAGAATCGTTTCTTGACAGGGCGTTGGCTGCAGCGGGAGGCGTACTTCTGGGCATGACCGTTCTGCCTACATGGTGGTTTGCAACCGTTGCACTCTATTCGGCATTCGTCTTCATGAGATGCCTTGTGACGCTGAATCGGTTCCATTACTGGGCACGTGCGGGTTCGCCTCCTTCACTTTCCTTTATCCCTGACGCTTTGCTCGCTACTAATGCTGAGAAGAAAACCGTCGGCGAGGTTCTCGCTGGTTGGGTGTTTACCCATTCGGTCGTTTTCATCCTTGGCTGGGGAGTGTCTTTATTTCTACATCGAAGACCATCTTCGGTGTCTTTTGGGATTGCTTTGCCTAGCTTTTTCCTTGTGTTCTTTCTTGGTTTGCGTCCACTATCGCACGGCGGGAAGGTATGTCCTTCACGCATACTTCCCCTAGCAAACGCGAGGGATCGAAAGAAGCTGTCAGCAAGGGTGAACGAACGCAGGACATATAAAGTCAGCTACAAGCGATTCATTAAATACCAGACGCTCTCAAAGGTGGCTTCTTAGAATCGTTTCGTCTCGCAATTTACTTGGTTCGGCTTGTCGTGACACGTTATTTATTTTTCCCTTGACAAGGCGTAGCAGCTCCAGTACACATGTTCGCGAGTTTTATCCTTCCCTTATTCTGAATAGATAAATCCCTGCGCCGAGCTAGGATGGCACGGGGGTCCGGGCCCTGTAGAACCTGATCGAATAACTGTTAACTAAATTACCTTTTGTTTGCTTGGGCGCACGTGCACCCCCGGAGCACTGAAGCCTCGCCTACCATTCAGACGGGCGTCAGGTTGTACACCGAGACCATATTTTGTGGAGATGAGAAATGATAGACCTACAATCGAACGGGAATATTTTGGTTGCGACTTGCCCGAATGGCCTTCTGGAAGTGACGGCGGGCATTCGCCCAATCGCCGAGATTGCATTCATCCATCGCCAGGGCAAATGTGTTCCACGCGAGGCTGAGTATTCTATCCATCCGCACAGGAATCTGTGACGACGATGAGGCGGGTACTTTTAGTACGCCACGCGCTGACTGACTTTGATATCGCGTCAAATGCAGGCCGCTTCTGCGGTCGTGCGGATCCCCCGTTAAACGAAAAGGGACGCTCGGAAGCTGCTCTGCTCGCGGAGCGTCTGCCGATAGCATCCTCACAAGTGATTTTCGCAAGCCCGCTAACTCGGTCACGCGAAACCGCACAAATCATTCTGGGAAGCAGTGGCGTTCCCCTTGTCGTAGACGAGCGGTTGCGAGAGATTGATTACGCTCACTGGGATGGTCTATCAAAAGCCGAGATTGAGAAGCAGTTTGGTGCGGAATATGTAAAGTTCAATGAAAATCCTCTGTTATTTCACCCTGGTGGGCGCGCTCTCCTGGATACCTGCGCTGCTGCTGCGTGGGACTGGTTGAGCTTACTGACTGCTGATCATGTTATCGCAGTTACTCACAAGACATGGACCCGTCTTTTGCTCTGTAAAATACTCGGCCTTGGCTACAATCGATATAGAAATGCTTTCGACATTAAAATCGCGGGGGTTACCTGCCTGGTCAATATTGAGACCGGTTGGCGCCTCGATGCCGTTAACTATGAAGCCACACCAAAGCGGATTTACGGACCACTATGGAGCCCGACCAAGATGTAGTTGATGTTGGAATTCTGGCCGTCCTACCGGCGTTTGAACTCGCGGCCGTGCAGCGAACCTTTGGGATTCCCGAGAGTGAGAAACCGTCACGGATTGGAAACGAGAAATATTGGCTCCGCACGATTCAGGACAACAACGGGAAGCAGCTGCACGTTGCGGTTAGCTTTGTGGGCGAACAAGGCAATTCTCCGGCCGCAGCAGTAGCCACTAGCCTAATCAAGACATTGCGCCCGCGGCTCATGATTTTGACTGGCACCGCCGCCGGAATCCGTGGACTCGTCAAGCTCGGGGATGTAGTGCCTTCGGGGCTGGTCATTGATTATGAGGGTGCGAAACTCACGCCGGATGGGCTTAAGCCGAGATTCGACAGAGAAAAAAACAAGCGACGGGAACTGATGGATCAGGTAGCTCTGTTTGACCGCTCCGCAAAGAGCGGCAAGTGGTTGAGGCGATTCAAAGAAGCACAAGCGATCCTACCAGCGGGACAGCGGCCAACTTCACCTTTTGTGCCCGCATCGCACGTGGGCTATGTTGCATCCGGAGAAAAACTGCTGTCGGATGGCAGCCTTGAGGAATTTCAAAAAACACATGAAGATCGTGTTCGTGCAGGCGAGAAAGAAGGTTTTGGCTTTGCTGTCGCTGCGAACAAGGAGGGTGTCCCCTGGCTCATCGTTCGTGGGATCTCTGACTATGGCGATCCGAAGTCAAGAGATGGGAAGGACAAAGACAAATACCACCCAAGTGCGACTAATGCCGCTGCTGCGTACATCAGGGCATTTCTTGAAGAAGGCCTCGATATCGATCAGGTGCAGCGTGATGTCGGCGACGAACTGCTCGGCCGCCATTTGTTTGACGTTTTAGGTTCTCTCAAAATTGAAGCAGCTCTCATCTCTGCCGAAGATAAGGGCGGGCTCGAAGATCTGGCCAAGTTCCTGAGTTCGCAGGGAGTGAGACTGATAGGCACACCAGGGGGACAGCGTCTCCTCTCTGGATTGGGTATTAAGATCGAATCAACGTGGGAGTTCACAAGAACAGCGCCGCTGTTCGACTACCGTGCGACACTGCATCCGTATCTCATGGCTTGTATAGCAGTTGATCGCAACGATAGGGCGAAGATTGCATATCTTCGCAAGCTGGGAATGTGTCCTGTTGGGTTGGTAATTTGCAACACAAAACTCAGTCATCCTCCAGAGGAAGCAACGACTGTTGAGCTCGCTGAGCGTCTGGCTCATATGCAGGTCGGAGTGCCCCTTCTTCTTCGGTGGGGCATACGGCACTGGTCCACGACAGCGACGGTGGTCGCGCCGCGAGATTACGGGGGTCTCGTAAATAACCTGCGTAACAATCACATGATGATATCGCCCCCCTATCGTGCTGAACTATTCCGGCGAACGTTGCGATATGTATTGGATCATGATCGTGATACAGCTGACATATATGACAGGTTGTGGACGAAGAATTTATGATATTCGGCTTCGATTTTTGGAACACTTTGTATGCCCTTCCAGGTTCCAAGGAGAGTCGGGCTGCGGTTCGAACGGAACTTCTAATACACGATTGCCGGGAACTTGGTCTGCCACGCGCGGAGACTATTGCGGGCTGCTTGTTTGATGAAGTCGAAGCCTTCACAAAGGAATCGTGGGCCCGCGGACTGAATCCAACGCAGCGCGCTATCGTTGAACATCTCCAAGAACGTTGGGAATGGATCACCGTTGATACGTGGAGCACTCTAAACGAATCCATCGATCGCATCTACTCGACGGCATTACGTCCTATTTTATTAAGCGGCGCGCCTGAATGCCTTGCGTGGTGTCACAGCCAGGGACCGGTCTACTTAATCTCGGATACGTTCACATTGACAGGGAAGATGTTACGCAACATCATGAAGGTAGATGGTATTCATGATAAATTCTCGGCCTTGTTTTTTTCTGATGAGGTCGGGGTAAAGAAGCCAAATCCCTATTCCTTCCGGCAGATTTGTGCTCGCGAAGGATGCGCTGCAAGCGATGTCATCTACGTTGGCGATGACATGAACACTGACTATCGCGCAGCCGAGGCTGCCGGCGCTCAATTTATCCTTGTGGCCCCGAACGCAAGCTTGGCAGGTTGGACCGGTGATGTTGCGCCTTCATTGGAGAGCGTCTTGGAAATTTTGAAGTTGAAGCAGCTGAATTGGGAAAAGGTAAGAAACAACGGTTAGAGAAGTGAGGAAACATATGGACCAACAAAAAACATTCCTTGTCGTAGGGGCCTCGGGAACGCTTGGAAAGGCGGTAGCGCACGTTATTACAGAAGCTGGCTTTGGTCTGGTAGCGGCCGCGAGGGATGTCGATAGGCTTCAAGGTGCGGTGTCAAGCGCAGCAGGACCGGCCATTCGGTGCTATCGCTTGGATCTTTGCGATGCAAAGTCTATTGCGAAGTTCGCGGAGCAGATAAGCGCGGACGTACCACGCTTGACGGGTGTCATAAACTGTGCCGCTGGCTTTTACAAGGGAGCATTTGCTTCGATGACGGATGAGAAGATGTCGGATTTATTGTGGTCCAATTTTGGCGGCATGGTCTTATTAATTAACAAGCTTCTGCCTGTTCTTCAACGCAGCGCTCCCTCGGACGTAATCAACATCACATCGATCTCTTCGGCGACGACGCTGGATACATCGAAGAGTTCCTCTCTTCATATTGCAACGAAGGCGGCCCTCCAGGTCTTTGATACGGTAGTCGGCCGGGAACTATCCACCTCGGGCGTCAGGGTCACGACGATTGCGCCGAGCACGCTCGCAAAAGAAGGCCGGCTCGGCATTTCTGTTCCCGACCTCGCTCAATTCATCGTGCAGCTGTTGCGTTTGCCGTCATCCATCCGCGTGGAGACGATAGCCGTTTACCCTAATGGACCGGTTTCCTAAGAGCTTCGTAGAGACATCTGTTCGCTCAATGACTCCTCGCTCACAGACTGGTGAACCTTTTACCGTCAGGAGAGTCAGCGATGCCAACGAAACGGAGACGTTTCGAGTCGACTTTAGCCGGAGCAGATGCTTTCTCAAGTGCTACGGCGACGCTGCGCTCTTCAATAAATCTCTGCGCGTGTTGACAACATTAGCCGACAATGGATTTGAATATTCTCCGAAGATATTAGGGTTTTCCGATTCGGCGAAGAACGCGGACTGTAATTGCCTCCTTATGGAGGATCTCGGCCAGAGTACCTTGCTTGCCTGGCCAATGTTCACTGCAACTCACGGAGAAATGTTGGGACGTGAGGTTGGGGCGGCACTTGCACAGTTACACTCGCTCGATTTTGATCTTGGCAATGGATTTGAGATGAACGTGAGCCCGTCCATACTCAAATCGGTCGCGCTCGTCGAGGAGGGCCTCCCGCACCTTAAGACCGTGCTATCTGGGAACGGGGTTGCGGGTGATGATCCCCTGTATGCAAGAATCCATTGGATCTGCTCTGCAGCGCGTCCCCTTGCCGCAACGAAAGTAGTGATTGCGTCCGAGCGCAGGTTTGTGCACGGCGACTGCTGGGCCCCCAACTGTGTCGTTTCCGTCGCTTTGGATGTCCACAGGTTTCGAGGATTCTTGGATTTCGATGAGAGCGGCATGGGATCTCCTGCTCTCGATGTATTTCGGATGTTTACGAGAGGCGTCAATGCTCACGATTATGTGAGTGTGACGCAATTGTTGCCGCCGATTGCATTTTGGCAGGCTTTTGTGGCCGGCTATTCTACGGTCAGGACATTACCCGAGCTGGACGATGACACCGTACTGCTGTTGCTCCTCTTCTATCTTCTCCGCACGCTCTTGTTTTATATGCGGCTGCTTGCACAGGATGCGGGTCTCACAGCTCCACGCCGACGGCTGGAGAAATTCTTAGCTATCGTCGAATGTTCTGGAAATCTCTTGGAGACACCCTCCCTTGCGAGTACATTGAGAGAGCGATATTCCATCATGGAAGACTCCATGATCTGATACCGATTCGAGATTCGCTCGTACCGTCTTCACTCGCGATACCTAGTGCGGACGATACCAACTCACTGCGTCCGTCAGCCTTTTCCCGGTAGATCTTTTCCCAATGAGTCTGGGTGGTCATTGCAGGATAATGCAATCCGAAACGGGCTGCGTGTGCGAAATGTGTGCAAGATTCGCTAGGAAAAGAGGCACGAGTACGATTAACAGTTGACTAAGTTGGCAGTTGGATTATTTTGGATGCCGCCAGGAAATACGTGCACACAATTTGTATAAGACCCGGTTTGTGCCTTCTCCTGAGCATGATCGCAGGACCTGATAAGGATCGAACCCCAGATGAAGTTTGCCCAATACAGAAGCCATAGCATCGCGAATGCGCTGAATCGATACCTTAATCGTGAGCCGTCGAACTTTTTTGAACTGCCGATAGCCACTGTTCGCTCCGTGCTCGCGATAAAACCAGTCGCCAGCCAAGCCAGAAACAATTTGAAGTGAATCCACGGCAAGCCGTCGCTGCGCGAGCAAATCAAAAACCAGCCTTTCAACGAGTCCGAGTGGTAGCTGAAAAAAATCACCATCGTGCTCCAACAATATTGCGGCGATTTCTTCTCCGGGCGAGCAGACCCCATTTGAAAAGCGGTGGACTATTTCAAAATGCGGGCCATGGTGTTCCAGTTCGAGCGTCTCCGCAATCAAGAGATCAATGGCTTCGTAGAGCATTTCCAGACTGCCGAGTCTGACGTACCGGGCACCGGATTTCTGCACCTTGAACACGAATTCTGGATTACGGTGAACTGCGGAAAAGCAGAGCAAACGCGGCCGAGAATTACAAATGCCGATTGTCGCAACGAGTTCTTGGATTGTCTTTAAGATGGTGTGACTGCTTCGTGTGATGTCCAGCAATACAATGTCGGAACGCGCGAGGGCGGTTCGCGCTGCTGGCGGGATCGTTTGCGAAAGTGGCCCACGCTCCCAGAGATATGCCGTGTGTTCTTCGGAGGATAACAGCAGAACGCTCTCATCCGGAGTTTTCCAGATCAGAATCCGGGGTTTCGTGGTGGTTTCTTTTTCGAGCTCACAGGCCGTCAACGCAAGTGGCATAACTTCCTCCAAGAGGTTCTTCTTACCAGTCCGTCGAGCCGTTCAGGCGGGTTAGGCAAATCGCGAGATGTCGCCAGCCAGCCCCGATGCTGTGACACCTCACCAAAGAGCTGAGCTCTTCGTATGGAGGAGCCACCGTAAAGTCGTCAACAAAAGCAAAGGAAAGTTGTTCTGGAATTACGTCAGGCGAACGCTTGACTAGCTGCAGGTTAGGATTACGATTAGAGTTCCGGGGGAAGGTATCCTCCGGAATTAAGGCTCGGTTCTGAAGGCTCATGCAGAACCTCCTGCTAAGGCTCTGTATGGGCGTTCGCAACTGAGCGGACGAGACCGGCTGCTGAACTCAGCCGGTCTTTTCTGCGAATGCGCCCGTGGGACAGCCGTATAGTTCCAGAGATGTTCTCTGGCTGGAGAGCGTCCGCGATCCAGGTCTGTGGAAGTTCATCATCGCCCCAAGTTTACCAATTCACGAAACTTTGTGTCAATTATTAGAAAATTGTGTCATTAACAATGATAATGTGTTGAAGTTAAATCAGTCACCCGTATCAGAGCTTGTACTAGTGTAATTTGACACATACATGGTATTCACACTATAGTGCCGGGCAAGACGAGACAGAAAAAGGATCTGTACCTCACTCCTGCGATGAAAATAATAAAGAAAGCCTCGAACAGAAAAGTCCTCAGAAGGCCGCATTCAAACAAGCTCAACAACGCCTTTTCTCCAGACCCTAAACGGACAGATCCGAAGAAACTCGCGACCGGAGCTTTGCTAACGTTTTATCGCCATTTGCGGGAAGCGAGCCGAGAGGAAATCGCAGGGAAGGCTCACGTCAGCATCAGCTTGATAGGGATGATCGAAAATGGGACCCGGCTACCCACACAGGAGGTGCTTGAAAAAGTAACGCAGGCGCTCCAGCTCAGCACGTACCAGCGACTGCAGTTGCATGCGGTCGCGGGATATTCAGCTCAATTGCCCGAGTCTCCGGGTTGGGAGGTTCGCGCTGACGATGTGATCACTGGCATTCCTTTGTTCCTGCGCAACATGCAGGTGGAATCGCAATTTCAGGAACGATTAGACATCGAAGAGGCCTGGATCGTCACCCGCAGGCCGCTCGCTCTAGACGAACCCGTCCTTTCAATGTTGAGAAGCAAACTGCTCAACACTGAAGCGACTTACGTTTATTTTGTCGACGCTCGCACGGGCGAGCACGATTTCAGAACCCTATGGGACCGTTTGGATTTGGAATCGGAAACCAGCTGGTTGGAGAAGTGCAAAACGCGAACTGCCGCTGGCAAGCCGGAACAATTAAGGGTGGTTCTGAGCCCTCCAACATTGTGCGCCTCCACGCATACGATTTCGCTTTTTAACCCTCGCTCGACAACGAAGGCGAGATTCGGGCGCGCCGCCTACTATGGTGGCGGCACTGCGATCGGCGTTTATCCCCTTGATCGAGTACTGTACGAACAACTGGTATCGGCATTGAGGGACGTGTACACCGACTGCGAGAAGAATCCAGGTACAGTCTTTCCAAGAGACGCCAGAACTTGGGGCAGTTTCAGGCTACTTCGCGTCAGTAGACCGCAGGTATGATCCCATCAGGAAAACGCGCCATATGCATTTTCGTTCAAATATTCCTGCGCGGCCCGAGTCGCACGGCGCAGTGCCATCAAAAATACTGATGCCGCTGACCTAACCATTATGGTTATTGTGCAATCCACCACCGCGTGCGGAGCGTGTCGATTTTTCCCGAGGGCCGCACTCCCGGCCAGTATCGACCGTGCATTTTCGTTAACACAAAAGAATTGCGAAGAGAAACCGTAGGCCTTAGACTGACTCCGTAACTCGCATATCCTCAAGCATTTGCGCTCTGTCGAGTGCGCAGACGAGGGTGCGACCATTGTCGTAGTTGTATTGCGCGAGCCTGCATCATTTCCCTGGCGATCAAGCTTCCGACAGCAAGTCGAGGAGAAAACGCCGTGTAGCACGGAGTTGATGTGTCAAGCGCGAGGAGATACGCGGATTACCCTATGCCGAAAACGCACGGCTCTCCGCCGAAGAAACGAAAAAAGATCTGTTTCATCGACGCCTTCGCCGGGTGTGGTGGCCTATCTCTTGGGCTGCAGAACGCGGGTTGGACTGGTCGCTTTGCAATCGAGAAAAATCCGGATGCTTTCCGTACTTTCGCCAAGAACCTGATCGAGCGTTCAGGACACCCTTTCGATTGGCCTGATTGGCTTCCAAAGAAGCATACTGCCGTTCGAACCGTCCTTAGAAAATACTCCCACGAGCTTAGCAAGCTGGAAGGAAAGGTTGACCTACTCGCTGGCGCACCGCCGTGTCAAGGATTCTCATTGGCTGGCCGCCGCACACATGCTGATCCTCGAAATGCGCTGTTTCGGCAATATATTCGTATAGTAAAAATCGTTAAGCCTCGATTTGTTCTGCTTGAAAATGTGCAAGGCTTCAGTTTCCCTTTCAAAAAACACGGAAGGGGACAGGAAAAATATAAGCCTTATTCTGAATTGCTCGCCGAGAAACTAGAAGCTCTCGGATACAAAGTATTTTCTGAACTCGTTGATTTCAGCGAATACGGGGTACCCCAGACTCGTAGCCGCTTCATACTCGTTGCCATCCGCAGCGGCGATAAAGCTCTAGACAAACTTGGCGACTCAACGCCATTCCATAGGTTGCGCAATGCGCGCGTGCCGTTTCTGAAGTCCAAGGACCTGCCGCATAACGCCCCAGTATCCGTAAGACAGGCAATCGCTGACCTTGAAATGTCTAACACGCAACTTGTCCCTGCCTCGGATGAAGAGGGGCACGGATTTCTTCAAATTAAATACTGTCCGTATAAGCCACTTACACGCTTTGTAAAGCTGATGCGTCGGGGTCTGGAATGCGGGCCCGACAGTATCCGGCTTGCTCGACACCGTACAGAAACAGTCGAGCAATTCACAAAGATAATATCCTCATGTAAAAAGGGACAATCCTTGAACATGGATGACCGAAAACGACTGGGAATCAAGAAGCACGCCCTAACGCCTTTGCATTCAAAGCTGCCGTCGTCTACGATCACGACTCTCCCGGACGATATCCTCCACTACTCTGAGCCTCGAATTCTGACAGTTAGGGAAAATGCACGGCTCCAAACCTTTCCAGATTGGTTTCAGTTCACAGGGGACTACACTACCGGTGGTAAGGAGCGGCGTAATGCCTGTCCCCGGTATACCCAAGTGGGCAACGCCGTTCCCCCATTGTTTGGGGAAGCAATTGGTCGTGTATTGAAACGGCTTTGCCGTTAAGCCCAAAAACGTGATGCAAACGACAGTCAATTTCAAGACGAACACACTGTTGAAGAACCTCGTCGGCAAGGATCTCATCAACGACGACAATATCGCAGTTGTCGAATTGGTGAAAAACGCGCACGACGCGCTTTCAAGTAGTGTCCTGATCCGATTCGAAGGGTTTGACACTGAGGGTTATACGACCAAGGACTCTAGGATCATCATCTGTGACAAGGGCTCGGGCATGAACGATACCGACCTTAAGGACAAGTGGCTGAACATAGCGTATTCCGAAAAAACCGTCACGGATCACCCCGACGATTTTTATTTTGCGGGCAACAAGGGAATAGGGCGATTCTCATGTGACCGCCTGGGCGAAAGACTCAACTTGCTCACACGCAAGGAAGGGGAGCAGATATTTGATCTGCAAGTGAAGTGGCCCGATTTCGAAGTCGAGGGGCAGAAGGACCTAACAATCCAGGAAATTGATGTGCCTCTTGAAACGATCCCCGAAGCAGATGCCAAGTCCCTTTCTGGGCTGGTAATGCCGCGACATGGTACGGTTCTCGTAATATCAAATCTGCGAAGCACTTGGGATCGAGACAAGCTACTCACATTGAAACAAGCTCTCGGCAAGTTTCTCAGCCCCAATGAAGTGTTTCTGAAGCGGAAATTCGAAATCACAATTGAAGTGAAGGATCTGGAGAAGGCCGACAAGGGAAAGCAATACGTCGATCAGGTCAATGGGCTCGTTCAGAACCAAATTTTCTCCAATCTTCGCTTCAACAGCACATATATCGAGTCAGACATCAGCGCCGATGGTAAAACTACAACAACTGAATTGTTTCATGAAGGCGAGCCCGTGTTCCGGCTCCGTGAAAAGAGTCCCCTAGGTCTGAAGAACACAAAAGCCTTCATCTACTATCTGAATCCGTACAAGAAGGCCTATTTCAAGCGCCAAACGGGGATGCGTTCAATTGACTTTGGATCGATTTTCCTCTTCTTAAACGGTTTTCGCATTGCTCCTTACGGGGACCGTGGCGATGATTGGCTGGGTTTAGATGTCCGAAAAACGCAGGGGACCACTCGGTATCTTGGAAGTCGAGACCTCGTCGGACGAGTTGAAGTTCTGGACGACGAGGAGCTATTCAAACCGATTTCGAGCCGCGAGGGTCTGAAGAAAACTGAAGAATTCAATAGTCTGCGAGACGAGTTCATCTTGGAAGTTGTACGACGACTTGAGAAGTTTGTGGTTGAAGGCTTGGACTGGGACAGCATCCCTGCCCATCTTCGCGACACTGTTAGGGATGAGCAGGGACTCGACTGGAAGAAAACGACCGAAGAGTACACCGAGTCGTGGGACAAGAAGAGGCAGCGGATCGCCCTGGCGATTATGAGTTACATTGGTGCTCCACCTGATAGGATCATTAGCTTTTGGTTCAATCCCGCTCTCTTAGACGATGTATCGGAACAACGTTCGGACGAAGTTCGCGAACTATTGTCCCAAATCGAGGGTTACGATGCCCGACAAGTGGAGCCTTCCCTGAAGACCGGGCTTGCCAAGCTAAAAAGGATTGTGGCCGAAAAGGAAAAGGAAAGTAAGCTAGCTCGTGCTGAGGCTGCAAACCTACGGGTCGCAGTCGCACAAAAAGATCAGAAGATTTCCAAACTTTTCCGCGAAACCGAGACGTATCGGGCACAAACACTCTTCCTAAAATCAATCGGCTCTCTCGAGATAACGAATCTCCTTACCTTCAATCACGAGATTCTTCAGAACGCAAACATCGTGGATAACTATGTTGGGAAGATAGTCAAAGCCCTCCGCAAATTAGATAAGTCCTCTGAGGTACTTCAGATTGCTGAAAAAATTGGACTCGCCAACAAGAGAATTATGGCGATCACACAGTTCGCAACTAGAGCGAACTTCAAATCAAGTGCCGGAAAAGAACTAACTGACATACCTGCTTTCTTCGAACAGTACATTCAAAATGTCGCTCGCGATTTCATTGCGACCGGCCTTTCGATTGACCTAGTGAATAATGTGAAGGAACCATTCGAAATCAAGGCCAGAAGGATCGAGCTATCAATCCTGATTGACAATATCATTAGCAACGCGAAGAAGGCGCAGGCAAGGAACCTAACAATTAGCATATCTAAAAAGTCATCCAACGTTGTCATCGTGTCATTTCAAGACAATGGCCGCGGATTGGCCGATTCGATAAAGAAAATAGATGACATCTTTGAAGCGGGAGTTACAACCACTTCAGGGTCTGGCCTCGGCCTCCACCACGCCAAGGAAATTGTTGATTCTCTTGGTGGCACCATCAAGGCATATCCAGCCAAGCCGACTGGCTTCGAGATTAGGATGGAATTCACAAAATGAATCTCAAGTACCGGATCCTCTGGTTCGATGATACGGAGGAATTTTTTCAATCGCTTGACCGCGGCCCATTCGAATCTGAAGTCAAATCATGGGGGTTCGTGCCTGAGTTCGAGGTGGTCAATACACCCGATCAGTTCATGGCAAAGAAGCCCTTCGATGCGTACGATCTCATCGTTGTAGACTACAACCTTGGCGACGCCGTCCCTCACGGCGAGGAATTTATCAAACAAATCCGTGGGCACAACATTTTTACGGAGATTATTTTTTACTCTGCCAGTCCGTCTACAACGCTTTGGCAAGCAATTCACATCAACCAACTAGAGGGCATCTTTATATCTGACCGCACAGGAATCCTTCAAAAACTGGAACGTGTCGCGCATCAGTCAGTTCACAAGGTTCTGGACTTGAACAACATGCGGGGAATGGTAATGGCCGAAGTAGGTGATATGGACCTGCTTCTTGATGATATTTTACGTTTGGGAGTCGCCGAGCTTAAAGCGGAGGATCGAGGGGCGATATTCGCTAAGTTTCACAAGCAGGCCACCGATCAAGCTGACTCTAGGGCCAAAGAGCTCGCCGTGTTCAAGGACGCTCCTACGTTGGAGGCGATGCTGAGCATGTCTGATAGTTATAAGCGCTGGTTGTGTTTCAAACGTTTGGTCAAGAAGCACGCGGCTGCGAAGGCTGCGGAAGTCGGAGATTACGCCGAAGATGTCCTGGAACCGAGGAACTTTCTGGCGCACGGAACACCTCGCTCATCGGATCAGGGCTACGTATTTGCATATTCCGGTAAGGAGTATACCTTCAATACGAACGTTGGTCTTGAACTCCGAAGAACCATTCTCGAGTACAAGAGCAAGTTTGAGGGACTTCACGAAAGGCTAGCCCCCAAGGGCGCTTAGAAATTTCTCTAGTTTTTTCGCCACTGCCGCTTCTCGTTTCAGTTCGCATTCCCAGACTATCAGCCACTTCCAGCCCATAGCTTTGATGGAACGAACAGCGTTGCGGTCGCGCTTCACGTTGGCAGCCAGTTTCTGACGCCAAAACCGATATTTGGGTATGTGGGAGAGAGGACATCCGGCGTGGGCGTGCCAAAAACAGCCGTGAACGAAGATCACCTTCCTTCGCGAACGAAACGTTAGGTCAGGCTTTCCTGGTAGATTCTTGTCACACACACGAAATCGGAAACCCAGCCGATGCACGATGCTCCTCACGCGCAGTTCAGGCTTCGTGTGCTGCGCCCTGATCGCGCTCATAATCCTTGATCGGGTTTGTGGGCTCAGATTATCCACAATCACCTTTGTGTTCGCGGAGCCTTCTATCGACATCACCATTCATTGCTGTGACGCTCTTAGGGCCCATTCGACCTTCGGGCCATCACGGATCTAGCCGCGTTTTGGATTTACATCCATCTTCCGCAGTTTCTCCTGTACAGAATACAGTCTATGGAGGTGCTCCTGTCTGACTGAATACGGTGTATCGGGAGCGTCACTTACACGCTGAATGCTGTACTTTAGACTCTCCAAGAGGACTTGAATCTCATCGGCGTTCAGTTGCAAAGCTGTTCCTCCTGTTTGACGAAGGATTTCCGCACCGGCGCCACGCGAGATAAATGTCATCCCCTGCTCGAAGAATTGATGCTCCAGAAAAACGCCAAACGCCTTATACGATCTGGAACCATGCCGTACATCGTATACCGTCATTCAGTTTTTTTCGACGGTCCTACTAGGCGCACTACTGACGCACTACTACGGCATGAAAGCACGGATATTTAAGTGGATTGAACAAAGAATGGCTTATCGGGCCGTGAGCCGCCACGTGAATCCAGCGTGGATCTGAGACATGGGAATCCAATAGATATTCCAGCGAAACCCCATGCAAATCTTCCTTTGGAAAATCGATTTGCAGTCTTACCAAACCCCAACCGTCTACAGTTCGGTACCGAACACCGCTTCAATTCCGTCTACACGTCCGATGCAAGCGGACCAGGGGGCTGAGCCATCTACTTGAAAAGATTATGTTGGTGTAAGGCGGAGAAGCTAGGGCACCTGCGCCCAAGCCAAGGGCTCGGCCTGAAAATTGCTCAAAGATTTCTTGGCCGACTCCCACAAGCCGACTTCTGGCCCGCGTTCTGGGTTGTCCAATTTCCGGATTGCCCGTCATTCGGAACAGACAGGGACGTGACTCGAACCCGCGGCCTCTGCCGTGACAGCGCTGCGTGATTGAGCTTTACAACAACTTACACGCGGGGACTGCTAAACGCAGCGTAAGTCATAGAAGACCACACGAATTGTGGGTCTGGCTGTGGGTTGAAAAAATGGATTTTTGCACCCTGTGGAATTCATTGGTGTCGCGGTTCCAGATTGGTGCCCAAGAATTGAGCGACGATATAAATTGGTCGGCTGCCATTCGCGCAAGCAGCCCTTGATTCATTTCATTGTGCAGACACTTCAAAAGCTAACGTTCTCAAATTTTGTTCAGTCCAAGCAGCAGCCCAAAAAGTGATGAAGCCGTTTTAACATCCAAAGCTCTTTGGGGTTGCATTGTACGGAATAGGTACGCGTCACATCTGAAAAATTAAATTGTTTTCCTGACGATTTTCCCAGCCCAGTCAACTGTAGGCGGATAGATATGCGCTTCGGCCCCCGCACCCGAATACGCCAAATCGGTGATTCGTTTCCGGTGACACAACCTGCGCTCGTGCATGGAGTCAGAGTCGTGACATAACGATGAAGCCGCCGCTTCTTGACTGTAAGCCTCTCGGTAAACTCGATGGATTCAGTTGCAGAAGGAATCAGGCTAACCTTTGCTTTCACTGTCAACGGAACACCTTTAGTGAGCACGTCTCCCTCGTTCGGTGTGAACGATTGCAACTGCGCGTTGGGCCCTGCCAGCGGACGCGGTTGGCCTTCCACAGTAATGACGCTGAAAAGAAGGATTGTGGAGGCAACTAAAATCCATAACCAGTCATTACGCCGTTCCATCATGGCCCTCATCGAGGAACTAAAGTGAATCCCCAGGCGTTACGGGACAAGGGATTCATCGGTTCCTCCGGTATCAGTTGTAGAGATTGCCGATGCTCGGCAAGGAGATACTTCCATCTCTGCTTTGGAGATGTGGGTTGGGAGCCAAGAAACGAAGCTGGTTACTGTATTGGCTCTGTTGAATGGTTGCGTCCATCACAATGGCAAACATATTGCCTGTAACATCGTAGTCATAGTCGCGGTTATACACGGTTCCCCTGTAGTTGAACGTACTTGTCTGCTGCGCAATTTTCATCATCGCATTCACAATCGCTTCTTGGTTTGCTTCGCTTAGTCCCCAAGAGTCCATCGTGTGCTTGGTATCGCTATAAGAGGCCGATACTCCAAAGCTGAAAAAACCAAAGAGGCTTGCGCCACCGCTGATGTCGGTTTTCGAGATCTCATCGTAGAGATGTTGGTGTGAGGCATCCAACAAAGAGCGGATGAGAGCGCTCAGTGTGTTTACGTCGCCCGGAGTGACGCAGAATATGTTCAATTCGAAATCGACTTCGATCTCGCCATGTGCCGGGACGGTATAAGTGACACCACTGACCTGTCCCTGACCATACGAGGTGACCGCCACCCCGCTTGCATTCGTGCCAGGTGCGTCAAACATTTGAAACAAGTTGTTCAGCTTGATGGGCGACTTTCGCCTCCCGTTGAGTTGTCTGAGATGTGCAGCTTTGACTTCCATATTCCATTCTCCTTTCAATAAACTTGATTTCACAAATCCGAATTCGCTAAAGACAGATTTAGAGGTTGGACAACCGGCCGATTTGCCCACCATCCAGACTGGCATGCAAACCTTTAGGCCTTCCGGTCAAGAAAGACCGCAGAGGCAGAAAGCATCCAACGCTTCTCTCTCAGTAGTACGACAAGTCGGTCACTTTTCCTTTTCGAGTAACTCTCAAGTTGCAAACAGAAATGGAGCTACTTTGCGCGTAGACGACTATTGAGTACAGTGAGGGTTCCCATGTAGTCTGCTTCTTTCTCGCATCCGAGTCGCCGATTGGGATTGGTCTAGGAAAGTTTCTGACGTCAGCCGTGATCGAGAGAGCAAGAGTCGAGATAGTGAACACTGTGAGGTGTGGAACTTGATCACGGCTGGCCGATTTGTCCGTTGTAGGCCTGAGCCAGAAGTGCGCAATCGCCAATAAAAGCGCACTCCTAGCTCAGCCAAGGCCTCCACTAAAGTGTGTTGACGATGGCCTCGATATCAGAGTTCGGCACAGCTGCCAACAGACTACGAGCATTGGGGTTGTGTTGTTGCCTGCCAGAATAGAGAGCGCGGATTGAGTTGAAGTCTCGGCGGCTCAGCAAGGCCCTAAATTGATCTCGCTGACCCTCGTGGTAAGCAACCCACTTGAAATTCGCAACGAGTTGGAATTCGCTGTAGACCCTTCCCCTGGTCTGGTTGACATATTGAATTAGCAAGTCGTTACTTGCCGCGCGAATGAGATCCTGAGCGTGTGGGTTGTGTGCTTGTCGTTGGATCGCTTCTTGACGAACTGTATTGACGTCCCTGATCGAGCCGGGATAGTTGTCATCGTACGCCCGCACACCCTCATGCCAAATGGTCCAGCTAAAATCCTGGTAGGCTTCGTCTTGGGCTGCCAACATGTAATCGACTTCTCCATGTTGCATCCCTTCTTTCCAAGATAGAACTGCGACAGTACTGTTCATCTCTAATTCTCCTTTGGACAGACGTTTTCGTTTCCGAACATCTCTCTTGTTTCCAAATTGCGTACGACAGGTTCCGCATCGGGTGAAGCGCGAATCGCTCAGTGCGCGAGAACGCAGGTCAGAACCGCTGCCGCGAATTCGGGCCACTTGCCTTGTAGCGCCAGGGCAATATTCTTGAGGCCACATTCAAGGAGTTTGAGAAACCACTTCCAAATATCGCTAGCCGGTAAGCCGAAGCTCATTGCTCCGCCAGGTATTTGTGTCAACAACTGAGGAGGTACTTGAACAGTGATGCCTTGGGGAACAGTGGATACAGTTGCTAACGGCTTGTCGGCATCAAGTTTTGCCAACGCCTCAAGGCCAGCAACCACTGCAGGCTGTCCGCCGAGGGACTGGAGAAAATCAAGGAACTGGGCCCGCTGTGCGGGTGTCAGACTTTTCGCTTCTGCTGTCATAAAGGTTCTTCTCCTTTTGCACTCTGCTATTAGGGCTCTGCGTTTTTGATCACGCGTTCCCTTAATGCAAATACGACAAGACCGGAAGGAATCCTTTTTGTGGGCACTTTGTGTGTGTCTGTTAATAGCTACTGTCGACCTGACCTATTCGCCTGTTTCGAGCTCGTGTAGAATTCTGGCCATCGTGCTTTGGGGTTGGGTTGACACGCTATTCGTCCATGTCGGGGGAGGAGTTAATACGAGCCTGCGCCGAGGCCGACGACAGCGCAGCCTGGGATGAGTTCGTTTCCCGCTTTCACCGCCCAATTAGTCTTTCCATCATTCGCACTGCCTATCAGTGGGGCGAGATTCCTCAGCAGGTTGTGGATGATCTGGTTCAAGAGACTTACCTAAAGCTCTGCGCCAACAAATGTCGGCAGCTTCTCGAATTTGCCACGCAACATCCTGACGCGATTCTCGGATACATAAAGACGATAGCCATCAATGTGACTCACGATTACTTCAAGGGACTTCACTCCCAAAAGCGCGGTTCAGGTGAGATTGAGCAGATCGCTGAGGAATCTGACCCAAAGGCCGCCGCAGGTGCTGTCGGAGGACCGGAAGCGATAGAACGTGAAGTTCTCATGAGCCAAATCAATGAACACGTTGAATGGTGTTGTGGTCAGGGACCGGATCATGACCGGGACCGCACCATGTTTTGGCTCCATCACCAGCACGGCATGACCGCTAAGGATATAGCCGCATTGCCGACCATAGGCTTGTCGGAGAGCGGAGTCGAAAGCGCAATCTCCCGCTTGATACGTTGTGTGCGTGAGCGCGTAGCGGTTGCGCACTAGTAAAAAGAGTTCTAAGCAACGCGGAAAAAAAAGGATTTTTCCCGGCGGAATCGTATTAGAAGGAGAAGCTGGTTTTGATACGGCCACGAGATCGACATCTTAACAGCGACGAATTGGACGCACTGGTTAGGTCGCAAACTCCGGGTGTCTCTGTTGCAGGGCAACTCTCAGAAGAGGCAATCAGGGACGCCCAGCGCCATGTTGAGTCTTGCCAGGACTGTGATCGGAAGCTCCAGATGCACAGGTCCGTGCAAAAGGCGATTTCTTGGCGGGCGAGTGGCAACTCGGCGAAGGGACTGAATTGTTCCGACCAAAACGACTGGATAAGGATTGCTGCGGGATTGGTTGGAGAAACGGAAGCAAGAGAGCGCTTGAAACATGCAGCACAATGCGAACACTGTGGACCGCTGCTCAAGGCCGCAGCGAAGACTCTCTCGAATGAAACCTCTCCCGACGAGGAAGCCGTGGTCGCCACTCTCAGCAGCGCGCGCGCTGATTGGCAGGCGCGTATGGCCCAGACCTTGAGAGATGCCGACAGGCCACGACGAGTTTTGGCGTCCACTCCCTCGCTTTGGAAGAGTTTCTTCCGCTGGCCACGGCCAGCCCTCGCGGGTGCGGCACTGTTCGTTCTTATCGCAGCAGGTTGGATCGGCGTTCGGATGCTGCGTCCGCCGTCCGCCCAGCAATTGCTCGCGCAAGCTTATACCAACCGCCGAACGATTGAAGTGAGGATTCCGGGCGCGAAATACGCGCCATTGCGGATCGAGCGCACGTCCAGCAGTTCGAACCTAGACAAGCCTGAGTCTTTGTTAAAGGCAGAGGCGCTAATCGGCGAGCACTTACAAAAGTCTCCCTCTGATCCATCCTGGCTTCAGTTCAAAGCTCGTGCCGACCTGTTGGACGGCAATTACGACTCCGCAATCGAGAGCTTGGAACGGGCAATTGAAATTCATCCAGACTCACCTGACATATTGACCGATCTTGGCTCTGCGTACTCTGTACGGGCTCAATCCGCTAGTCGGTCTATAGATGATGGGAAGGCTGTCGAGTGTTTGACTCAAGCTTTAGCTAAGTCTCCAGATAATCCAATCGCCCTGTTCAATCGCGCACTGGTATTCGAACGCCTCTCTCTCTACACAGAGGCCGCAAGCGATTGGGAGCACTATCTTCATATCGACTCGGAGGGAGATTGGGCCAACGAAGCTCGGCAGCGATTGTCGGCAGTGAAACAAAAGATTGGGGAGCGGAAAGGAAGCCTCTCTGAGCCTCTACTTACCCCACAGAACATTGCGAAGGTCCAAGCAGGAGATCCTTACACCCAGGGGAAGATAGACGAAAGGGTTGAAGATTACCTTCGCATAGCTATTGCGGACTGGGCACCCAAGGCATTCCCCGACACGCCCCAAAAGCCTTCAATGGAAGCGCGCTCCGCACTATTAACACTTGCCGCTATTGCGCGAGAGAAACACGAGGACTTGTGGCTCACCGATTTTCTCCGCGAACCAACCACCGGCCCCTTCGGTCGGGCGGTGAAGATCTTAGCCGATTCGCTCTACGCAAACGAGAGAGGCGACTATGTAGCCGAGCGAGATTCTGCGCACGAGGCGGCTCTGTTGTTTCGCCTAGTTGGCAACACCGCCGGAGAACTGCGCGCGAATGCCGAAGAAATTTATGCTGATCAACTCCTCTTCGAAGGCCGTCGCTGCCTGACGCTACTAGATGGCATAGCAAACCCTATCAATCGCCGTAGCTACACATGGCTGGAAGCGCAGATGAACCTGGAGCAGTCCAATTGCGCCATTGCACTTCTTCCTGTTCCCAATCTCGAAATGTATCGGGACTCAATCGATAAGGGCCTGCAGGAAGCTAAAAGCTATAAATATCCGGCGTTGAGGTTGCGTGCACTCGGCTTCGAAGTTCTGTCTCACGCCTCACTGGGAGAGTGTGCAACCGCCTTCCAACTGGCGCACGACGGTTTGACGCAGTTCTGGGCAGGTCACACCGATTTGATGAAAGGATACAACCTTTATTTCAATTTGGAGACTGCGGCGGAAGAATTGCGGCTTCCTGGCCTCCAGGTTGCCTTGCTCAACGAGGCAGTAACACTGATTGACGCTCATCCGAACCCGCTCATACGCGCGATGGCTCACACCTGGTACGGAAAGGCTGCATATCTTGCGAACATGCCGCAATTGGCATCTGCGCAATTCGCACAAGCCAGCGAGTTACTGAACCTCTCACCGCAAACTATAGCGACACAAAAGGACGAGATGGATGCAGAAATCTATCGGGCAAACGCTGAGATCCGTCAAGGGGATGTTGAGCTGGCGGCGCAGCGACTAAATACCATCAGGCCCATTCTTGAAAAAGCACCCAGCTTTGATCCCCTAATCGGTTTCTATTCGGCTCAAGCGGATATCGCCCTATTACGTGCAAACACTCCCGATACTGAAGCTTCTCTTCGCTCGGCAATCTACATCGCGGAATCGGCGCTCAATTCGTATCGTTCCGAGGATGAGCGCCGAAAGTGGGCGGAACAGACTCGGAACGCATACCGAGACGCCGTGGAATGGAAGCTACGTCAAGGAGATGGTGCATCGGCCCTCGAACTTTGGGAGTGGTACCGCGGTGCCGATCTACGATCAAGTGACTCGATCTCATCAACGCAATCAGCACTTCTGGATCCAAACGATGCTCCTCCGTTACCGACGCCAAACGTGGTTGCCGGCCGGCTGCCTCTGCTGCGAGACGAGACAGTTGTAGCCTTCGCGGCGTTCCAGGATGGAGTCGCCGTGTGGGCCTACGATGATCGTGGCGTTTACTGGCGCTGGATTCACGAGCCGCTACAACATCTCCACCAACTAGCATTTCGATTCCAGCGACTCTGTGCCGATCCAAAGTCCGATATCAACACGGTTAGGACTTCGGCACGCTCTCTGTACGACCTGCTAGTAGCGCCGGTCGATGACCGCCTCGTCAGCGGCAGAACCATCACGTTCGAGCCGGACGATGTTCTTTCAACGATCCCTTGGGAAGCTTTAGTGGATTCTGAATCACACTATCTTGCCGAACGTGGGCCAATCGTCACCGCGCCAAATTTGTATCGGGCGATGTACCTCAGGCAAGCCGCACAGATAAATTCGGACACAAAGGCCCTCATCGTTAGCGTCCCAGCACCGGGGCAAGGTTTCACGCGGCTCGATGATGCCGAATACGAGGCGCAGTCAGTCGCTGCGGCATTTTGGTCGGCCAGTAGGCTGCGCGATAAAGATGCCACAATCGCGGGCGTCCGTCACGAAATTCGCAACGCCCAAATATTCCACTTCGCAGGCCATGCTGTGTCGTCACCCGAACGTAGCGGCCTAGTTCTCGCGGAGTTAGATCCCGAGCACAAGCATTCTCGCTTGATCGAGGCCACCAGCTTGGGGCCTAGGGAAACCTCCTCGCTGCAACTAGCAGTGCTCTCAGCCTGCAACTCCAATGGAGAAGTTGATCTCGATTCCGGCACAGAACCCTTAGCGACATCCTTGCTGCATTTGGGAGTGCCTCACGTTGTGGCCAGCCGCTGGAATGTGGATTCGCGAGCAACTGCAGAACTTATGAAGCTTTTTTACGGTCGCCTTTTGGTAGAAGGCGAGGTCGTCAACGCCATGCACAGCGCGCAGATAGTACTTGCGTCACAGCCAATCTGGGCACATCCGTATTACTGGGCCGCATTCGAACTACGGGGAAACTAAAAATACGACTTCCAGGAGATTGAGATGAACGCCAGAATCATGCCTTTAGTTTTGCTTGTTCCACTGTTGCTATTGGCGGGACCGACCCTTGTCAGCGCCCAGCACCAGACGGAAATCGCCATCAGTGGACCTTGGATTCTCTATCAAGACAATAAGTTCGAAATTAGGAATCCAGATGGCACGATCACCGGCTATAGCCCTGTGCTTATTGCTATTGCCCCTACTGGCGCTATCGATCCCAACGACATAGGCTTCAGCGACCGACACAAGCCGGATGGCAGGCACCACCGCCCACCTCAGTTGAGTACCGGTGACGGATACTACATCACAAACCAGAACATCTATTGTCTGGCCAGTGCACCTTCACAAATGGGTGGTTTGACATGCGATATGAAGTGGTCGGCGAAATCGACCACTGATAAATCTGTGCCAATTAAGATTCTTTGCCCTATGACTTCCTGCCCGAAAGGTCACTGGGATTGGTGGACTGTGGTGACTGGCAAGACCGTTCAAACTGCATTGATCCTTCCCATGCCGGATTCGATTACGAACGATGGCACCTGGGGCGTTAAGTTTGCCAAGGATTTCGACGAGAGCGGTGCGAAGTATACGTACGATACAGATCCCCACGACACGACTTCTAATCCACCACCTATCAAAAACCATAGCACTGGCTTGGTTCTTCATTACAAGGACGGACCGAATCAGTGGGGCTTGGTGCAGTGTGCGTCCGCACCGGCAAAGGGTCACCAGTATTTTGGGCCTGGCGACTGCACCCAACTGGCGACTATAGGCAATAATCGCACGGATACACACCTAGAAAACTCTGACACTCTGCGCATACAGATGAAAGCGCCCTATAACGCTGACGGCTGCGATATTCACGTGCGCCAGGCACACAGACAAATGACATACCTACTCGGATTTAAAGACATCCACAATTTCATCGAGCCCGCCTACTACCTCGATGCAAACAACATCGATTTCGACAAGCCCAGCAGCCACTACTGCTTAACGCGAGAGAAACAAAAGCTTGGGACAAACCTTCCAAAAACTGCTGTAGAAGCCGCCTATATGCTTCATGAGACAGACGAAGCAGAGGAAGACCTTGAGGTACCCTTACCGACGGCAGAAGAGCTAACAAAATTCGTGAACGACTTTGCTACAGTCGCCAATAGTTTTGACGGCAAGGTCGGCACAAAGGTATTGGCGTTTGACCCTGCTGTTTCGGGGACCAACTCAACCCACATGGCCGACGACGAGAGCACCGACATATATGATAGGCAAGACTTTTTCTCTGCCAATCAAGCCGTGAACCAGGCAAGTGAGATAAGGCAAACCTTCAATCCTGATTTTCCGAGAATCTCTCAGGTTGTGCGAATGGCTACGCTCTTGCAGTCGTCCCGCGAAAAAATCGCTCGCTTCAGGAACAATAACCTTCTGAAGCTGCAGCAGAATGACTGGAATGACTTGCTCAACAAATTAGACGAACTCCACCGCCGGCTTAAGCTCTATAACGGCCCAGCAAAGAGCGCGGGAGACTGTCTCGCTATGGCCATTCAAGTCGTTGACCATCCATAAACAACGGTTCGGAACTCAAAGTGCGAATACTGCAACCGCGAACGGAGCAGCGTCTGAAGAATATAGGAGGTCCTCGCAAGCAGCTGCTGGCGGCTTCATTTAACATACTCGTTGCCACACAACTACCGGACCTAATTGGTTCGATTGGGCCCTCGGGCAATCCCCCACAGCTGAAAACAATCCGGCGACGGATCGTCAACGGGCCCGACTATTGAGTGAAAGGCACGACGGCGACCATCCTTTTCCAGAATTGAGACTCGCCGACACCGCTTCGCTTCGCGCAATGAACATCGAAGCGAATCTGATCACCGGGTTTCCAGTCAGGCGTTGTTTTGGTTCAGTGAATTGCCAAGTGTCGAATTGATTTTGACTGGTTTGCTTCGACTCAATTCACCTTTGAATTGCACGGCAGTAAAGTTCCGGGATGGCCCAGCAACATTCGTATTTCTCGTAAGCAACTAGCGAAGCGCAGCGACATCCAGACGGGAGATTTTAACTAGTCTCGCACTCGATATCCAACTCCGGTTTCACTTCCCTCGCCGAAGACTCTTCTTCGGAATGTCGTCGAGACCTTGCACAACGTCGGACATCGGCGTGGAAAACAAGCGACAAATGCGAAGTAGAGTGCGTAGTGTTATGGGCTTTCCGCCTTCAACCTTTTGCCAATAACGCACGGAGTATCCCAACGAAATCATGTCTTCTTGGCTATAACCCGCCTTTTCGCGCAATTGCTTGATGCGCTTTCCCACGCCCTTAAAGAATTTGGTTTCGTCTTGCACGTCCCCGTTTGTAAGGGAGTAAGTTCATAAATACCACGTCCTATTTGAGACGTGGTATATTTAGGACGTATCATTCAATTGAAAACGCCGGAAACCAAGAAATGAGCATGGGAAACGATGAAAACCAGATCGAAGAAGCGAATTCTCTGGGATGACCTTCGCGTCAGCGTATACGGCCCCCGCGGCTTGCAGCACAACAAGAGCGTTCGTGGCTGCGTAGAAGACCTGATGAGCACGTTTGCGCTCGTCATCCAGCAATGCCTCAAAGATTGTGCGGAGGAGTCGCCGGTCTTGAAGCGCTTCCGGGTCAAGGTGGAGCGATGAAGATTCCAAGACTGCTGGCTGCAAAACGAGACTTCTCCCCGTTTCGTCAAGCCTATGGCGCTGTCGTCAGACAGCTCCGGCTCAAAGCCGGGTTTTCCAGAAAAACGCTTGCCCGAAAGTCCAAGATTAGCGTGTCCCGGCTAGAGCGGATCGAGAGAGGCGAGGGCAACCCTACGATAGCTACTCTCTTTAATATAGCGTCAGCCCTTGGCACACGGGCTGCTCGAATGTTCAAGCAAGCCCAAAATCATCTCCATTAAGACGCACGTATCAGTGACAAGCCCTCACGGCGCGACCTATGTCGAATGAGTACAGAATATTACCGTGAGAATCGTTTTCTCTCGCAGGCCTCGTATCCCGGCTTCAAACGAATTGGGCGCAGTGCTGCATCAGCCAGTCGTGGGCCAGACTGCGATTGCGCATGGTGTCCGGGACACCCGAGTACCACAAGAGCTTCCGCACGATGCGCGGCTGCCAGGTAACCCTTCCACATTCCAGTGATCCACGAGCGGTACCCGTTCGCCGAGAATTTCAATGTATGCGCGCCAAAGGGCGATGTCGCGATTTGACAGATGCTTACATACCATACCTTCAGCCTACCGCCACAGAGGACAGAGTCAAGTCGCTATGCTGGCCGAATTCGATGCGCCTTCGGTCTAGAAGTTCTTTCGTCGGTCCCTCCGAATACGATGGACCGTGAAATCTGGTGAAAATTGCCCCATGAATGAACCCTTTCGTCGGACCTCTCTTGAAGTAACGGCCCGTAATGTGGCTACGTCACCGAGAGGTCCGGCGAAAGAGTTCCCCTGAATCATGTTTATGCTGCACGAGGTAAGCTGCTCCGAGTGCAACCGCGTCGAACCGCATCATGAGCCACGGCTCCCGTTCATAGCACTTTCGTCCGACGGGAACCGCTGGGGCTAGTTCAGGAAACCTTGACGCAATAAGAGCTGCGACAACGTACTTGTTGCGCTTACCTTCGCGTCGCCAATACTCATGCAACCTGCGACCAGAAATCACCGTCGTGGGTACTGATGCCCGCTTGGCTTGTCTTCGCGCCATCCGCATTGTTGCCTTGGCGATCTGTCCCGACCGCGGATCACGATATCCCCGCCGGTGTAGCACGACCAGCGAAGGACGAAACGTCCGAAGAGACCGAATGAACCATCTGCGCGCCTTGGCAGGCGAATCAAACCTTGCCATACCACGATCCAGAAGGTGGTCTGGCGTTTCAAAGGCTGCGAATCCAAATCGGCCCGACTGAATGACGATCGCCAATATGCGGCTTTGACGTATGTTTCCCATGAGCCTGAAGATTAGTTGTCCCCCGTGGTTCTCCGCTGGCTCAGCCACTCCAATTTCCGTGCTACCGCCGCAGCCTGGGAACCCGTGCCGGGCCGATTCTGCAGGTCGGCCTCGAACTGGGCGAGACTCCTTTCGACCGCGAATTCAACCGTCTCTCGCACCCCAGGAAAGATATCGCCCACGGGGACCCGGAAGACGATCTCATATCCGAGAGCCACCAAGAACGGCGGCAACGCAGAAAATTGCTCGTGACGCGCAACCGCGCCGTAACTGTCATAGCCAAGGATTTTCCCCAGTTCATATTGGCTGAGCCCGGCTTTCCGGCGGTGAATGCGCAGGTAATTTACTAGCGGCTCATTCGATTGTTCAGTGGTAAGGAACTTTGCCATGCGACCTTTTCTTTAAGAGTAGCAATCACAAAACGTGCAGGAAAGACGGGCATATTTAACTGGCGTGCGTGATTTGAGGCTTGGGTTCCGGTGTGAGTTGTTCACAGGAAGCATCGAGCCTCGGCCGAAGCTCACGCTGGCTGGTAATAACCTGGGGAGAGTCGCTGAAGACCGCGCTGAAAATACTGCGGAATCGGCAAAAAAGCCCGTCTTTTGCAATTCTACGGATGCGCTATGGTCTTACTTGCAATGCGCAGGAAACGTCCCACAAGCAAACCTGATGCGGGGATTGACGGTGAGTCTAGCAACAATGAAGAAATCGCACCTGAAACGGAGCGCGCCGATCTTGTGCCGCTGTTCCAGCTCTTGTTGAGACAGCCTCCGCCGGACCATGACTTTGCTACCTGCCCGATTTGCAAACGCTATGGCATCACGACGATTTGACTCCCGCTTACTCTTGGCTAGAGTAAAGACAAAGGTCGGCTAAACCAAAAGCACAATCTTTAGGTGAATTGCTATTTCACGTATTGCCGCAAGTCATCGGAAGATGAGGATCACCAAATTCTCTCGATCGAATCGCAGCGGCAAGAATTAAGAAAATACATAGAGCGCGAGAAGCTCCAGATCGTCGCCGACTTGGAGGAAGCACGGAGCGCCAAGACACCCGGCCGCCAAGTATTCAACGAGATGCTCAGGCGCATCGAGCGGGGAGACGCCAATGGCATCCTCACCTGGCATCCGGATAGGCTCGCGCGCAATGCCCTCGACGGAGGCCAGATCATCCATCTTCTCGATACCGCGAAACTTGCCGATCTGCGTTTTCCGACCTACACGTTTGAGAACACGTCGCAGGGAAAGTTCATGCTCGCCATCATGTTCGGGCAGTCAAAATATTACATCGATGCACTCAGCGAGAATGTGCGCCGAGGGAACCGCACTAAGCGGGAAAAGGGATGGTTGCCCGGACAGCCTCCGATCGGATACCTGAACGGGAGGTCGGATTCTGGTGACAAAATTATCATACCCGACGCGATTCGATTTCCGTTGCTGAAGAAACTCTGGAACATGCTTCTCTCCGGAATCTATTCTGTACCTCAACTGCTTGAGATTGCTACCAATGAAATGGGTCTTCGCACACCGAGAAAAAAGAGAATCGGCGGCAACCCGCTCAGCGTGAGCGGCATTTACCGGGCGTTTTCCAACCCCTTCTACGCCGGCTATATCCTGCATGACAACCAATGGTTTCCCGCTCGTCATGAGCCGATGATCACCCTGGAACAGTTTGAGAAGGCGCAACAGCTGCTCGGCAAGGCGAACAAACCTCGCCCTCAAAACCACGCTTTTGCTTATACCGGGTTAATACGATGCGGTGCCTGCGGATGCAGCATCACGGCTGAGCACAAGATCAATCGACATGGCTCTCACTATATCTACTACCATTGCACACGCAAGAAGCGCGCAACCCCCTGCCACGAAAAGTGTATCGAGGAAAAACGACTCGAAAGGCAAATCCTTGTTTTTCTTAAGACCATCTATTTGGACGAACGAGAAGTGGACAAAGCGCTCGAAGCTGTTGAAGCGGAACGAGTGAAAGACCGTGCAACTGGAGGAGCGATGAGGCAAGCCATTGAAGGAGCGCTCGAACGCTGCATCCGCGACCTCGATAATCTAACCAAGCTTCGCTATCGAGATCTCATTACCGACGAAGAATTTGTGGGGCAACGTTCAGAGCTTACTCAAGAGCAACTGAAGCTCAAGAAACGGATGGAACAGCTTGGTACTGACCAATGGATCGAACCCGCTAGGAATCTATTCTTGTTCAGCAACCGCGCGGTTTTTTGGCTGGCTCACGGTGGCGTCGCTGAGAAACGGCTGATCCTCAACACAGTAGGATCGAACCCTACGCTCGCTGCAAAAGAAATCAATATTTCTGCGAGGAATCCGTTCCTCGTACTTCAGCGGCGAGGTGCTTTTTGCAACTGGTCGGCCGTTGTCAATGAAGTTCGAACCTATTTCAGCAAGGAGGGCTCTACGGATCAGATCCCACTGCTCCATCCTACATCCATCGCTGCTTAAATTTCCGTGATCCGCCTTAGTGCACGGAGCGCCTTTCGCAAGCGCGTGCCCCTTTGCTTTTAGTGGGTAGCTGGAGGTACTGACTAACCCCGCATGAATGGCAAGAAAGCCCGTCTTTTATTTTTCTCCCTGACCGTTAGACTGAAATCCACGCTTCGGCATGTGGGCCTTGGCCGAGGTGTTCTAACGGGAAGGGCTCATTGTTGAAATCTCGAAATGGCTGGACCGCTGTCGTACATAGGTGGGAAGAACCGTCTGGCGAAGCGGCTGATTGAGATATTTCCGGAGCACACGACGTATGTCAGGCATTCGCGGGCGGCGCACAGGTGTTTTTCCATAAAGAGCCGTCCAAGGTGGAAGTGCTGAACGATCTCGACGGCGACATCGTGAACTTCTATCGCGTTTGCCAGCAGCACTACGAAGAGTTGCTCCGGTATTTCCGCTTTGTCGTCGTAAGCCGCGAGTGGTTCGATCTCCTGAAACGAAGCGAGCCTGAAACTCTCACCGACATTCAACGGGCCGCGCGGCACCTGTATCTCTTGCGGAATTGCTATGCGAGCCTCGTGCGGCACCCCGTCTACCACCGCAACGTGGTCCAGCCCCCGAGTTTCAATTTAAAGAACCTTCCCGAGCTCATTGAAAACGCCCACAAACGTTTGCAGCGGGTACAGATTGAATGCGCGCCGTACGAAGAGATCATACGGCGCTTCGACCGACCCACGACCTTGTTCTATCTGGACCCGCCCTATTG
>Ga0210391_10000459_pt1 | contig 42830 bp, 55 predicted proteins | sample IncBWC12OmetaG_FD_160573 | JGI IMG/M metagenome (GOLD analysis project Ga0210391, IMG submission 160573) | Forest soil microbial communities from Barre Woods Harvard Forest LTER site, Petersham, Massachusetts, United States - Inc-BW-C-12-O ...
AACCCTCGTATTTGACGACCCTTCAGGAATCGGCACCAGCCTGGAACTCGAATTTCTCAGCGGGCAATTCATGGTGCCCGCTAGCCAATACAACGTTCAACTCCGCGCCATGCGGCGGCAGATAGAAATCAAGTTAGCGGCGGCCCGAACGAAAGAGGCCCGCTGATGAGCATCACAATTCAGAATCAACTTAGGCGACTTGATTTACCGCGAACGGAAAAAACGGTCGCTGTAACTATGTCGGGGCATCTTTGGGACAAACATCCAGAGAAGGGGACGTGGGTCGGGGCGGAAAAAGTAGCGGCGGAATGCAGCGTGTCCATCCGCACCGTATATCGGGCAATCTCTGGATTGAAAAAGAAAAGAATCATGCAATTTATTGGATATCACACTGGTAAGCAAGCCAAAATGCCAAGGTACACTTTTCATCCGGAAAACGGTCAATTATTGCCGTATTTCCGCCAGGGAGAACCTGCCAACCTGTCACGTTCTCAAACGGGAGAACCTGCCAACGGTGCGGGAGAACCTGCCAAACCTGCTGAGAACCTGCCAACCACGACACGAGAACCTGCCAGCCTGTCAGGGGATAAAGGTTTGAGAAAGCTAAATGAAAAAGAGAGAGCAAGCACGACTCCAGACCCCTCTTCTTATTTTGTATGGCTACTGTCCGCCTATAGCGGGTTGAATCTTTCGGGCAAGGAAAAAACGACCGTACGGACTGTCGTTGAATCGGGCACCTACGACTTGTCCGTGCTTAAGTCGGCTACGGGCCGAGTGCTGGACCCGATAGATGTCTGCAATACGTTTGACCGGGCGGGAGACAAACTCGCAACCAATCTGGGGACGCAGTGCGAAGCCGTGCTCCTAGATCAAAGAAAGGCTCGCCAGACCGCCGAGCTTGTTCGGGTCGGTATGGAAAACGAACGGCAGAGAGTCGCCGAGGAACAAGCCTCGGTCGCCCGCCGAGAAGCAGAGGAAGCGGCCCTGATCGAAGAATCTTTAGACGATGTAAGCAAATGGTAGAGAGGTAGCCAATTTGAAATGTGACCACGGAATTTACATAGGATCGGCGGACAAGCTAGCGGTCTATTGCTCATTGTGTAATCCGCGAGGACTGGACGCCTTGAAGTCACCCGCGAAGACTAAGAAAGCACGAAAGAAGAAAAGTACGGAAAACGAATTATGCAAGATCGAAAAGACAGAAAGTTAATCAAGTGCTGGTGGTGCCCGACCGAAAACAGAGAAGTATTTCATTCGGTGAAGCAGGCCAGCGAATGGAAGCCCGAACAGAAGGACGATAACGATTCTCAGCAGTAGAAATTAACTCACGCCTCGGATGCCCCGATGCGGATCAAGGAAAGCAAGAGAAATGCAAAACCCCTCGTTCACGGTCTCGCAAGAGAGCCGAACTCCTATAGGCGATCTTCGGGCGCTTCTGCCTACGATCAAGAGCACTCATAACTATCCCTTAACGCCGCTCGTAATTTGGTGCAAGCGCTGTGACGAGTTTCATCCAAGCTACAAAGCATTTTCGACCGAGCAGACGGCGCTCAATAAATCGTTTCGCCTTTGTTATCCGACGATTTTAGCCGCTGACGTTACAACTCGGGAGCATGTGATTGCCCGAACAACTTACCGAGTGCCGACAGGGTTTCGTCACGCCTTCAACACCCATGATCCCTCGATATTCAATATCGGCGGTCTCAAGCGCTCGACCCATACGCCGCTCGTAAAAGACAAACCAGAGAGCACGATTGCCACGGTTGATTCGGGAGAATCCCTTGCCCGCCGACGCGAAAAGAATCTGTTCGGTTGCACTTGTATCGGCTGCGCTACGGATCGGAAGTATTACGTCGGCCCGATACCGCGTCCACCTGTTCCTGACAAAATAGTCCGCTGGGGCTGGATGGACAAGACGCCGCTCAAACGGCGTGTCAAAGTTGATATTCCGGTTGTTGAGCTTCAGATTCCCGAGATTCCTGTCGTACATGAATCATTCGGCGAAGGGTACCCATACGAAACAGGTCGGACGCCGGGAACCGTTTGGGTTTCATTCCTGGATCAAGATCGGCTCGTCTTGACTTCCGGCTTCCTGGAAAGTTCGCAGCCAATTGTCGGCTTGTTCGCTAACCAGATCGTAGTCACGCCCCGAGCGTATCCAGAATTTGTCCGTGATGGGCGGAGGATAACAATCTCCAAAGTCGGCTCGGATACAGCCCTCGTTCAATCTGTCCGGGAACTCGCCGCCGATAGATCGGAAATTGCATCCAAGCGGCTTATCCAGTTGCTGAAGAAGCATAAGCACATTAAGCCGTTTGCTATATTGCCGTGGACATTGCTGCCAATCGTGGGCCCGATCCCCGAAACAGAACAGTGCTCGCCCGGAAAGGCGGCGAATGCAGCTCTCTGGAAATACTACAGGGGCCGGAGCGGGTCGCTAAATACGGCGAAGGAAATGGCCGAAAACACGTACAGATTTACGGACGTGGAAGCTCGCAGGAACGCGGCCCTCTCGGGCGATCCGGCGTTCAGTAATCGGGAATTCGAGGGCATCGCGCTGGAGTTCATGGACGGCGCGTCGGGACTGGACGACCCCGATTCGTTCTTAGACCCCTGGCAAGATGAAGTTCAGGCCATCCAAAGCAACTGGTTTTCAACTACTGACTCCGTTGGGAGCGCAATTGAGGAAGCCCGCAAGCAACTTCGCGGACTGGAGTACCGCCAGAAAATGATGCTGTATCGGCGCGAGTTGACGGTCGCCCACGCCAGCATTGAACAAGGGCGCTGGAAAGTTCGAAACGCGGAATGCCGCCAGGAGTGCCTCTGCCGCTTTCCGAAGTGCGAATGCCTTTTAGAACAATGCGTGTGCTCTGGAATAAGGTGCCAATGCTGGAAAGTCGTCCAGCAGTGCAAGCATATGCTGAATAACAATCGCCCGTTTGCTTTCTGTTCGATGGTGTGGGTCAAAGATAACGCGGGCGACGAATATTCCGTCCGAGCCGTGGCTGAAATCGCGAAGACTACCGGATACTCGGTCAAGCAGGCCCGGAAAACTCTGAAGGATATAGACGCGCTCGTTCGGGCCAATGACCGCGCATGGCGCAAGAAAGAGCACGGGCGCACTCTGCCCGAGGACTTGCCCGATTACTACGCCGCTTTGTTCTCGCGGGCCACTCTGTATTACTCGTACACTCCCGACTCTTTGCAGAAGTGGGCGGCGCGGGTCGATGAGTTGCCCGACGATCTTACCCCCGAACAGCGGGCAATAGAACAGTTTCACGAGTGGAGGATGATACACCCGTCGCTTATTTCCGGATCAGAGCAAGTTCACTACTTACAATAACTTATAACCATAAAGGGCAAATATCACGTGTAAATGGAGGGCGGCATCCCTCTACTTAGTGGTTTTCTTCTTGTTTGGGGGCTGACGAGGGGTTAGCTCCCATTCCTTTTCAGTTCGTTTTCCGTATAAGACTCTGCTCCATAACGCTCTACAATCCTCGGTCACGCAAGTTCAGGGTTTAGACGCGGGTTTCGAATCCAACCCAAGATTTCAAGCTTCCTCACGGCTCGGCCCACCCGAGCGGGTATTCGAAACCAGCGCCTACTTCCTTTTGACCGGGGGAGTGGGCGCTTTTTACGTTTAGGGGTCACATTTTATGAATCTCGACCATCTCGTATCCGTGCCCAGTAAGATCAGCGGTCATATTGTCTCTGTTAAACCGTTGTCGGCGGGCTTTTCATTCATTATTAAGAGTAGTGCAGAGAAATTCGGGCCTCGGAGATATGTGAGCGACAACGGGGAACTTCTACCGCCAGCCACAGCCGTTAAAGCGGGTCACGAAGTCATGTTCCTGCCCGGAACAGTTGTTAAAGGCAAGATGCCTCGCGCCCATCAAGTCGAGTTAGTACGGAAAACGGACAACTAATGAATCTCGAAACATTTGCAGCCAAACATAAGCTGAAAACCCGTCGCAGCACGGACGACGACAACGACCTTGTAGTCAACGGCAAGGCTGGACAAATTTACGAATTCTCCGATTCGGAGTTGGCTGTTAGCTTCACGCCCGGACTGGACAAGAACAGACGCGGGATCGGTACTTGGTGCCCGAAAAAGTGGGGCAATATCCGCCGTGAGGCGTTGGCCGCAGGCATGGTCCTCCGCCAGAACGGAGATTCCGAGGGCGCTCTGTCCTTTGATCCCGCCAGCCAGGAGCAGGCGAAACTTGCAATCAAGATTGCCCGCGCTAAGCCGAAACGGACTCTGACGGATTCTCAGAGGGAGCGGCTTCGCTCCGTGAACCCCGTATTTCGGAAATCCGCCCCACAAAACGGGCACTTGGCGCTCTAGGACGATCCCAAGAGGATTTAACGCCCGATTCCTTGTAAATCGGGTTTTAGGAGTATTTGGATCAATATTGCCGACAGAGGCGCAAAAAGCCCCCACACGGCAAAAGCGGGACTAAGAACCCCGTGACCGAACTCGCGAGTCCCGGTCGGGCACCCGCAAAGGGTAGCGGGCCAAAAGACCGGGCCGTCAGTTCGGAAAATGAACAAATTCAGGAACTCACAATATGGCCGATTCGCCGCACACCTCTAGCATGACTAGCTCTCGAAGTGTTTTTGGGCAGATTTGTGTTTGGCTCCTATGTCTTTCGACAATACTCTTCTGGGCCGATGGGGTGAAGGTCGTTGTCCCCGTCAGTGAAGTACGAAAAGCACCAACGAGTCTCGTGCCGCCGTTTCTCGTCCGTAGCCAAGCAATCCTCATATCGAACGATTCCGTAGAAACACAAGAATTGATACGGGGCGAAGTTAGGATGTTTCGCTTTCCATTCCTCATCCACGAGGATGTTGGGTTTGACCTCCGCGATCTTGAACGATTCACCGTCACCCAAGAGGGGCTCTTTAGGGGCTATGACTGGGGTTTCGTATTTAGGAGATGGCGGCAAATTGTCGGGCTGGTCAATAAAGGTGCGCTGCGAGTAAATTTCGGTTATGCGGGCTGGTGTTCTGCCTTTGATCGTAGCCCGTATCAAGAAATTGCCGATTTTCTCGGATCGTACGGCGGTTACGAGCACCCACGGGCGTTCCGAATTTATGATCGCTTGGGCATTCAGCAGAGCCGCGTCTGCAATGGTTCTAGTGTTTTGGGTCTGCTTTTGGATATCTCTCAAAGTACAGACAGCCACTATAGTTCCGATGACTCCGACTATGAAGAGGCCAATATTGGGCAGGTTTTCAGGGGAAAACAAACGACAGAGATAGCTCTGCGGGTGATCTGCGGGCCGATTTTCTTGCTGTGCGGGTGCCTGTTGATTTACTACGTTAGTCCCAATAGTTGGCGCGGGCGTGGGCTTTTCGCTCTGGGCGTTCTTTTGATAGGGCTTGGGTTCGGGGCGTTTTTCTTGCCCGTTTACTATCAAGACGCACGCCAACACGAAAGAAATCGGGACCCATTTCATGGGCAAAACTATACTACTGAATCGTTTTCGGTTTCCAGAAGACAGAGGTAATTCCTAGTTCCTCCGCCGATTAGAACCCAAGACTTCGATATTTTCGACCATTGTCCGCAAAGGACGAAACAAACGTCCAGCCCGACAGCCTTCCATCTGAAAGCCTGTTCGAACATTTCCGTCAGCAATCCCGATACAGGCGCGGAGTTACTCACGAACCCTGGACCCCGTTAGTTTGCCCGAAGTGTGGACAACTGTTGCGGTTTCACAAAGGCCCAGACTGCCCGAATTCAGACTCACAAGGAAAAGAAGAATGTCAGAAACAGGAAAAGTGAAGTGGTACAACGAAACTAAGGGTTATGGGTTCATCGCAAAGACGGGCTCAAAAGATGTATTCGTACATATCTCCAATATCTCAGACGGCCAACCGCTGTACATGGATGATGAAGTGTCTTTCGAGACCACAGAGACAGCCAAAGGGCTCGCTGCTATTAATGTCAAGATGATCCGAGAGTCGCAGTCGGCATAAACCGTTATGGGAAACTTTCAGTTGTATCCTTCAAGCACATTTCCCGCGTCGGGGGATTTGTCCACAACTCCGGGCTCGCCGCATACCACGGTTGTGGGGCTCCAGACCTATAGCGTCTCTGACTTCGCTCCGCAATCCGGGCAGGTATTGGCTTTCGTTCAGGGCGAATGGACGCCCGAAGCTCCCCAATCTCTCCAAGGCTTTCAAGGACCCCAAGGACCCCAAGGTCAGGGGCCTCAAGGGTTTCAAGGTCCGCCAGGTTCCGGAACACAAGGCCCGCAGGGTCCGAGCGGAAGTGGAAGCGGCGGAAGTCTTATCGGCGTTCGGAAATACGCTTTTGTCTATTTGTCTGGATCGGCGGCACCCGCTGGCTCAGGCGACATCGCGACGGCAACCAGCCCGACAGGAGCAGTTGCGGGGATCATAGCCAATCGACAGGCCGCGTCGTATCAATATACAAGCGCAAGTTCTGGGTCATTCGCGGGTCTTAACGGCGGATCAACCGCGACCAATGCTCAGTGGGTTTTCGGTCGGAATATAAATTTCTTCTGTGAAGCCTGCTTGGGTCAAACGGTCACCGAGCGAATGTGGCTCGGGATGTTTGACATCGCTCTTTCAACGCCTACCATCGCGGGCTCAGATACTTTCCATGCCAATCAGTACGCCGCGTTTCGGTATTCCACGACGGCAAGTGATACGGATTGGCAGTGCGTAACGTGTGATGGAACGACTCAGAATGTAGTCAGCTCTGGCGTTGCTGTAGACACGAAGTCCCATCGCTTCCTGATCGTTATCAACGATTCGATTCCGAACGCGACGTTCTATATCGACGGAACGCTCGTAGCAACCCTGACGACCAACCTGCCCACAACAAGCGCGGTCAATGCCTATTACGTCACGGGCTTGGCCTCTACAGCGGCGGTTAATTCTGATTTCTTCTGGACTCAGGTTCAGTTGCAAGCTGACTACTAATACGGACAACGACTTATGAAACGACACCGACCAAGGAAACTATGTAAGTCCCTGCTGCCTGTTTTGCAGCAGATTGCCAACGATCCTAGTCAGCCCACAGAACTTAGACTGTGGAGTGTCGGAGCGTTGACACGAATTGCGAGCGGCCTGCCAGTCTCAAGCACGGCATTGAATGCCCTAATACTTAGGACGCGGGAAGCACAGAAGACTCTGCCAGCCGCACCGACTCCAGCGCCCGCAAAACCGCAATTCACGGCCAAGGACCTGGGAAGGCCCGAAATCAAGGGCCCTCAAGACGCCCTGGCGATGATTCGTGGCACGAAAGGATAATCGATGGACACTGCGCTGATTGAACAACTCTACGCCGTCGCAAATGACGACTCTGCCGAGAGTGAGGATAGAGACGATGCTCGAAACTATCTTTCGGAACACGAAGCCGAGATTGTTGCGACGTTCCTCGTATTGCCCGAAATGCCACGGAGCAAAGACGGCGGTCTGATGTTTCCCGATTATGAAAAGCTGTACTTCCGGAATTGTCTGGACGCAAAACATAACTGGAATTCCGAACTTGGGAGGATGCAAGCCGATATGTGCTCCATACCGGATGAAGCCGACAAGATCGGAAGCTGCTTATTCCGATGGAACGCTGCTCGAAAAGCCCAAGCACTAGAAGCCCACAAGTATGGGGCTTAATCCATTTTCTGTATAAGTTCCCGCTTCGTAAATGAAGCTGGAAGCGCGGTTACAACCCTTTCCGCGTTTTTCGCTGGGCGCGGCGGTCCCGTAATCCGCCCGCCCGTCAATTTCTATCAGGAGCATTATGAAATCCGATTTCTTCACAGAACTCTTTTCGAAACCCGACAAATCCCGTCCTGCCGCCGAGGGCAAGAAACAACCTAAGCCCGAGGCTAGCCCGAAAAAGCCCGGCAAGAAATAAAGTTTCGATCCTGCACTGGACAGTTGCCAGGATCGAATAAGCGCAGCCATGCGCTAAAAGGGCGCGCGGGTAGTTCATGGGTTCTGCTCGTGCCCGCCCTATCTAGCCCGCAACGACTCTAACCAAGACAGGAGAACAGCATGATTATTACTGAACAATTTGTTAATGAAGCTGGCGAAGCGCTTTTGAAACATTGCCCGCTAGTTAGTGCGGATAGCGCGGCATCGCAGCGAGTTCGAGAAAAGATTCTTAGCTATGTCGAGAAGCTTGAAATTCTTCCTTCAGTCGAACTTGTGGTTCGTTTCGCAAATCCGCTGGAAGAACAATTGAAACAGGAGCAAGAAGCGGATCAAGCGGCGGCTCAAAAGGAAGCGGATCGCCAAGCCCGGATCGACCGCGACTTTCATCGCCCGAGTTCAGAGGACCGGAAAGAAGCGTTAGAGGAGTTCAAATCGAGCCAACCGCAGCCAATCGCCCGAGAACCTTTCAAGCCCCGTAAAGAATTCAGTGAGGCAGAAATTGATTCTATGACGAGCGACGAATATGCGCGTGAGATTTTAGGCGTTCCCGATTCGGACAAGAATCGCAGCGTCGGGCCGCCGATTGAAAAGAAGAAAGCCCAGACAATCAAACGACAGGCTTACGATTCTCGGAGAGCAAGCGAAGAATTCGACCGTGCTGCCCGCAACAAACAAATTCGCCTTGACGCAGATCAGAAAAAGCAGATTCGCGCAGACCTTAAAGCGGCTCTGACGGGAGCGAAATAATGATCGAGCTAACGCCAGAACAAGCACACTTCAATACCAACGCGGCCAAAACGTTCCTCCAGTTTCATCCCGAGTACGAGCTAACTCCAGGCAATGCGCGAATCTTGTCCGCTGAAATTCTGCGGCTAATTGAAAGCGGCGAATATGATCCTGCCGATGTTGGGACATTTGAGGTCGCTTTTCAGAACCGCCGAGATGCACTAAAACTCAAAGATTTGCCCGTACCGGAGATTCCGCTTGAGGAGACGATGGAGTACCACTCACAGGAGTATTTCCGTGAGTTGTCCCCGGAGGATAAGGAAGCGTTTGGCGCGAGATTAGCCAAGCTAACGGATCGTCAGAGAGACAATCTCCCGGACTGGCTTGCTCGTTTCTATGTTCAATACGACGTGCGGAACCGAGGTAGGGTTGTGGTTTCTGAGGCAGATGAAATCCTGCGCCCTCTTTTCGGAACTGAAGGTCTTGCAGACAGCACAAAGAACAGAGCGATTATTTACGGCTGGATGCAAAAGCGAGAGTTGCAATACTCGCTTGGGAATTTGAAGTTAGCATTAAGCGAATGCGCGGAGCACCTGGAGCCGAGCGCAAAGGCCATCGACCAGATGTCTGCCGACTATTACAAAAGGACGATTGTCGATCCGGAATTCAAGAAGCAGCAAGCAGGGAAAGCGAAGCAACAAAGTGCTGGCCGAGGAAATCCGCCGGGCACTGATTACGTGAATTGGCTGCATTCGAAGTAAAGGAAAGCGAGCATCATGTCAAACAAGAAACCTTTCGTCCTTCCTGGCGTCGGAATACATGACGACAACGAGATACGATCCCCGTTGGGCGGCGAACCCGTTAAGGTTGCGCCCGAAGTTGCAGTAATCACAGCCGCCGACGAGCAATTAACAAATCTTCTTCGACAGTTGGGTAAAGCCGAGGCAGCCGAATTTGCCCGCCCCGTCAAACTGTTCGGAAACTTCAAGCCCGGAAAAATGATAAGCGAGTTGAAGGAAAGGGCCGACCAGTGCGGCGGGCCAGCAGCGATTGTCTGTGTCCGCAGGGCGGATGCGCTGCCCGAAATGATTTGGAGCTATGCCTCGGTCAACGCTATGAATATTTTAGTCAACTGTAAGGCTAACGGGGGCTGGGTGCTCGGCACAATCTGCTTTCCACCGGACGGAAATGTGGTTTGGTCCGCCGAAGATGGTCCGGAGAAAGAGACGTTCGAGTTGTTACTCGGAACTTTCGCCTGCCGATACGTGAACGAAAAGAAATGGGAAGCGGCGGAGGCATTGGTTGCCCTTGCTGATAAAGAACCTGACGAAACGACGCTAGAAGCTTTTAGCCAGTGGCAAGACAAGCATGGCGGCATGGTAACCGACATACATGCCGAGATTACCGTTCCTTCCGTCAGTACGGAAAATGGACAAGTTTCAGGAGACCTCAGCAATGCCCGATAATCCTCAAGTACAAGCGCCGTCGCCCGCAGTCCAGCCGACAACCTCGGACGTGGGCAACCAAATCCCATTGCCCGAGGCGCAATCCTCGCAGGCTCCTCCGCAATCGGCGTTTACGCAGGCGATGCAGCCGGACGTGCAGCAGAATCCACAGGCGCAGCAGCCACAGGTTCAACAGCCGCCCGCCGATCCCCGCGACGCGCATCCGAGCGTTCAGCGGGCAAGTATTCTCCATCGTGTAGCCGAAACTCTTGCGGGTGGGCCGCAAATCAAAACTACGATTGATCCTGTTACTGGGGAAGCTACGCGCGAAAAGGTTCCGCTTACTTCGCATCAAATTTTAACGGGTGCTCTGGCAAATATCTTAGGCGGTATTGGGCAGATCGGAACCAATCTCTCGAATCGGATGGAAGGCCGCGCTGCAAATCCCATCCAGCCTTTACCGACTCAAATCGCGCAGCAGAAACAGGCCCAGCAGTCGCAAGCTGATTTCGAGCAAGAGCAGCAGACCAAGGTCCAACAGGCCAAGATTCTGAACGCCAATCTTGAAAATCAGCGCTTGTCGTACGCCCTGCGACATGAAGAAAACTCCGTTTTGGATTCTAATATCGCCTTGCACAAAGACGATTTAGAAAACTACACCAATTCGGGGACTGTCGAAGCGTCTCAAGTTCCCTCTAGCCAGCTTTTGGCAAAAGGATATTCTCCGAGCAAGTACCTTGCGATTCCGGATGGTCATGTGCCCGCTATCGGCCCGGACGGCAAACAGGTCGTAAGCAAGGACGGCGTGCCCGTGGAAGAGTTGACGTACAGCGTTGTGGACGGCACAACTCAAGTTCCGATGTCGCAGGATGCTTACGATAAATTCAAACAGTACGGATTGATGAAAGGCGCGGATGACTTCAAAGTGCCCGAGGGCGCAACCGTAAGCACCGCAAGCCAAGCCCTGATGAATTACAAGATCGGGCTCATAGATCAGACGGGCCGTGAGGTTAATGAAGTGCGCCAAGCGGCGGGCTTAGAGCCAATCAATATTGCTTCCGAGGTTAAGAAGAATCCTGGCCTCTTGAAGTCGATTGAGTCGTTTCACAACTCAACCTCCGACGATCCGAACGATCAACTTACCGCGATTCAGCGGGTTCATCCGGGCGCGGCAGGGGCTATCAAAAACCTGATGGGCGGGGATGCAGCTTTGCAAAAGTACGCCGCCGCGAATCAGCAGTTGCCCGATAACATGACGGAGGACAAAGCTCGGGCTATCCTTGCCGATACGAGAACAGACCCCAACTCTCCCGCCGCAAAGGGCGCTCAAGTATTTTTGACTGGCAAGCGCGCGGATAAAGCTCAGTCCGAAAAAGACAAGCTGCAAGCAGCCCGTAACCTGGAAGACAGTGATCTGCAAACTACTGCGAAGAATGTCGTCGCGGGCAATGTTGCCCAGATGAAAGACCTGGCATCATTCCGTGGTGACCAGAAGTCTCGCCTGTACAACATGATCTCCGACGAAGCCAAGGCGCAAGGCAAGGACCCGAAACTGTACTCGCCAGCGATGTTGGATGCAAAAGCGAAGGTCCTGAACGATTTTGCGGACGGCAAAGCGGCGGACAATATTCTGGCCTTCAATACGTTCTTGGGACACGCAAACGATGCCCTCAGCGCTACGGGGGCGATGCGGGGACAAGCGGGAAGTCCGCTTATCAATAGACCCCTGAATTGGCTGCGGAAGAATGCTGCTGACGATCCGACTTTCACTTCGTTCCAAACCGCTCTCGTTCCTGTCCGGAAAGAGTACATGAACTTCCTCAACAACAACCGAGCGGAGCATGAATCTGATCTTAAGACAATGGAAACGGTCTTAAGCGATACGGCAACGCCTGCTCAGATCGAGACGGCTTTGAAGTCCTTGGGAGAGAGCGCGGACATTCGCTTGCGCGAACTTGGCAACAAGTATTCCAACACCATCGGCGAAGCATATCCGAATTTGGTTACGCCGGATGGCCAGCAAGCGTTACAGCGGATGGGCGTCAACAGCTCGCTGGCGAAGCCGCAACCCGCTCAGACTGCGACGAACAAAACGGCTGCTCCTACCAATCTGCCGCCGCTTCAGTCGGGATTCGTTCGCTTCAAGGATTCGCAAGGCGGAGTCCACGATATCCCGAAAGCGAACTTAGGAGCTGCACAGCAGCGGGATAAAGGCTTGACCGTACTCCAGGGACAATAACAATGGACAATAATCAACAGCAGCCTCAACCGCTGAATTTCGATGACTTGGGGGCAAAAACGGTCACTCCCGTTTCGTCTCCGGCGTCGTCGCCCGCCAAGTTGGATTTCTCCGACCTTGGCGCAAAAACGGTTAGCCCAAATCGTGCGCCGAGCGCGGTATCCCCGATTGCTCCCCCGCAATTTATAGTCGGAAGCCCCGCGTCTCGGCCCATGTCTCAAGTCGATGCCCTTGGTAATCCGCAAGGCGGGTATTCCATGATGGGCGCTCCCGCCGCTCCCGAAGCTGTTGTTCCTTCTGGCGCGGGTGCGGATGTTGCTGCCCATACGGCAATGGGAATGACCAAAGGGGCGGCGCAGACTTTGCATACTGCCGCAGCGCTGGGAAGTCGCGCTATTCCCGGAGTCCCGAATGTTCCGTTCGCGGAGCCCGCCGAATTGCAAACTCACGGCACCGCAGAAGGCGTAGGGGCGGGCCTTGAAGGGATCGGCGAATTCATTTTGGGCGACGCCGCGCTCAAAGGGCTGCCTCTCCTGCAAAGAGCCGAATCCGCGTTAAAAGCACAAAAGGCTCTGAAGGTTGCGGCGGGAGAATCCCCTCTTGTTCAGCAGATTCTTTCTTTGGGCCTGAAGGCGGTAAGAACTGCGGGCGTCTCGGGCGGGCAATCGTTCTTGCACGAGCCGACCCCCGCATCTGCCGGAACAGGGGCCGCGCTCGGTGTTGGAGGAGAAGTGACGAGCGAAGCGGCAAGTTACGGGATATCGAAGCTTATCCCCCGAACTCTTGAGGCCGCGACTACTGCGGCCAAAGAGGGTGTTGCCGATGCCGCCAGTCAGCGACAGGCTTCCGCCCGAGAGCTAGGCAACATCGCAACCAGGACGACTAGCGATATCACAGGCAATGTTATCCCGGATGCGGATAACTTCCGGGATGCGGCGAACGAAGTCAGATCGACTTTCAATCCGACCTATGACAAGTTGCGAGAAGCAACAGGCGGAGTTTTGAACCAATCTACCGGGCGTTATTCGGCCAATGCCTTTGACGACGCGACCCAACAGATTGCCCGCGCCAAGAAAGTTATCTACAGCGCCAGTCCTGCCAGCACGGACGCCCTTAAAACGGCGGAGAACGAATTGGCTGACGGCGAAGGAAAATTGCAACAGTTGTTTGACAGCGGGACGATCAGCCAAACCGAACGAGATTCAGCGAAAGCTGGCTGGAGGAAGGCGGCCACGTTGGACGATCTCCACGGCTATATTGACAAGGCGTTTTCCGAACCCGCAGGAGTGCGTCAGTTGTCCGGCAATGCGCCCGAGGTCGATCCGAAACAATTCGTTCGGGCGGCCAACAAAGCGATTGACAGTCTAGGCGCGGCCAAGTTAACAGATGCCATGGGATCGGGGAATTTCAAAGACTTGCAAGCCGTGAGGTCCAAGCTCGCATCTGCGTTGAACGGTGAGAACTACGGACAAGCTCTGAATCAGGCCGCCCGCAAATACCTAACCCAACAGGGTGTTTCTTCTGGAACTACACTCCGGGCGACGGGCGCGGGTGGATCGCTCGCAGTATTGGCTCATTTCTTAGGAGCGAGCAATCCAGCAGCAGCCACGATTGGCGGAACGGCAGGTGTCGTTCGCTGGCTTTACGACCACCCAGACCAAGGGGTTAAGGTTCTTGGGCTTGTCGAGAAGAACGCTCCGTTGGCGGCACAGGCAGCAAAGCAGGCGGTCGGCGGGTCGATCACGCACATATACGATCCAGAAAGCCAAATCGTGACGCCCGCGAATCAGTGAAGATGAAGCACGATGTAGATAACGATGACCGCAAGTCCAATCTGGGTGATGAAATCGGCGACAGGGGATCGCCCCTGTTTTCTCAGAGCATCTTTTCTCCAAGTCCCTAGCATCTGCTTGCGTTCTTCGTCGGTCATTCGTGCTAAGTATTCAGTCGTATAGCTCATAAGCCCCTTCCGATCTACGACCCTTATTATCCGTTTTCCGTACAGTAAATCAAATGGCACGTCGGTAAGTATTACCGTGCCAAGAGGTCATAAGAATGCCTAATCCTTTAGCAACCGTGCTTGCAGGAGCCGCAGATGTCCTATCCGACTCGAATAACCCGGCTGGGCCAAGAAAGGCCGTCGTCCGATCTTTGCCCGTCAAGTCGCCAGCAAAGACGCCAGCGAAAGCGCAGCCCGCGCCCCCGGATAAGAAAACAGCGGACGAGAATCAGAACTCAGAGCCCAAGCGCATCCAATTTCCTTCCGGGGTCGTTGCCGAAGTTCCTGGCGATTGGGAAAGGGACGCGCTAAATGAATTTGCCCGCACAGTCCATGCTGCGTGTGAAAAAGCGAGCGGATCGCCAACGTCCGCCAAGGATGTTGCACCATCCGAAGTCCTGCCCACATCGGGCAAGTAGGAAAAGACAAAATGCCTAACACGAGTGAGCACTACATAAAAGCGTACGACGTTTGGCGTAACCCGCAATCGAGCGCCGAAGAAAAAGCAGCGGCCCGGTTGACGATTGCCCACGGCATTGCGAACAAAGTTCCGTTTGCCCTCGCCGTTTCCGGGAGCCACTACAAAGAACTAAAGCTGGATACTTCTCGCCTATCCCCATCAACTTGCCCGTGTAACGAATGCAGAGGTAAACGATAATGTCGGGACCAAATCTCCAAATCCAAGGTGGCAATTTTCAGAACTGCGAAGGCCAGCCTCTTGCCGACGGCTATCTTATCTTGACCCTCAGCCACGATGAGAGCGCGGGCGCGAGTCTAGTAGTAAGCGGAGCTACGATCAAAGTTGATCTAGATAGCAACGGGAATATTCCTTCATCGCCCGCTACGAGGATTTACTCTTCAGACGTGCTAACGCCTGCCGGAAGTTACTACCAGGTTATCGGGTATGAAGCCGACGGAACTTTAGCTTATGGGCCGCAAATTTGGAAACTAACATCGACGCCAAACCCGCTAAACGTAGCAAGCATTATTCCTTTATCCCCGCCAGGAAGGGCATCATTTACCGGGCCGCTGACACTTGAGACCAACGGAACCCAAAATACAGAACAGAACTTGCTTAACTTGGCCGAAGGCACGGGCGTTACGATCACGAACAGCGCGGGCACGACTACAATTTCTGCGTCAGGTTCGGGGCTAAGTTTGGAAGTCAACGGAACCGCCAATGACGATCAGGCCCTTCTTAACTTACAAAATGGTTCGGGAATTACGATCACTGACTTAGGCTCGGGCACGGTGAGCATTGCGGGGCCCTCTTTTTCCGGAAATGGCGCGTACATGGTCGGGCCCGGAATCCGGTCTGCTTTGTTTCTGAGCGACACTTTCGGCAGCATTAACGCCAATAACGTTGGTGGGACTAGGACGGCGAATCAGGTAATCGTTTATCTGTTCATGCTCGATGTCACGATGACGATTTCCACGGTATCGGTGATTGCGACGAACAATTCTCTTGATGAGCAGATGACGTTCGGGATTTACAGCTACACCGGGAACAAGTTGCTCGATGGCGGCTCGTTTAACGCCTCGACAAGTCCCACGGTTCAGACCAACACTTTGGGTTCGCCCGTGACGATTTCGCCCGGAACGTACTGGCAAGCGCAATCCAGCGTCAGCAACGGAACGGGGGCAACTGTCCTAGGAATCTTGGCCTCTGCGCTCTTAATCCCTGCCTATGTTTTGGGTCCCGCCGCTGCGACGGCGGCCAACTCCCTTAACGGAGGAGTCTTGCCCGCAACGTTAGGAACTCTGACACCGTTTACCCCAGACAGTTCGAATGGCGACGGTTTTTGTTGCCCAGTGTACCGATAGCACACGACCCTAACCCTTATCCTAGAGGAGCAGCATGTCAAAACACATATTAGAGCCGATCCTGAATACTCAAGAACCCGATCTGAGCATTGTCCGAGAGTTCGAAGAACTGAAGACTGCTCTAGCCCCGTTGCTCGATCCGAGCCACAAGAGCGGGATTCCCATGCGTATTCAGTACGCACCGAAGCCCGACAATGCGGAAAATGTACCAACCACAATTTAAGAAAAGAGAATGACTATGATCCACCCTTACGATGAAGATTGCCCGTGCGAGGATTGCCTGAGAATCACGTTCGCAGCCCGATTCGGAAGCCCCCAGGAGAGGGAGATTGTCGGAGCAGGCGCGACGCAGATTGGAGATGTTAGTTCCCACCACGAGGTAACGGGAAACCCGGAATCTCGGGCACCGCGCTCCAGCGGCTACGGGGCGTAGGGATGGCCGCAATTGAATCCTATGTCGGTCAAACCGTAAACGGTTTGAAAGTCCTCAAGCTCCTGCCCAGAAATGCGTCCGGAGATTTCAAGTACTGGCTTCGGTGTCCCTGCAAAGAAGAGTTCTCGGGCGGGGTCTATAACGTCATCAACGGGAATACCAAGTCCTGTGGATGCGGAGCGGGTCGCAAGAGTCGATACGAACGAATGCCCGATGACAAGCTGATTGCCGCGTATACGGAAAATGAATCGGAGCGGGTCAAGATCACAGCTGCACTCGTCGCCCGCAGACTCCAGTTGCCCGAACTCAAGAATGCCGAAAGGATTTTGTGACCGCTGAGAACGATGCGATTTCATTCCGTGATGTGGAGTTCAATACTTACGAAGAGATGAAAGCCTTCATCAAAGGCATTCGCTATGAATTTGTAGAGCATGTTGACGTATGCAGCGTCGCTTATCACGACATGCCCGAGCAAAACGGGGCATACACCGTCTCTTTGAGTTTTCAATTCCGAAAGGGAATGTCTAGCGTTGACCGTCTGGCGCGAATGACAATCTGAAAGTGCTATCGGATGGCTTCACTCGGATGCTTCTCGGCCATATGCTTACGAATGGCGACGCCGAGCCTCTGTTTGATCTGACCCACGTTGAGTCTGCGCCCTCTCTGATTGGGTTCGATTTTGAAGTGCTCGACGCCAGCGGCTTCACACAACTTACATTCCCAAGTGTCGGCGCTGACGCGCTTGAAACCTTTGTAAACCGCTAGGTCATCCATGCTTGATCGTAGCACTGCTCCGCCAGCGCGGAAAGCGGATGACCCCAAAACAACCGGACACATCTTCCCGCTATCGGATCGTCCGGGCGGCAACCTTAATCCTAGCCCGATACAACACTGAGATTCGCCAACGGGGCAACAACCCCGAGCGAAAAGGATACAGACATGACCACGATAGAAAGATTGCAGCAGATCGTAGACAATCTGCCCGCAAACTTCTACGGAAGCGTAACGATTGGGTTTCAGAACTCAATCCCTGGCACTGTGGAAGTCAAGCAATCGTACCGCCTCGAAACGCCCAAACCTCAAACCAGTCGGCCCACAAGCCGAGGAGTCTCTAATGACCCGTCAAACACCCGCAGTAAATAAACCCTCCAATTCCTCCGCAGATCATCCTACCTTGGCTGGCCTACTCTGTTCCTCGGAGTGGCATCTACGCCGCAATCCCAGAGCAATCGCAATCTATACTCTCGCTCTCCACGTCACAAAAGGCGGGAGGAAATCCTTTTTCTGTTCCGTGCGCCAAGTCGCGAGGTATTTCGGCTGGGGCTTCAGCTCGACAAGCGAAGCGTTCAAAGAATGCGAGGATCAGGGCTTGTTTGTCCGGCTGACAACAGGTCACGGAGGCAGAATTGGCCGCGAAGATTGCGCCAATACCTACCGGGTTGCGACTCACTCAACTCTCGCAGAGATATACAGAACCCGCTGCATCTCGAATTTGACCGTCTCGGGAGGCGGGAGCCGTTCCCAAAAACAACGTAGCTCCTCTTCACCCGTTCCTAAAAGCAACGAAGGAGCCGTTCCTGAAATCGTAGCGGGGTGCTACGAAAGTAGGAACAGCACCCGTTCCCAAAAGCAACCACTAGTCTACGATGTTGATTCTCCGAATGAGTCTACGAGCGGAGTCTACGAAGATGAAGCCTCGTCCTCTCCTTCAGAACCAACCCAAAAGCCCACGGGCAAGTATTGGGGCCGTTTGGAAGACTTCCCGAGAGTTATGGACGACCCCGAGATGCGGGCAGAGTATCGTGCGATCTATCAAGAGATGTCCGCCAATATACGGAAAACGGATAACGTTACGCCCGCATAAACCCACAACCGAAGTAGAACTCAAGAGTCCTATCCTCTCGGCTCTGCAATAGGTGCGCTCACATGACTGGCCACTTTGCCAAATCGTTTTGCCAGGTTGAGCATTTCTGCCGTTGGTTGAATCCTAAAGAAGAAGTCCATACTAACCAATGTAGATTCCCAGTCATCAGCGGCCTCGGTCATCCTAGTCAAAAGCCAAGTCGCGGCGATGAACTCAATTCCGAGAACGACATGGTATTGTCCAACCCAAGCGGTTACCGAAGGCTTGCGAGGAGGTTGACCCGGAGGTGCCGGATCGGGCGGGTCCCACACTACGGCCCAAGAAACAACTTGGTCGGGTAAGCCTGCATTGTCGCATCTGCCGACGAGCGGGTAGTTTCTTTGCTGTGCCTGGCCCACATTCGTGTGGTAATAGCCGACAACCTGGCGAGGATCATTAGGGTCGAGTGTGAGCGTTGCCATTGAACCTAGTTCATTGAACCAATCGCCAGCAATCGACATAACTAGTCTCCTTGTCGGGTTGTGAAATTCTGCTTGACGACAGAGCCTTTGTCAAGCAAGGAGAAAGGATCAATGCCAGTACGGAAAACGGACAGCCAGAAGCCCGTAGACCCACTGATGCCCGCAATCCGGTTAATGAACAGACGGTCCGCCCGTAAACAATCAAGGCGTGTAAGTGAGAACAGTGTAAGGGTGAGCGATGCAGCTATGGGAACGGCAAAACCAGTCCCGAGTGCCGATCCTGAACGCGACAGACAGCAGGCCGATTCGGATAATGGATCAGTACGGAAAACGGATTGACATGTCCTAAAATCGTATCCGGTACTACCACGGACGTGGGTTGTAGCCGTCGCCCGATAGTTTTATTATCTGGAGAACATGCTGAAGAAAGCCCTATTCCTCGGGTTGGGCGGGTATCTGGCATACAACTCGTGCCTCGACACTCTTTATACGCTTGAAGACTGGATTCCGCAGTGGATGGCCGCTACGGGCGGAGAAATCATCGGGCAGACGGTACTCGTGGGGATTCTCGCGATGTTCGCATTCGGAACCGTCGTCTGGACGGGATACCGATTCTTGGGGTATCTGCTTGATTAGGGCGGCCAGACGGCGAGGACTCCGCACGCTAGCCTTATGACCGCCCAGCTCCGGGGGATTGAGACAAATCTAGCCCGAAGAATCCTTCCGGTCTGGTCAATTTTGGACACTCCGTGTCGCTCGTCTGATTGACCCACAGTTGCCCGCAATCCATTATCTGTACAGAAGATCGCCCGCAAACAATTCACTGAGCCTAAGAGACAGAGTAACAGGACACAAGGACACCTAGGGCTACGGATAGCACAGTTACAAGCTAGGGAGTCCAACGCGGTCTCGGAGCGCCGATCTCGGCGCGAGGTCAGTTCGGATAACGAATTAACACATCAGGATCAAGACCAATTCTTGCCCGAATGAACCGACTAACTATTAGCTGTAACTACGCTCCGCTATCATTCTTCAAAATCGAGAGAAAGTCGGAAGTTTCCCACACTTTTGTACACGATTGACCTCTATGATTGTAATTCTATGATTTCATTGCCTTAGTTGTGTGGCAAACGTCTGCGCTCCTGGCGTCAACTAAACTTCGAGTTCTGAGAGATGTCGGACAAGTGTAGTTATTGCAATTACTTACGCATAATTGCGAAGGACGAGTCCTTGCTTAATTGGGTTCGTATGTGGCGCTTAACTGGGCACTAAGCACCATCTATTCACACTTTCGGGCTCCGAGCGGCGAGTCACGATAGGAGTAAGACATTCATTGGAAATCCCGACATTTTGGCTGCTGACTAGCACCTTAGTGGCGTTGCAAAAACGGTCCTTTGTGCTACATTGATTCTTGCCCGAATGCCTGTTGTAAAGACACGAGTTACGGGCTGGGAGAAAACACCCTTTATGAAACGAGTGGGAATCTATTGCCGAGTGTCCACGGACAAGCAGGATACGGACAACCAGTTAGAGCAGCTCCGGCAGTTTGCCCGGCAACAGGGATGGGAAATCACGGGCGAGTATCTAGATACGGTTAGCGGATCGGGCAAGAAGGTCCGCCCGCAGTTCGACGCTTGTATGTTGGCCGCCAGCCAGCGGAAGTTCGATATCCTGCTATTTTGGGCGCTGGATCGCCTGTCCCGTGAGGGCGTCGCCCGCACAATTCATTATCTGGAGCAGCTACAGGGCTGGAATGTGGGCTGGCGCTCGTTTACGCAGCCGTTCCTCGACACGGGCAACGAGATGACCAATAGCATCGTTTTGGCCGTGCTTTCCGCCGTCGCCAAGCAGGAGCGAGTATCCATCAGCGAACGGACCAGGGCAGGGCTTGCCCGCGTCAAACGGCAGGGAAAGCGTCTAGGACGGCCGCAGAGCACCAATCCGAGCCGCACGACGCTCTGGCGTAGGTCTAAAACCGCTATCTAGTACGGAAAACGAACTCGGCCCAATCCAGCCCGACACTTGCCCGCAAGAACCTAGTCGCGTGGGACGGTGCCCATCCTAACGAATTCGCACGCTCGCGAGCTGCGGGGGAAATCGCCCTCGAATGTCTTGCCCGAAAACGCCTTGTGCGGATCGGCGCGGGGAAACCTCGGAGAAAACTTTTCAGGCTCCAGAACTTTTGGGTCCTACTTTTCAGGTCAGGCCATACCGCGTCCACTCCACCACCCGGCGAAGTTTTCGGCCAGCCAAGCGCGTAGCTGATTCCAAACACAATTTCTAAGTACCTAGCCTCAGAACAGGGGCGCGGTCTTCGCTCGGATTTTAAGTACCTAACTCCGGAAACGGCGTACGGGCCTTACAGCGGCAAAAGGGTGGTCACTTCGAAAGGACAGTTACGACATGAATAAACGAATCGACAAGACAGGACGTATCTACGGGCAGCTTGAAGCGCTCTACGACACCGGCGAGCGTACGAAGAAAGGCGAGTGTGTATGGGCCGCTAAATGCCTAAACGTCCGCAATGGGGCGATCTGCGGGCGAGTTATCGAGACTCACAAGCTCGGGCAGAAGGATGGCCCCAAGCAATGCCCTGAGTGCGGCGTCGCGATGTTCTGCCAGCCACGGGATATTACCGGGCAAGTCTTCGCGGGTCGGAAAGCCGTTAAACGCATCAAGCGCTACGACCGGACGTGCGATATTTGGTTATTCCGTTGTCTCGGTTGCGGTCGCCGGGTCCGGAGGAATGCCGCCAAGATCGAAGGCATAGCTCCCTGCCGGAAATGCAATCCCCTGCCGAAGCCGCCTCAGAAAGTAACCCCTACAGATTATCCCGCGTTGACTGCTCAAATAGAGTTCCTCCGGGCGAAATTGGCTCCTGAATTGTCTGCGGGCAAGGTCCTAGAAGTTCCCGTAGGAGGCGGTCGGTACTCGGCGTTCGTTGATGCCCAAGACGCCCCGAACGTCCTGTCTCTCCGCTGGTATGTCCGTTCAGATGATAATGACAGATTCTATGCAGATACCAAGATCGATGGCCGGGACGTACCCATGCACCGCATTATCCTGGGTTTGACTGATCCGAAGATTGCTGGCGACCATAGAGACCACATCGGGATCAACAATACTCGATCAAATATCCGCCCGGCGACTTCTCAGCAGAACGGAATCAACACTCGCAAGCGTTCGGGCCACACTAGCCGATACAAAGGTGTGTCGTGGAAGACGGTTTACGGGCGATGGGTGGTCACGATAGAGCTAGACGGAAAGAAGAAGCATCTCGGGTACTGTACAGACGAAACTGAAGCCGCCCGAATCTACAACGACGCGGCCCGAGAGCTGTTCGGGGAATTCGCTTGCCTGAACGATGTACCGCCGCGTAAGCCGCCCGTGAGTGTCGGGCTTGAGTATTCAGCGGTTGCCTGAAAACGGGTTGCGGGTCCGGTGCGGAAAACGGATAATTAGCAGTATGGTTTTAGCGGACTCCGAACTCAGGTCTCTAAAAGCGGCGCTGAACGGCTGGGAATGGTTCGGGTATATCTCCACTGCCATCGTGTTCATTGGCTGCGTAGGAGAATTTATAGCGGAGTTCACGCCACTTCCGAAGACCGAGCAATCACAACACAAACTAGCCCGGCTGTCGCTGATAGTCCTAATCCTCGGGATCGCTGGAGAACTGCTAAGCACAGTCCGAACGTCCCAATTGTCGGGACAGCTAATTGCAAACATAGAGGAACACACAGCGACCGCTCAGCAAAAGGCGGGAGAAGCCAATGATCGAGCCTCTGCAAATGAAAGAGAAGCGGCACAATTACGCAAGGATGGTGAGCAGTTGCGCAAGGATGCCGAGGCGGAGCATTTAGCTCGCGTCAAGATCGAGGCAAGAGTGGCATGGCGGCATCTCACCGAGCAGCAGAAGGCAGAAATAGGAGTTCAACTTAAGCGCTTCTTGGGAGAAGTATCTTTAGTCCAATACGACGGCTCCGACATTGAGGAGTACGAATTTGGGTCGGATATTGCCTCAGCTCTGCACCTAGCACAATGGAAAATATCCGAGCCCCTGGCAATGATGATGATGCGAGAAGGCCCAGTTGCTTTTGGAGCTAACCCTCCAATTGCAACAGGGCTTTCTATTAAGAGTACTGGGGACAAAGCAAGCCACGACGCCTCAGATGCTCTATTGCATGAACTTCTAAAACGCGGATTTGATGCAACCCGCGATTCCAAGGATGATCCCCGCCCGCAGTCCGTCGTATTCGTCATAATGGAACACAAGCCAGAGGGTCCACAGGGAGAGTTCAAACTACAAGCCGAGTCCGATAAGAAACAGAACGCCAAAAGCATAAAGCCCGCTTCTCCTTGATTGGATTAAGGGGCTCTTGTTTGTCGCTCAGCCGCCCGCAGTTAAAGGTGCAGCAGCCGCCCCTCAAAATATTTAGCGAACGTGTCCTGAATCCAATCAGTAGTCACGGTATCCAGCGACACACTTCCGCCAGGCCCACCCAGCGTTCGGGTTGAGGTGTAGAGTTCGACACTTCTGCGATGCTTATCAAATATCAATCTAAACTCAATTTTCGAGTCCAAACGATGCTCCACAGACAAATCTAGGGCTATGCTTGGAAATGACGCCCCGCCTCTCGGGTTATTCGATTCGCCTTGTTCTTCTATGCGGATAGGCTCTCCGCTGTTCTTAAACGAGTTGACTATCTCCTCAAAGGCGGGCCGGATAATCGTCTGTTTCTTGTCATTAAAATCGGCGAGATTCTGGGCTAATTGGGCCGCGCTTTGATCCGCCTGTGCTGCCGCAGATTGTTTCTGTTTCTGGCGGTCGGCGAAAACTGCCTTGAGCCGTCTTTCTGTTTCAGGTTTCATTCTGCTTCCTCACTTCAAGAGGCGCGTAGCAACGACTAGGACTTGGCCGCCGCTTTCTTCGCCGCCTTGACCTTAGCCCATCTCTTTTTCTGTGCCCGAGCTATAGCCGCTCGTCCTGCGGCAGACATTCCGCTTTTTCCTTTCGGGCGTCCGGGCTTCTTACTGCCCGTCCCGTCGAAAGAATCCACAGCGTCTAACAGCTTATCCAGAGCGGCGACACGATTCGTCAACGCTTCGCGCTCTTTCCTCAACTCCGCAATATTGAGTGTTTGCATAGGCGGGATTCTAACACGGCTTGTTCGGAAAGAAGACCGGATTACTTGGCTTCCATCCAGACCACGCTCGTCATTGAATTCGCCTCACGAGCGATGTATTCTCGTGCTGCTTCGCTGGAAATGGAGGTCGCCATAATAACCTCGGCGCTCGGGCACCGCATAGTGACGATCTTGTTCTATGCAGTGGGAATTCTCATGGTCTGGATGTCTGTCTTCCTTTACGAAAACGATCTGGGAGAGCTAATAAACGTTTTAGACCTTGCCTCCGCAAGAGTGAACCGAATTGGTGCGTCGACACTTTCGTGGCAAGCGAGATTTGTGCAAGAAATCGCGCGTCTTTCTGCATTAGTGTTCAATAGGCTCCTCGGGCACAGATTGCTATCGATCCGGGCAGTTGGAGTCACAAATTGCCTGTCGGCAGCCTCCGTTTGCTTAGTGCTTCTTTTTTCTCGGTCCATCGATTCGGTTTTGATGACAGCTAGCGCAGCATTGTTTTTCGCCTTGGGGATTGCGCCTGGCTTTATTGTAATGAGGAAATGGGCGCGAATAGTCTGGTTCACTCTAACATTATCGACAGTCGTTTTCTGGATTTTTCTGTTCGAAGTAACCTACTTTTTTGTTTCGACGGCTGAGGACATTGGGATGCTAATCGCCATACCTCTGAGTTTAGCGTGCGACATCGTTTTCGTAGCATCCACGCGCTGGACGCTTCGATGGATTCTGACCAGAAAAGACTTCGGTAGTATGCTGCTTATCCTTGTACTCAATTGCTCCATGGCCTTTTCGTTAGTGGGTGTGCCCTTGATTTTGTCGCAATTCGACCCTCGTGCAGCCAGCGGGGATGCGACGGGGACGCTTCTTAGAACACTGGCCTCCACAAATGTCATTGATGCTTTTACGTCTGGACTATTCATATTCTTTGCTCTCGCGATGCTACTTCACAGACTGTTCTGGCCGTTCTTGAGTCGTACAGTTGATGGCCTGAAGAATCTCGGGGTGCTGAAATGGCGCAAAGTGATTGGAGCTATAGGAATTGCTCTTATAGGATGTGCGACGCCCGCAGGTAAAGAGGTCGTTGAAAAGATTCTTGAGAAGCTTTTATGAGATTTGCCACTATGAGAAAAGTACTTGTCGTGTTTGTCGCACTCGTAGCGTACCGATCCAGCGCTCAGGTCGAGCACGGGACGGTTGTCATCCTCAATTTCAGCAAAGACAAACTTATCGTAGCGGCTGACAGCAGAGGGAGCGACAGCAATAACGACAGACCACCAGATGATTCTCAATGTAAACTCGCGCAGCTTAACCACAGGATTTTGTTCACAACCACCGGAGCTGTTGGACATCCAGGAACTCTCTTGATTCCCGCCTGGAACAACATGGACGTAGCGATAAGCAGCATGCGTTCTGCGGTCGCTGCCGCAGGGGGACAAGCGGACATCGAGACAGTCAGCGCTTATTGGGCTAAGGCGCTAAAGGATAAATGGCAAGGCTTATATGTGGAAAACAGTGCTCAGGTAATCCGCGCGGCTGAAATCGGGAACGGGACTATTACAGTCGGTTTCTTTGCGCAGGCCAAAGAAGAAAAGATTGATTGGGGAATCGTATTGGTTACATTTGACCGTATGCAGGTCCCTCCAATTCAGGTCGTTTGGTCCAAAGACCTCGCGTACTGTTGGCCATGTGGACAATCTTCGGCGCGTCTCTGTGCTGGCGGTCAAGTCGCGGTTCCAACTCAATTTTGCTCCGCCTTAGACTCCGCTAAAGCGTCTGTAGGACGCAACCGGAGGCGAAAGCTTCGGTTGGACGAGGAACTTCTCACTATCGGAGCTGGCAAAATGACGGCTGCCTGTGACCTGACAGGGTCTGTCGGGGGGCCGATTGATGCAATCGAACTCACAACAAAAGGTGAGTTTAGATGGCTGCGCAGAAAGTCTAACTGTCCGGAAAATCAAGACTAGTGCCGACGCTTAGTATTTGTCAGCTCGCACAGGCGGTTCCGAGTTTCGCTCCTGTAATGGAACATCCCGTGATTGCTGCGTTTGAGTTTTGCCCCAGTGAGCTTGGCACCCGTGGGGCGGTTGACCTTCCCAGATCATCAGCAAAACTACAGAACGCAGCGGAGCACAGTGTAGCAAGCGAATGTGACGGAGAGATTAAAGCTGCCGCCCGGTAGTGTCCTAACAGTGCGTTGCTGACAATATTAGGACACTACCTGCCGCCCGATATTTCATTAGCGCTTCGCCGTCCGCGATTGCTTTCTCTCGGGCGTCGTCTGCTTCTCGTGACGAACGAATGAAAGTCCCCGCTTCAGTTCAGCGGTTAGGTCTGTGTTCTCCGTGGCAACATGCACAGGCTTGCCCGACTCTTTCCCAAGCCACGCGTTCAGTTCCTCGGGCGTCGTTTCCACGTAGCGGCCTTGCTTTCGGACAGGCATTCCATCTGAGGCCCATCGCTGGACAACGGATTGAGGCTCGCCTAAGAAGCCCGCGATTTGTTGCCAGCCCTTCAGCATCTCGGGCTGAGTCTTCTGAGGGTCGAGTTTCTTCGTTTTTTTCGGCATGACTCGAAGGTGGAATCAGAGCTAAGGAAGTTTTTCGATCATCGTTCGCATCGCGATATAGTACGCCCGCATAAAATCGGCAGCCGCTTCGGGTGATTGGTCGGTTTTGGACTGTAGCAATTTGTTTCGCAGGGGTTCATTGTGGTCAAAAATCGTTTGAACCAGAATAGCGGCAGCGGTTTGTTTAGAGATGGTTTTTCCTTTCTCATTCTCAGAATAGTAGACCCTGTGGAGCTGATTCCAATTTGATCGGCGCGGCGCATTCCGCATCTTCATTGGCAGCGTGATTGATCCGAGCGCTGACGGGATAGCACCGCATCAGCCGGGCATCATAGGGCTTCAATATTTCGGACGCTGCTTCCACATTGTTCATTCCAGGATCGAGCCACACGTCATAGTTGCCCGGATCAAGAATGACGGGCATCCGGTCGTGAACGGCGGAGGTTACGGCGTTGGGTGTCGTTGTGAGGATCGAACACGATGTTATCCATTGCCCGCTCGGGTCTTTCCAGCGATCCCATAAACCTGCAAACGCGAACAACTCGCCCTCATTGACTTCGAAGCAATAAGGCTGCTTGGCTTTGCCTGTCTTCTGCCACTCGTAGAACCCGTCTGCCGGGATCAGGCACCTGCGAGATTTCAGTGGATCGCGGAATGCAGGTTTCGTCGCCGCTGTTTCCGATCTAGCGTTAATCATGCCAGCCGCGCCAGACGCATCTTTCGCCCACAAGGGAATCAGTCCCCAACGCATCAGAGACAACTCGCGGCTGGGTTCCTTCGGATTCTGGCGGATGACCGGGACAGGTTGAGTCGGAGCAATATTGTAGCGGGGAGTCCAGTCTTCCTCGCCCGAAATGCTGTCGAAATGCTCCTCGATGATCTGTTTTCTTCGCGACAGTCTATATCGTCCACACATGGGAGAGATTATGGCAGATTGGTCTAGTGCTCTGTTTCGGCTGTTACAATTTCTCTGGTATGAGCAGATTCATTTTGCTTGTCTGCTTCGCAATCGCACTCCAGCATCCGGCAAATGATAATCACGTTGGGAAAGGGGGCCAACAGAATGCCCAAGCCCAACATGCGAGTCCGCCTACGCCTAGCCAGTCCCCTGCCAGCACTGCGGATCAGAAACCCACAGAGGATTCAGCCAAGAAACAAGATCGTGCAGTTAGCGTCGTGTCCGTACCCAAAATATCGGTTCATACAGAGAAGGACGTAACCGATGGGATCATGATCGGCTGCACCATCGTTCTCACAATTGTTGGGATCGTTGGAACTTGTGCTGCGATCAAGACTCTTAAGGCCATCAACAAACAAGCTCATTACATGCTGGTGCATGCCAGACATTTCGACAAACTTGCCAAAGCTGCTCTGGCGAACAGTCGGGCCACTACAGATCAGCTGACGGAGATGCAAAAGTCTAGAGAAATACAGACTAAGACTCTTATCCTGCAATACCGCCCGAAGATCATCATCAGAAGAGCCAAGGCCGTGCAATTTAACTTTGAACTGGGTGAAATGGGAGAATGCGAACTTAGGTTTACGCTCGTAAACACCGGAGGGTCACGCGCCCACATTACTGCTGGTGGAAATGTCAAGCTTATGTCGTGCATTGCGCGCGACGTTGGGAATATAGAGTTCAAAGACGGGGATGTATTCATGTTCAACCACTTCACCCTTCAGCCCGGAGAAGAGGTCGTTTTCGAAGAAACCCTTTCGACCGGAGCGATAAATGATGTGCAATGGGAGAATTTTCGCCAAGGGATCAAAACTGATCCGCTCAGATACTTGTTTTTGATGGGCACGATCTATTACACCGATGATCTGAACATTCCCCGCTCTACCGGAATCAGTAGAACTTACGATCCTAAGACTAAAGCCTTCGCTCCGAGAAAAGATGAGGAAGAGGAATACGCCGACTAGCCGAATTTCGGAATGACCGAGGCAAGCCAACAGGGTCTCCTCGCGAGTTAGCGCCACTTCCAAAGCTGCTTCCAAATCTGAACAAGCGTCTGCATCTGTCGCGGGCTTGGAAGATGGTCATAGACGAGGCGGCAATCTTGATATGCGCGGTCGTAAAACTCCCGTACGGCTGGCAAACTCAAATGCGCGAGACTGTGACGGAGTTCCTTGAGGTTCTCCTCGCTCAACATCTCCGCTTCGCGCTTGTCCGGGCGTCGGGCCATGCCGAGGGATTCTACATCTTTCGCCTTGTGTTCGCCACGGTGTTATAATCTTACAACAAGGGGCAGGGGATGCAAGGACTCAATCCGCTAGTCATCGTGAACAAGAGTTTCGATGCCCTGACTCTGTCGCTCGGACAACCTCCTGATCCAAGAACACTGAAGACACCGGACGAGCGCAAGGAAGTCTACATTCGTTGGGCTATCACTTATTACGTCTATTCCGTCATCGCGCACATCAGAACTGTGCTGCGCGGTCTGATTGTCCTTGCAGACAATGGGAACATTCCTACGGCGATGGTCGTGTGCCGACACGTCTTCGAGTGGGTCGCTCAGGTCTGCTACATGAACGAGAATCTCCAAAAGCACGTCGCGGCGAGGGATTGGGACGCGGCCCGAGACTTGCTCAACCAAGCTGTCATGGGGAGTAGATGGATTAAAGAGTACGGGCACAAGTACGATCCGACTCAAATAACAGCGGAAATCCCCAACACGATTCGGTTGAACAAGGTTTTGGCTTCTTACGAAGCACATGTTGAAAAGGTCTTCGGCGGCGATACGAAAGATGATTACGCACATTTGAGTGAGCATTCACATCCGAACTCAGCATGCTTTCAGCAGTATCATGACGGCGAAGTGCCGGGAGGGGAGATTCGATTCAAAGAACCGACTACGGGCTCGCCGCTCCCCGTCGTCAATTGGTGCCTCATTGACCTCAACACTTTGCTTCTCGACCTATTGCGATTGAGCGGTGAGAATACAGTGCGGCCCCAAATCGCATCGATTCTGAAACAGATTGCCGACCTCGCTTCAGGGAAGCAAAGACAGTGATAAGGGGAGAAGGTGCCGAAGAAGAAAAAGGATTCTCTGACAGGAATGAAGCCGAAGCCGATGATCGGCTCCCCCAGGGAGACGGGGTTCGATATCGACGGCGACGAACTCGTAAGCATGCGCGGCGAGATGCTCGACGGAGCCGGGCAGCCTGTTTCGTTGGAGCAGGCAGCAAGGGCCGTAAAAGCTTTCGCACAGTTGTGGGGAGCAGCTCGATTCGATTGCGGGCCGCAGGATTACGAGTTCATTGCAAGCGAGTGTGCAAGGGATTTGGAACTGCTCGATGAACTGGAAAAACGTTCCGATTTGCCCGACGTGAAAGGACGCCGGAACGAACCCACAATTCCGCTCTCAGAAGAGAAAGAGCAACGCGCCTCGGTCAATTGTCCCCACTGCGGAGAGCAAACCAAAATGGGTGTAACGCAGCTGTTCGATACCGTTTTAATGGCTTGAAAGAGATGCGATCACTGCGGCCTGGAATTCTTGATTGTGAACGACGTGCCGATGACAGAAGAACAGTACGAAGGCAAAATGCCGAATCACTAGTCCGTTTTCCGTATTTCTTCGTTGTGGGTGATGGCCGTCGCGCTCGTTTTCTCTCCACAAAGAGGCGGATAAAAATAGCCTACGGCGAGGGCGGCAACGATGAGGGCCGCTATGATCGTGATCTTTTGGTTCTTGAAATCAAATTCCTTGAAATCCTTAAGCAGTTTCTCTTGCCCCAATAGGCCGCACAGGAGTCCGCCGATCACCAAAGCTACGGCGAACCCAAGTGCAAAGATCAAGCCCTTATCGTGGGAAAAATCGAAGGGGTGTACCCAGCCCGTCCGATAGTCGTGGGCCATACACTCAAGGAAATCCGCAGTAATTTCCGACACCATTCCGAGAGCCACTAATAGAGAGAACTCGAAGAGCCGGACTATCAGCAAAAGCAGTAATCTCATGGTGGGGAAGGTATCACATGAACCGTGTTTTTCGATTAGTGAAAATTGTCACTAAATTTACACTTATGCCTATAATTTCACCTAATTTCAGCAAACCTCAGCAAGCATAACTCGCTGAAAAGGCACGCTAGTCGCGGACTTCAGCACGATTAGAAATCCGATGCTCTATCCGTTTGAGCTACGCGCCCTTGCAAGCGACAGGCTTCATTTTACCCGCAGTTCGAGCGATCCCCAACCTCGCGTCCGCCGGCCCGTGACATGCATCCCCGTTCCCTGATGTACCATCATACCCATCGAAATCTGAGGGACAATTCGTGCCGCCAATCCCAGGACTGTTCTCTTCGAAGTTCCCCGTTCCCCTCCTGATTCTTGCCTTGGCGTGTGCCGCTTCTGTGCAGGCACAAAACTCGGCAACGCCCCTGATTTCCCAGGCCACGATTGCCCAACCCATGATTACCCAGGCAATCGATGAAGAGAAGCTCGTCACGCTTCACGGCAATGTACATCCGCTGGCGCAGACCCGCTACGACTGGGGAACCGTTCCCGATTCCTTGGCCGCCAATCGGATTCTGCTGTTGCTGAATCGGCCCCAGGCACAGCAGACCGCGCTCCAGCAATTCATGAAGGACGTGCATACGCGCGGCTCAGCCAGCTATCACCAGTGGCTAACGCCACAGCAGTTCGGCGAACGGTTTGGTCCCGCCGACTCCGACGTTCAAACTGCGGTGGGCTGGTTGCAATCGCACGGATTTAAGGTCGCGCGGGTTTCGAAGAGCAAGGGACTGATCGAGTTCTCTGGCACCGCGGGACAGGTGCGCCAAGCCCTGCACACGCAGATCCACAAATACAACATTCACGGTGAAACGCACTACGCGAACGCCGGCGAAATCAGCATTCCAGAAGCTCTAGCGCCGCTGGTGCGGGGCATTTCGCCGCTCAACAATTTCCACGCCCAGCCACAACTGCAAGTGCTAGGACGCGCATCGTACTCATCCACGACAAAGAAGACCACCCCGCAATTTACCCTCCCCAACGACAACTCAAACTTCTACGCGGTCGCGCCCGAGGACCTCGCCACGCAGTACGACTTAGCGCCGCTCTATCAGGCCGGAGTCAACGGCACGGGGCAGACCATCGGGATCATCAACGAATCGAACATTGATATCAGCTTGGTGAGTGCCTACCAGCAGTTGTTCGGTCTACCCGGCGGTCCACCGCAGGTCGTAATTGATGGCGACGATCCAGGCCTGAACGGCGCTGACATCGAGGCGTATCTCGACGTGGAAGTCAGCGGAGCGGTCGCGCCCAACGCCAACGTCAACCTCTACATTTCGAACGGCAGCGATTTTCAGGATCCCGTCGCTCTTTCTGCCCTGCGCGCCATTGAAGACAATCAAGCCTCGGTGTTGAGCGTGAGCTTCGGCGGCTGCGAACAGTTTGAGGGTAATTCCGGCAACCAGCTGTGGTCGGATTTGTGGGAGGAAGCCGCGGCACAAGGCCAAACCGTGTTCGTCTCCTCGGGGGACAATGGCTCCGCGGGCTGCGATATTGACGGACAGTTTCCTGCCAGCTCCGGCCTTACGGTCAACGGCCTCGCTTCGACCCCGTGGAATGTTGCCGTCGGAGGAACAGACTTCTATTACAGCGACTATGCAAGCGGCGCCCCCAGCGCAGCCACGCTGTGGAGCCAGACCAACGATTCCAACCTCGGCTCGCTGAAGGCTCCCTTACCGGAACAACCCTGGAACGATTATTTTGGACTGGACGCGGTCGACCTGTATCCGGGAAACCTTGGCGATGTCGCCGCCGGCGGCGGGGCCAGTTCCTGCGCGGTGCAATCCTCTTCGAACGCTTGTACCAGCGGCTATCCGAAGCCAATCTGGCAGACCGGTCCCGGCGTTCCCACAGACGATGTACGCGACCTGCCCGATGTTTCCCTGTTCGCATCCAACGGCGCCAATATGAGCGCCTATGCGATTTGCCCTTTTCAGGGAGCGTGTGCACCGGGCGCAGACAACTCAACGGAAATCTACCTGGTCGGCGGCACTTCAGCCTCGTCACCCGCCATGGCCGGCATCATGGCGCTGATCGACCAGAAATACGGTCGGCAAGGTCAGGCAAACTTCACGATCTACCCGCTCTCGCAGCAGAAGCCCTCGGCATTCCACGATGTCACCCTGGGTAATAACAACGTAAACTGCAACCAGGGCAGTCCGGATTGCTCGCTCGACAGCAACGGCGACGGCTTCTACACCCTTCAGAAATACTCTGCTACCACGGGCTACGACCTGGCCAGCGGCCTGGGATCGCTTGACGCCAATGTACTGGTGAGCAACTGGAATTCCGTCACTTTTTTGCCCACGAGCACAGCGCTTCATCTTTCCGCCGCCAGCATCGTGCACGGCACGCCACTCACAGTCTCGACCACGGTCGCGGCAACTTCCGGTTCTGGAGTACCCACCGGCGGCGTCGCAATCCTGACTACCTCGCCATTACCCGACAGCCAATCGCAAACGTCCATAACGTTGAGCGGAGGAACCGGCAGTCAGTCGGTGGACTTCTTTCCTGGCGGAAGCTATCAAGTGACAGCGCAGTATGGCGGCGATGGAGTCTACGGCGGCAGCACCTCGACTCCGGTGTCGCTGAAAGTCACGCCGGAAAATGCCAACATCAATTTCCAGGTTATCAACGGCCAGACCCACACGCCGATCACTACCGGAGGCGCGCTCTCTTACACCGTGCCGTTGTCGCTGACTATTGAGCCAATCGGAGTCAGCGCCCCAAGCGGAATGACCAACGGCAACGCAACCGGCACGGCTACCTTCAACGTGGATTCGATCAGCGCAACCGTCCCGATGAATGCAGAGGGCGTCGCCAGTTGGACGCCTCCCACGCTGGCGATTGGCAATCACACGGCGAGCGCGACCTACTCCGGCGATGCCAGCTTCAATGCGTCGTCCTCGACAACGCCCGTCACCTTCAGCATTACCAAGGGATATCCCTCGCTGCAATCTTACGCGAGCGGACTTTACACTCCAACGATTGACAGCGCCAATGTAAATGTGGGCGGCAGTCTGACGATCGTTAGCGTGGTGACTCCCTATATCGGATTCGTACCTGCGGCGGGTTTCGCCGCGCCCACCGGCACAGTCACTGTTTGCCTGGGCGGCCAAACTGTTTGCAATGACCCAGTCTATTCTCAGACCGTGCCCCTGGTCTCGCCCAGCGGCAACAACGCGACTGAGTCTTCGGCGACGGTGACCTTCACGAATCTTGCCGCAGGCCAGTACCTTCTCACCAGCCTTTACAATGGCGACGCCAATTGGCTGACCCAGGGCTCCCTGAATCTCGACGCGATCAATGTTGCGCCTATCCCAACTCTGGCCGCCTCCACGACGACCCTGAACATCTCCCCGACCACCATCTCCGGTACCCAACTCACCACCTTCACCATTACCGTCACAGGATCCGGAGGGGTCGCGCCGACCGGGGGGGGTTTACTGCTTTAGCAACGGCATTCTCATCGTGAACGACGCACTCACCCCCGCGCCGACCGGCGCCACTAGCTCGGCAACATTTCAGATCGGTCAGGGATGGTTCTGGAACAACGGCGCCAATCCGATGACAGCCGTTTACTACGGAGACGGCAACTACCAGCCCTCCAGCAGCACCACCGTCACGGTCAACGTTACGCAAGTCAGCACCGCCGATTTCACTCTGGCGACGCAACAACCGCAGATCAACGTGCAGTCGGGTGGCTCGGGCACGGTGGGAGTGAACCTCGCCTCGCTCAACAGCTTCAACGGCGTCGTGACTCTCGCCTGTACCCCGTCTTCTGCCAATATCACCTGCAGCGTGAATCCAGCGTCGCCCACTCTCAACGGAACAACGACGGCGACCGTGACCATCAACTCCACCGCTGCGCTTCCCGCAACCCAGCTTCCCACAACCCAGACTCCTGCGGCTTCGCTGCCCAGCCGAAGCGGCCTCGCCGGATGGTTGGGCGCAGGCGGCAGTTTGATTTGTGCTTTCGTATTGCTGGGCGGGTTATCCGACGACAAGCGCAAGCGAAGCCGCCTGCGCGCTCTAGGCCTGTTCGCAGCCCTCGCTCTCTCTGTGAGTTGTGGAGGAAACAGCACTACGCCGCCTCCCCCTCCCCCACCGCCCCCAGCCGCAACTTACAACGTGGTGGTGAGCGGCACGGCCAACGGAATCGTACACAATGCCAAGGTGCTGGTGGTTGTGCAATAGACGTTGGATCAACATCCAAATAAATTAGGGCTCAGCCGTTGCGTCATCGACGAACTGATCTACTGAGTGCGCAGCGCCTCCATCGGTTCAATCGAAGCCGCGCGGCGGGCTGAGACCAATCCCGCCACCGTCGCGCAAAGCCCAAGCACCAGAGTCGCACTGAGCAGCGCGACCGGATCGTAACGTCCAACTTCATACAATTGGCTGGCCATATAGTGCCCAGCCAACAGTGCCGCGGGAATGCCCAGGCCGAGGCCAACCAGAATCTGGTCCATCCAGAGTGCAACACAAAGCAGGAAGAGAGCGTCCCGAAAGCTAGGGGTAAAGCTTGGTCCTAACAGTGCGGCGGGCAGTAAAAGGTCCCGAACCTTTCTCCCCCTAAAGGCCATCGGGACCAGAGTCTATCGCTAGCGCCAATCTAGCAGCTAAAGATTTTGCCCGTCTGTTCAATTTTGTACAGATGCGACTCCGTGGTTTGGGTTGAAATGTCAGGGGCGGGAGTTTGTTATGCGTCGAATTGGATTGCGGGACTTGGGACGTGTATATATCAGTTCCGCCGCAATAAAGGCAGAGTCCTAAATGCTGAACTGGATCGCTGCCCACATTCTCGCGATGTTCTGGTCTATGTTCACTCTCGCCTTTGTGGTTTGCGCAGCGGCGGTGATTCTGGAATACCAGGTGCAGCGCAAGATGGATTGCTGGAAGCGGGATGACCGGAAGGAGACAATGCTGCCGAGCACGGTCACACCACGCGGGAGTCGTCTGCTCGGCGAAGCTCCCCGAGCGGAAGCGAGTAGCCGCACTTCGGCCACAACGTTGCAAGCGCGGCCAGGGCTTTCTCGCGGTTGACTTTCTGCTTGGGGACCATCACGCGGGCGATAGGTATTGAAAGATGGTGGGCGCTATAGGATTCGAACCTTGAGGCAGACGTAGTTTCAACAACATAGACGCACGGCGGGCACCGTGAAAGCAATGGAAGACAATGGTAAGCAGCTGCTAACGGATCACAAGTGGATCACGATGCAAGCGTAGCTAGCTATGTACTACACATTCCAGTTGCCAGCGATTGACACGCCCTCTGGATTATTTCATAGCACCGTCGCAGGGCATGGTCGTGTGAAAATCTGATCTGAATGTTCGCGCGGGTGCTCATGCCTGATACCCAGATGGGAGACTAACCACGAATTAGGAGCAGAGTTTAAAACCGTGCCCAGTCAGATTTTATCCGCAAAATTTTTCCGAATCCAGTCTTCAACCTGGGTACGGACCTGTGCCGCTACCTTGCCCGCGTGATCGGCCTCGCCCTGGGATACAAGCCCATAGTCATCATAGGCGCCTGTGTTGCGTTTGCGCCGCAAGGTGTCTAGCGTGCGAATGATCTTCTTCTCCGGATCGATGGAAAACTCGAGCGCCTCAATGGTCCGGTAATGCTCATTGCTGCCCCGCACCACCCGGTAGCCGGCTGCGCGCAGCGCGGCTGTGGCGGAAGCTCGTGCCGCGTCATACGCCAGACCCAGCTGCACGTCTGTCGACAATTTTCCTTTAACGGCCTTGCGATAGTCATCCAGACGGGCGTCCGCGATCGCAAGCAGACGCCCGATCTCCTCGCGATCCGATGATTGCTTGTCGAGCCAACTATTTTTGACCCAGCTCTCGTACGACACTCTCGTCTCCAATCAGAAATAGCTTGTTTTCTGAGAGAACGGTCTTCAGAAAATTGCCGCGAAACTTCTTGCCAAATTCTCGTGTCGAATACACTGTAGGATTGATCGCGCGATTCAAGCTTTTCTGAGCGTCCACCAGATGCTCGATGACATCTGGAAAATGAACCTTGCCCACAATCATCAGATCGACATCACTTTGAGTATTCTCCTTCAAGCGTGCGGTTGAACCATAAACAAACGCCAGACTGATCTTTTCTTTAAGAGGATTGAGCGCTGCCAGGAGAACATCGTGGATTCCCACAGTCTTCGTCACCAAGCCCTTCATCTCTGTAAAGACAGGGCTTCGTTCATTGGCGCTATAGAGGACATGGTTCCCCAATGTCTTGCGCGTAACCAATCCCGCATCGACGAGCTGGCGCAGTTCGCGCTGGACAGCCCCGAGTGTGATTCTTGTTAGTCGAGAAAGCTGGCGCAAGTGGAATGAATCGCCTACATGTCCGTAGAGTACGGCGAGCACAGCACCTCGGGTACGTCCGAAAAGTGTCCGGGAAAGCACGCTGACTGTACCCATTTAGGGGTCAATCGTACCCAAAACGGCTACACCCGGTCAAGAGCAAGCAGAGTGCTTAAAGAGTCTTCGTTATCGGATTAAAGAACGGACCACGCGTCCTTAAGCTATTGAAAATAAGGAGCGTGATCCGTTAGTGGTTCGTAAACTATTGAAAAGATGGTGGGCGCTATAGGATTCGAACCTATGACTTCCACCGTGTGAAGATGGCACTCTACCGCTGAGTTAAGCGCCCACTGTGCTGCGGTAAGTTGATCATTATACACAAGTTCCCGAGCAGAAATTTGAGGCCGTCGCCCGTGGAGGAGCGGCGCTTCAGCGCCGCGTAAAGCGAGGGTTGATGCGGGGTTTCAGCCCCCGTGGTCGCCTTTCTGCAGGCAGACGACTCTGTGCTGCTACGACCGCCGGCCGCTCCGCCGGAACCACTACAACTTTCTCTGGAGTGATCTGCAGCATCGATCGTCCGCCGACGTGCACGAAGCTCAACTCCCGCGCCGCCAGCAAAGCGTTGACCGCATCCTTCACCTTCGACCGCGCGATCACATTTCCGAAAAAAATCTCCAGATCAGACTGCTCGATCGCGATCACACAATCCAGATACTTCGACAGCAGCGCGGTCAGCGCTTCCTGCACCGACAACCCCACGCCTTCCTTCACCGCGTCCGGTGCCCAGCGATAGAGCACGTCCCACACCGAGCCCTCGCTGGCCTTGTAATCCACGCGCGTGATGCGCAGCTTCGACCACAACTCGCCGAGCGCCCCGTCGAGCGCCGGCAGCGACACGCTGCCGCCCAACGCCTCCTGCAATTTCTGTTTCGAGATCGGCCCATCGCGCCGGATCAATTCAAACGCATCGCACGCGAGCGCCGAATAAGCGGACCGCGACCCCGCCTTCGGCGCCAGCTTCGGATTGCGCTCTCCGACTAGCGCATAAAAATACGGGAACACCGACGCCGCCACCAGAAAGCCATTGTTCTCGTCGAACAGATTCGCCTCGAACGCCGCGCGCTCGCGCAGCAACCGCACCATCAATTCGGTCGCCTCAGCCGCCCGCGGATCCTTAAACGCATGCTGCCATCCCGGCAAGCGGTCGTCCGAGCCTACGAACGCCCCCATGAAAGTCGGCACCAGCAGCGCCGGCCGCTTCGGAAACATCAGGCAAAATCCAACCTCTTCGAGAAATGTGCGCGCCTGCTCAATCGTCCGGATGGGCTTGCCATCCAGCCGCCACTTCTCGCGCCGCAGTTGCTGTAGTTCGAGATCAGTCATGCGAGTTGCGAGTCGCCAGCCCTGAGTCGCGAGCAAGATCCTCGCAGCTCGGGGCTCAGGACTCGGGACTAGATTCTCTTAAACGCCTTCTGAATGTCCTTCACAGAATACCTTAAAACCACCGGCCTGCCGTGAGGACAGGCCATAGGATGGTCCGTTTTGGCCAGTTCTGCCAACAGCCACTCCATTTTATTTTGTTCGAGCGGCATGTTTACTTTGATGGCGGCGTGGCACGCAATCGATGCCGCAATGCGAGCCCGGATTTTTTCCAGGTTCAACGACTGCTCCTCACGCGAGAACTGGTCGAGCAACTCGTGCAGCATATGCTCGACCGCCCCCGCATCCACACCGGCGGGCGCAACTTTTACGGCCACGCTGCGCGCACCGAAGGGCTCGGCTTCGAATCCGTTGTGCTGCAGTTCGTCGGCAATCTCCGAGAACACCGCCTGCTGCGCCGGAGTTAGCTCCAGCACGATCGGCATGAGCAAGCGCTGGCTTTCGACTTTCTGCGCCGCTCGCTGCTTCAGGATTCTTTCGAACAGCACGCGCTCGTGCGCCACATGCTGATCGACAATCCACAGCCCATCTTCGTTTACCGCCAGAATGAATGAATTCCGAATCTGCCCCACCGGCTTCAACGTGCCGAGCGCTGACAGCGTCGGCTCCTCTTCGCTGACATCGAGCGCCGGAGCGCAGCCATGGTCGGGAATCGCTTCGGGTGCGCGCGCCAACGAAAGCGCAGCATTCGCTTCCACCGCAATACCGCCTTCGAATTGAAAGCGCTGCGAAACCGGCGGAGGCGCGGGCGCCTGCAGCGTGAAGCCTGCACCCTCCACAGAATCGGGTGCCCCATTTCTCGCGGTTTTTGCGAGAAGTGGGGAATTCTGCGGCCCATCTTCAGAAGCCTCGCCCGGTAAAGGATTCCACGACGGAGCGCCGGGAGTGAGCGCTGGCGTCATCGCACCCGGCGTCAGCGATGTACTTGCCGTCGCGTGCGCACGCATCTCGGTTACAAACTGCGGCACCGGACGCGCCTTCATCAGCGCCGCCCTCACCGAGTCACGCACAAAATCATGCATCACCGATTGCTGGCGGAATCGCACCTCGGTCTTCGACGGATGCACATTCACATCGACCTCCGCGGCCGGCAGCTCAAGAAACAGCAGCACCACCGGGTACACCGTGGGCGGAATAATATTTCGATACGCCTCAGTCAGCGCGTGCTGAATCAGGCGATCACGAATGGTCCGTCCATTCACGAAGACGAAAATCGAATTCCGGTTCAGCTTCTGAATCTCCGGTTTCGAAATAAAGCCGTGAATGCGCATCTCACCCGGATCTTTCTCTGTAACCTCGCCATCCTCGTCAACCTCTTTGCGCCGCCACGGCGGAGGCTGTGGCAATCCCACGTGCTCCAGCGCCTGCCGCGAAGCGACGGGAATCAACTGATCGAGTGTTTCTTTTCCAAATACCTGATACACGCGCTCGCTGTATCCCGCTACCGGAGGCGCCACCAGCATGGCGTTCGTCGCCGAGTGCAACTCGAAATGTTTCTCCGGATGGGCCAGCGCATAATGCGTGACCAGCGACGCGATGTGCGATAACTCGGTCGACTCCGCCTTCAGAAATTTCTTGCGCGCCGGAGTATTAAAGAAAAGATCGCGCACCGTGATCGAAGTTCCCAGCGGCAGGCCGGCTTCTTCGACCCGCGCGATTTTGCCGCCGTTGATTTCAACCACCGTCCCCGCAGCCTCTTCGTCCGCCCGCGTCTCGAGCCGCAGCCGAGACACCGACGCAATCGAGGGCAGCGCCTCCCCACGAAATCCCAGCGTGGCGATGCTCAGCAAATCTTCCGTGTTCTTGATCTTCGAAGTTGCGTGCCGCTCAAACGCCAGCATGGCGTCGTCGCGCACCATGCCGCAGCCGTTGTCGGTGATCTGGATCAGCTTCTTTCCGCCCGCCTCCACGCTGATCTTGATGCGGGTCGCGCCCGCGTCCAGCGAGTTCTCCAGCATCTCCTTCACCACCGACGCCGGCCGCTCCACCACTTCGCCCGCGGCGATCTGGTTGGCAACGGTCTCCGAGAGTACGTGGATGCGGCCCATGGGGAGAATCAGTGGCCAGGGATCACGGATCAGAGATCAGAGATCAGAGATCAGAGATCAGAGATCAGAGATCAGTGGCTAGTCGTCAGTTTCGCAGATGGGCTGAGGAAAAACAAAGGAGGGTCGATGTGGGGCGGACACTCCTGTCCGCCAAATGCCGGCAGCGTGGCAGGTCAAGCAGGATCGTCGGGTGCCTTATCACACTCGGGTAAGAATCAAAATCAAAGCGGCGGACAGGAGTGTCCGCCCCACATTTACTTCGCGTCCGTCACCTGCTCGCGCGATTCGTTGTACGTGCCGAACCTTTTCGCGACCGGCTTCAGCGTGGGATAGAACTGCACGAACGTGTGCTCGACCGCAGCGTGTTCTTCGTGACAGGACCAGCAGGGATTGTCCTTGGGCATGGCGCCCGCGCTCTTCCCCGCGGAACTCGCGCCCTCGGCGTCGAAAACGTAGTAGGCCCACTTATCCGGATTACGCGCCGAATCTTTCACCTCGACCGCGAGTCCCATCAGGTCGGTTTGAAAATGGCCGGTCTTGTTGATCGATCCTTTGCTGGCGGCGTCGCGTTCGTCGATGACGAACATGGTTTGCTCCGGCCACTTGCCGGAGGTCGCGAACGCGTCATACGCCCAGCGCTGCACGAAGACGTTCGTAAACATTTCATGGCTGCCGGGCGCGGGGCTGTAGTTCATTCCGTACCCTGCGGAGAGAAACATCCATTCCCGGTAATCGGCAGGCCGCGTGAGTTGGCCTTTCTCGTCATACTGCGGCTTGGGCGATTTATCGTCGGGTGCCGCGAGCAGCGTGAAGCAGGCAGCTAGAACGAGCAGAGAGCTGAACACGATTTTCATGGACACTCCGGTGAAGACACCAGACTTGGACTGAGCAGCCTTTCACGAAACGCCCGGCACCTTCAACCAATTAAACATAAACAAATCCGCGCTCCCTCGAGGGAAGCGCAGGTCGGGGCGGATAAAGAAAAGGCGCTCCGGGATCAGCCGAGCGCCTGACTGGTTGGGTACCGGAGCCTTATTGCACCACATCCAACGAGAAGGAGGGGGCGCTGACGGTCGCCCCGCCCGACGTCGCGCCGACCGTGATCGTGTAATTGTTCACGGGCGTTCCAGGGTTGGAGTTGCCGCCGCTGCTGCCGCCGCACGACGCCAGCCACATGGTCGAGAATCCCATGACCAGAATCAGCCCGAGGATGCGGAAGCCCAGGAAGCGCATGCCGCGCAGCGAGCGTCGGCGCGCCCCCCCCGTCAGCATCAGGCCGAATAAACCCGGCAGCAGCGCCGCATAGAAGATCCGCGCGCCACGGTCGGGCGGCCGCAGTCTCGCCGTTGGCGCCGTGGTCGAGATATTGAAGCTGACTTGCCCGTTGGCGGGGAGACTCGCGGCGGTGACGGGCGTAGGCACGGTGCAGATGGACTCCGGTGCCGGATCGTTACAAGTGAACGTGATCGTTCCCGTGAAGCTGCCGCTTATCGTGACCGTGACCGTCGCGTTTACGCTGTTGCCTTGCGTCACTTGGAAGCTTGCGGACGTTGGTGCCAGCGTAAATGGCGACGTCAATGAAAACAAAGCCACAGCCAGATTATTCACATCCACCGAGCCCAGGCCAGTGGCCAAATCAAATCCCGTCCCAGCGGAATAGCCGATGACCCCGGTTGAAGGACAAAGCATCGCGGCCGGCTGGCCCGCATAGGTGCCCGGCTCACAAGCCACGTTGATGTCGCCGCTGGTAATGTCATGGAACGCCGAGGGAGTCGACTTCGCCAACTGGTACAGCGGGACGTTGATGTTGCCTTGCCCGGTGCTCGCCGTGTACTGGTTCAGCAGCGCCACCATGCCGGCGAACATCGGAGCAGACACTGATGTGCCGCCAATGAGCGAGAAGTTAGCGACTGCGTTAGCGATTCCGGCCGCCCCGCCACCGGCACAGCTGCTGCCGCCGCTTGTAACATCGACCGGGGTGCAGTAGATGAAGCCTGGAAAATTTGGCGTCGCCAGTAATGCGACGTCCGGTGACAGACGCGTTGTCTGCCCACTAACGGTTACAGTCTGCCAATCCGGCTGGGGGAAGCCGGATACGCAAGCCGTGAGTCCTGTGTTTTGCATGTAGCAGTTGCTGGCGCCACCGCCTCCGGACCCGATGCCGATGTCCCGCTGAGCCGTCGCTTCAGAGGTAATCGGAACCCAGGGAGGAGCCACCGCCGTATTACTGCCCCCAGTCTGGCAGAATGTGCTCGAGCTCTGCCCGTCGCAGTACGTTACAAATTCATCGTCGTCGTTCCAAGCCTGCTCCGGAATGTAGGACAACGCCGAGCCGCCGTTGGTGGTGTTGGTTGTTCCCCAGTACGTCGTCGATCCAAGATCAGCGAGAGGTATCGCGGTACCGCC
>Ga0210391_10000460_pt1 | contig 42808 bp, 41 predicted proteins | sample IncBWC12OmetaG_FD_160573 | JGI IMG/M metagenome (GOLD analysis project Ga0210391, IMG submission 160573) | Forest soil microbial communities from Barre Woods Harvard Forest LTER site, Petersham, Massachusetts, United States - Inc-BW-C-12-O ...
TCCCGGCCGGGATATCGGTGTCGACTTTGAGCGGCTTCGACATGAAGCCGTGCACGCGATCGGTAGTGGTCAGGCGCAAGATCACGGGCTCGCCTTTCTTAAGCGTGATCTCATTCGGCGTGAATTCGAATTTCTTCGCCGTGATCTCGATCACTTTGGGGTTGTCGCTTGCGCGAGTCAGATTGGTCATCGCCGGGACACCGACGAGCCCGATTTCGCATACTCCCGCGAGCAGGATTGTGGTGACGATTTTGTTGATAGTTGTCTTTTTCATTTTCTTACTCGTCCTTTCCGTCTGCGCTGCCGTGTTTGAGCATCTGATCCATTCCGACCGTTCCTGAGAACTGGGCGGTTGCGAGCTCGACTTCCTCGAGCTGCAAATCGTTGCCATTGGCGTTGCCGTTTACCCGCCGGATTCCCAGGTCCTTAAACGGGTTCGTCTTGTCGAACGGCATCGGATGTTTCTTTGGCGAGGTCGCAGGATCGGAGAAAGCGAAAATCAGCGAGCGGGCGGCATACATCTTCGTGGTGCCGGTCTGATGAAAGTTCTCGCGATGAATATGTCCATACAGCACCGTCACGTTTTCATACGGCGCCAGCGCGTTCATCACGTCGTCGCCGTCGCTGGTTTGCCAATCCCATTCGGGCTTGAGGTCGAACAGCGGCCGATGCGTGAACACGATGATGGGGGCGGTTTTCGGAAAGCGGGCGAGATCCGACTTCATCCAGGTGATCTGCTCGGCTCCTACGATGGGTCGTCCCGCGGACACATTGTCGAGCGCGATGAAATGAACGCCGCGATGGTCGAAAGAGTAATGCGTGGGGCCCATGAACTCGCGGAACATGTCGCCGCCGTCGAGTCCGGCGTCGTTCTCGCCCGGCACGACTTTCAACTGCGCGCCGCCAATCTTGCTCGAAATCTCCTTGAACAGTTTGAAGCGCTTGGCGTGCTCGTCGGGAGAATCGGCGTCGTGGGTCAGATCTCCCGTGACTATTACCAGCTCGGGGCGGTTTTTCAGCCCGTTGATGGTAGCGACGGCACTCTCGAACGCCTTGGTGCCGAGCGGGTCGGGCGGTCCGTTGAATCCGACGTGCGTGTCGCTCAATTGAATGAACGAGAACGGCGCCGGAGCCTCGCCGTTGAGCTCGGCGAGAGTGCGCGTGATTCCCTCGGCGGCGCCTGCCTTGCGCGTTAGCGCGGGGAAAACGCTGTAGAGCGCGCCGATGCTCAGGGCGGTGCCCGAGACGCGCAGGAACGATCGACGATCAAATTTGGTTTCCATCCAAGTCTCCTTGCGCTGATGTGCGCTTTCACGGTGGATGACTCGGCTGGCCGGAGAAAATTCCCGCGATTGAGCCGCAAAGGCAGTGGGGAATAAGATTGCGGCGCCCGCAGTCTGGAATTAAACGAGGCAGGCGGGCGAAAAGAAAGCGATTGCCTGACGAAAGCAAAGCCGTCGATTTCGACCGTACCTTCCTCCCGCATATGGATGCTGCGTACAACCTCGCCCGATGGCTGGTGCATGACGACCACGACGCACAGGACGTCGTGCAGGACGCCTATCTGCGCGCGTTCAGGTTCGCGGGCGGATTTCGCGGCGGCGATCCGCGCGCATGGATTCTCGCGATCGTGCGCAATACCGCGTTCACCTGGCTCAAGCGCAACCGGGGATCCAATCAGCCGACGGAATTCGACGAGCAGATGCACGCAGAGGTCAACGAAGAAAGCGGGCTCGAGGCGGACGCCGTGCGCAAGGCCGACGGCGCGATGATTCGCGCGGCGCTCGAGGAGCTGACCGACGAGTTTCGCGAGGTGATCGTGATGCGCGATATCGAGGGACTCTCGTACAAGGAAATCGCCGACGCGGCCGACGTGCCGATTGGCACCGTCATGTCGCGGCTGGCGCGCGCCCGCGGCAAGCTCGCGCGTTCGCTCAAGGATCGAATCGCCAAGGAGACGGCGTGAACTGCGACGACGCGCGAGTACTGATGCATGGGCATCTCGACGGTGAGCTCGACCTCGCCGCCGACCTCGAAGTGCAGCGGCATATCGAGGAGTGCCCGCGATGCGCCAGCGAGTACGCGGCGCTGCGAGCAATGCGCGGGCGGCTCAAGGACGAGGCGTTTCGCTTCGAGGCGCCGGCGGCGTTGAAGGAAAAAATCCGAAGTTCGATTTCCACTTCCGCGACCTCCGGGACCTCCCGGACCTCCACCCGAGCGCCCGCATATCCTGCGCGGCGGGGAGCCTGGATGCCGCGCGCCGCCCGCTTCGTCGTGCCGATGGCGATTGGCGCGATGCTCGCGCTGATCATCGCACCGCGCACGATGGCTCCTTCGCTCGATCAGCAGCTGGCGGGCGAAGTGGTCGGCAGTCACGTGCGGTCGCTGATGGCGACGCATCTGATGGATGTCGTCTCGACCGATCAGCACACCGTCAAGCCGTGGTTCAATGGCAAGCTGGATTTCTCGCCGCCGGTGACCGATTTCGCGAAAGACGGATTCCCGCTGGTGGGCGGGCGTCTCGACTATATCGACGGCCGCCAGGTCGCGGCGCTCGTTTATCAGCATGGCAAGCACGTGATCAACGTTTTCATGTGGCCGAGCGCGGGCACTGCGACGAGCGCAGAGCGAATCGAGACCGAGCACGGTTACAACGTCGAGCAACTAATCGTCGCGGGGATGAATTGCTGGGTGGTGTCGGACCTGAATTCACAGGAGCTCGACAAGTTCACCGAGCTCATTCGCGCCCGGGGCTGAACCGCCGAACAATAGGCGAATAACCTCGCATTCAGCGGTTGCGCAGGTTGGTCGCGACTGAAACAATGCATCGGTTGCCGTCCTTCAACAGTGGCGGTCCCCTACCTGCCGATGCGCCGCGTCGAGACCATTTTCATCGTTATAGCAATTGCGTTCTACGCCTGGTTCCTGACGCACTACGGGCCGCATCAGGTGATCGGCTACGTGCGGATGGCGGGATGGGGCCTGGCGCTCACGATTGCGCTCGAGGCGCTGTCGCGAATCGCCAACACGCTCGGCTGGCGCGTCACCATCGAGCACTATCCGCCTAATCTCAGGTTCATCGAGTTGTTCGCCGCGCGAATTGGCGGCGAGGCGATCGACTACGTGACGCCGTCGGCACAGCTAGGCGGGCAGTTCGTAATGGCGGTCGACGTGCGCGAGAAATTGCGCATGCCGGCGGGATTGGCGACGGTAGTCGTCGCGTCGCTGGCGGAAGCGGTCGGGCAGATCGTGTTTCTGTCAGCCGCGCTGGTGATTTCGCTGCGCCTGATACCGTTGGCTGCTCATCTTTACTGGGCGATCGTCGCAGGTTTCGTGCTGGCGGTGGCGCTGGCGGGCGGCTTCTTCTTCGTGCAGATGAAGCGGCCCTTTTCGCATCTGTGGCGCGCCGCGAGCAAGCTAAACATCGCGCGAGTCAAAACTGACGAAATCCGCGATTCCGCCGACGAGGCCGACGCTGTCCTCCTCGACTTTTACGCGCGCAATCGCAGCCGCTTCGTCGCGTCGTGCCTGTGCTATGCGGCGGCTTGGAGTTTCGGACCGCTCGAGATTTATATTTTGTTGCGGCTGCTGCATCAGCCGGCTTCGTTGCAGATTGTTCTGCTGGTTGAAGCGCTCGGGCTGCTGATCGAGCGCGCGACCTTTCTGATTCCGGCCAAGCTGGTGAGCCAGGAGGGCGGCAAGGCGCTCATTCTCGCTATGCTCGGCTATCCGCCGGGCATCGGCTTCGTGGTGGGGTTTCTCCGCCGAATAAAGGAAATGGTATGGGTGTCGTTCGGGCTACTGAGCCTGATGATACATCGGATGGTCGTGCAGCAGCGCGGTGATACGAAAGCCGCCGCCGGGCACGACTCTGTTTTGAAAATGCAACGAGCACAAGGAGAGCAATCGCTATGAGGAAATTAACCGCCCTGGTTGCGGGGATGACGCTCGCAATGACCGCGCTGCCCGCGGCCGCCGGGGTCGTCATCACGCAGAAACAGCATGTATCAAGCGGCGCCAACTCGCGCGACACCGAGCAAACGATCTCAGTGCAGGGCGACAAGCAGAAGATGGTGACCCAGAAACGCACGATGATAATCGATCTCGGCAAGGGCATGATGTTCGTGCTCGATCCTTCGACCAAGACTTACTTCCAGATGGAGTTTCCGCCCAAGGGTGCGATGGCGAACATGATGGCGGCGAGCCGCGACGCGGCGATGAACTTCAAGAAGGCGGGCACCACGCGCGATATCGCGGGCTACAAGTGCACTGACTACGACGGCGGCGGCCACGTGATGCAGGGCGATTACACGGTCAAGGAGTGCTTCTCGAAGAGCGCGCCCGGGGCCGATGAGTTTGCAGCGTTCGAGAAGCAAATGACCGACAAGCTCAACAGCGCCAGCTCCAGTTCTGCCACCGGCGAGGTTCCCGGTGGAGTGCCGCTCGCCATGGACGCGTCGATGAAACCGGGGATCGGGATGGTGGGGAACATCCCGGGAATGAAGCCGGAGCAGCTGGAACAGATCAAAGAGGCGATGGCCAAACGGCCGCCAATCATGACCAGCCAGGTCGTCGAGAAGATCGAGTCGAAGAAGCTGGCAGCGAGCGATTTCGAGATCCCGAGCGATTACACCAAGAAGGAAATGCCAACGGCGCCGTCACCGGGCATGATGAAAATGGCGCCGCAAGCGGCTACATCGCCGGCAGCGCACTAAGGCCGTCGCGGCCGACTCGCGCGCATTCATACGACGGGCGCGAGTGAGTTGAAAAAAAGAGCGGGGTCCTTGCGGGCCCCGTTCGTGTTTCGATCGAACGCAGAAACGACTACATCGCGGCGGCTGCCGTCGTCGTGTCCTGCTTGGGCGCGTTGAGCGCGGCGCACGCATCCCAGATCCATTTGGCAGTCGAGAGCTCGTCCTCGGCGAATAGCCGCAACGCTTCCTTGGTCGCGAGATCCTCTTTCAACAGAGCGGCGAACTCGCAAATCGGTTTGATTGCATCCTCAGGCTTGCCGACGTTCTTGGTGAAGCCGAGCAACTTTTCGTTGTCGGGTATCGACGGGTCGCCGTAGTAGGCGGTCGTCTTGCGCCCCTGTTCTGTTGTCTTCGCGCGCGCTTCACCGCCCAGTTCCGCCAGGCGCTGCGCGAAAATCCGCGAGTGATACGCCTCGCGCTCGGCCACGATGCGGATGCCGGTGCGGATGCAATCGGTGGTGCAGACCTCGGCCCACGCTGCGAATGCCTCGCCGCCGTTCGCTTCGCCCGCGCGAACCTTGTCGAGAAAACTGATGATCGCTGCACGCTCGGATTTGTAGGTGCGGCCGAACGCCTTGAAGCCCGCGCCACCGTTGCCGTTGCTCGTCGGCGTGCCGGCTTCGAGCCACGCCATCTCTGACTCGAAGGTTGACTGCGAAATAACTCCGCTGCGGTAGGCTCTCAGCAGTTGTTTGAATTCAAAATCACGACTCATCGGCGTTCCTCCAGATTGGTTAGAACCGTTCTCATTAAACGAGCGTTCAGTGGGTTGAAACCGAGCATAAGACGCGGTCCGCCGAATTGTCAATTACAATTTCCATACGGCCAGCGTGTGGCTTCGCTACGATTTGTTGCCAGAATATTTCTTCGAGGTATACGCGATGAGCGAGATCAAGCACAGCTTCGTCAGGACCAACGGCATCAAGATGCACGTCGCGGAAATTGGCGACGGCTTCCCGGTGGTTTTCTGCCATGGCTTTCCCGAGATGTGGTATTCGTGGCGGCACCAGATGAAGGCACTGGCAGAGGCGGGCTTTCGTGCGATCGCGCCCGACCAGCGCGGCTACGGCGCGACCGAAGCGCCCGCACCTATCGAGGCGTACACGCAGCGCAAGCTGGTCGGTGACATCGTCGGCATGCTCGACGCGCTGGGAATCGGCAGATGCGTTATCGTCGGCCACGATTGGGGCGGCATGGTCGCGTGGAACACGGCGCTGATGGCGCGCGACAGCGTCGAGCGCGTGATTGGAATCAACACGCCCTTCATCCCGCGAGCGCCGATCAAGCCGACCGATGCAATGCGCGCGATGGCGGCCGGTGGCTTCCACTATATTCTCTATTTTCAAACGCCCGGCGTCGCGGAGGAGGAACTCGAACGCGATGTCGCCCGCTCGCTTCGCGGCTTCTACCAAGACCCGCCGAAAATCGATCCGAGCGAGATTCGAAAAGCGGCGCCGGGGGTGTTCGGGCCGGCGGGCGGTGGACTGCTCGATCGATTTGCCGATCGTCCACACGGAAGCTTTCTCACCGACGAGGATTTCGACGTCTTCGTGCGCGCGTTCACCAAGAGCGGCTTTCGCGGCGGGCTGAACTGGTATCGATGCATCGATCGGAGCTGGGAGGAAAGCGCCGGTCAGACCGATCGCATCGAGCAACCCGCGCTGATGATCACCGCCGAGCTCGACGTCGTGCTGCGGCCCGAGATGGCCGAGGGCATGACGACCTGGGTGCCGAACCTGCGCAAGACCGTGCTGCTCAAGGGTTCGGGCCATTGGACGCAGCAGGAAAAGCCGGCCGAAGTGAACGCGGCGATTCTCGATTTCCTGTCTGATCTGAAAAAGTAGCGCGGCTATTCGAGCGGCGGCGGCGAAACGCGCTCGCCGTTCTTCAGAATCAGGTACTGGCGATCGGGCGCGTCGCAGGCAGTGTCGGTCTGCACGATTCGCGCGCCGTCCGGCGCATATTGCAGGATGTACGATTTGCGAACTCCAGTGGTGATATTGGGTCCCGTGCGATGCGGCATCAGCGACGAGAATACAACGACGTTGCCGGCGTGGACCGGAACGGCGAGCGCCTCGGAACCATTTTCCTCGCGGCATACAAAGCCCAGCTTCGAGATGCGATGCGCGAGCGTGCCGCGCAAGTGACCGCTTGGAATCACCCACGGGCAACCGTTGTCCAAGGTCGCATCGTTGAGCGCCACCCAGCAGGTCAGGTAGGCCTGCGGCTCGATGTACGTATAGCCGTTGTCCTGATGCCACGGGAACGGCTTCGGATATTCGGGCTTCTTGTACACGGCCTGATCCCAGTAGAGGCGCACGTCGGGGCCGATAACGTCGTGACAGAGATCCTGAAACACGCGGCTCGCCGAGAAGTCGCGCAACACTTGTGACAGCTTGACCAGGTGCACCGTGAAGGTGATTCCGTCGGCCTTGGCGATCCCCATGCGGCCGTCGGGACGCGAGCGCAGGAACTCCTCGGCCCGCGCCTCGAACGGATCGATCGCATCGCAAACGCGCGCGATCGTCGCGGTATCGATCGCATTCTCGAGCACGAAGAATCCCCGCTCATTGAACGATCGCGCCTGCTCCTCGGTGATCAGCCGAAACGGCCCGCGCACCGCCGTCCAGGTAAATCCATGATTCAGCGGATGCAGCGCAGGCGGAGTATCGCTAGTTGATGAGAGTGTGCTCACGTTCCTTAGCCAAGGTGCGATTCGCGAAGCGCACAAGGGCGATCGCTTCTTTCAAATTTGATCGAGTTTCACGCAGTGTACGCCCTTGCGTATTCGCGCCGGGCAATTCCTCGACAAATCCGACGTATCCGCCTCGCACCTTCTTGAATACTGCTGTCAGTTTCATTGTTGCGCCTCTCGCGAATTTTGCATCATATCACGACGCTCTCACTTCGTGCTGACGCCGGTAGATTCTGCCACCAGTTCGGCGAGGTCGCGGACTCGCATCGTTTCTTCGAGGGAACGCGACTTGACCGCGTCTTCGAGCATCGTCATGCAAAATGGGCACCCGACGGCGACGCACTTGGGCTTGGCCTCCTGCAGCTGATCGAAGCGCTTCTGATTGATGCGCGCGCCCTCGTGTTCTTCCTTCCAGAAGCATCCGCCGCCGGCGCCGCAGCAGAACGTGCGATTCTTCGACTGCTCGACCTCCTCGAGCTCCGCGCCGGGAATCGCACCGAGCGCACTGCGGGCGCTGTCCCATTTGCGATTGTGACGCGCCATGTAGCACGGGTCGTGATAGGTGATGCGCTCGGCGATTTTGCCGCGCGGCTTCAAACGCCCGGCCTGGATGAGCTCGTCGATAAACTCGGCTTCGTGCAGGACCGTGTAGTTGCCGCCGAAGTCGGGATACTCATTCTTCAAATTGTGAAAGCAATGCGGGCATTGAGTGACGATTCGCCGCGGCTTGTAGCGATTGAGCGTCTCGACGTTTTGCGCGGCGACGGTCGCGTACAGGTATTCGTTGCCGAGCCGGCGCGCCGGATCGCCGGTGCAAGTCTCCTCGCGCCCGAGGATCGCAAACTTGACACCCGCCTGTTTCATCAAGCCCGAGAACGACTTGCTGACGCGCTGATTGCGCTCGTCGTACGAGCCGGCGCATCCGACCCAATACAGCACGTCGATCTCTGACGGGTCCTCGAGCTCGGCAATTTCCGGAATGTCCAGCCCGTTCGCCCATTCGGCGCGCTTCTCCTGCGCGAGCCCCCACGGATTGCCCTGGTTCTCGATTCCCTTGAACGCGCCTGTCAGCTCGGTCGGGAACCTCGATTCCATCAACACGTCGTAGCGCCGCATATCGACGATTCGCTGGATGTGCTCGATGCCGACCGGGCATCCCTCTTCGCACCATCCGCACGACGTGCATCCCCACACCGCCTCTTCGGTCGCGACCTGCGTGATCATGTCGGGGCCGTTCCACGCGGGCGCTTCGGCGGCCGCGGCGTCGCCGTTGCTGCCGTGGGCTTTCGCGGCGAGCAGGAACGGCGCCTTGTCGAGCAGATGCTCGCGCTGTTCGATCACAAGAAACTTGGGATTGAGCGTCTTGCCGGTGTTGACTGTCGGGCAGTTGATAGTGCAGCGGCCGCATTCGAGGCACGAGCCCATGTCGAGCAGTTGCTTCCAGGTGTACTGCTCGACCTGCGAGACGCCGAAGGTCTCTGCGTTTTCGAAATCCTTGATCGGCGCGAGCCGTCCGCGCGGACCCATGTTGCGAAAAAAAAGATTCAGCGGGCCGAAAATCAAATGACGCAGCTTGGTGAACGGAAAACAGAACAGCAGCGCGTACACGCACAGCACGTGCACCAGCCACAGCCATCGATGGTAGGTGACGCCGGCGCCGAGCGCGCCCTCCATTCGTCCGACCACGCGGCCCACGTACGCCCACTCGTGGAACGCAGGATGCGACGCGTTGATGCGCGCGCCCTCGAGCATCAAGCCGGTGACGGCGGTCAGCACCATCATCGACATCGGGAACCAGTAGCCAAGCCGGTTCTCCAGGTTGTCGCGCATCTTGTCGGCGGGCGGTTCGTTCAACACGGTGGGCTTGCGGACGGCGCGCCGCATACCTTCCATCAGTACGCCGAGAATCAGCAGCAGGAAAAAGGTGTCCATCGCGGCTTTGAAGTAGAGGTAGAAATCGCCGTAGTAAAAGTAGAAGTCGAGACCGAAGGCATCGAACAGGTCGCGCACGTCGCTGTTGATGGCGACGATGGTGGTGCCGATAAGCAGTCCGACGAACGCGACGTAGAACGCATAATGCATCCAGCCCCAGGTCTCACGAATCACGTTGCCCTGGCCGAACGAATCGCGCAGCGACAGCAGGATGCGCTCGACTGGATGGTCGAGACGATCGTCGGCGACGCCGAGAGTCACCAGCCGGTACCACCTGAGGCCGGCGTAAACGAACCCGGCAATCAGCAGCGCGAGCAGACCGTACATCAGCACGATGAACGGAACCGGGATGTTCCACAGGATCTGGCGGGTGACTTGCTCGTTCATGTGCGCTCCATGCGAAAAGCCGGCGGCAAAGGTGCCTGTGCAGACTCTTAAATCAGACCATCGCGCATGAATTCAATCCACCGGGACCGCTGGTCCACACTCACCAGATAGAAAACCTTTACGGACAAGAAGTCCGACCATCGAAAGGCTCGTATCCCTTTGGAGTGCAGATAGAAATGCTCTTTGTGATAGCCGCGAAGATTCGCAAGTCTTTGGCAAGGCGTGGCCAGGTCGTAGCCAACGTCACAATCAGTTCGTTAATCCGGAGCCTCATTTAGCCTCGATTTCTCCAAGCTATAGAGCTGCGCCACGGTGATCGTTACTTGGTCTCCATGGTTATAACGGCACCCTACCGCTGGCTTTCCTAATAGCGTCAGTCCATTTGGCGCTGATATCTGAGAGTCTTCGCAGGTAACTTTCATCAACTCGCTCTCGTTCCGAAGCGGTCCAGAGTAGTTGGGAAGATCAACCTCAACGACATTGTAGGCGTAGAAAAGCGAAATCGTTGGTACCGAATCAGTCTCGCCACGGCTCGAAGACGAGTAGCCCTCATAGCGACGGCACCCGGCTGGAGGCGTCAAATAAATCTCTGTTCCGTGATCGGAACCGACCCAATCCGTTGGCAGTGGGCAGTAAGTGAGGCCGGAAGGAATACTTGCCATAATGCCGTAGTTAGGGGTGGCGAACAGCGGCGGTGCGGGCCGCGGTGGCGTCACTTCCGCACCCGGCTCAGCTGGTTGCGCTGACGCCGACAACAGCATCACGAGAAGGACCGCCGCCACCGATCTGTAGACATCAAACCGTGCGCCGGAAGACTCAGCTGTCATAATCGCGGATCGCGATGCGGTCGCGCTCGACGTCTTCGAACCACGAGGCGAGCGAATTGGTCATACGCGATACGCGGTCGGGATCTTTTGCGGCGAGGTCGTTGCGTTCGAAGGGGTCGTTGACGAGGTCGAAGAGTTGCGCGGGCGGCGCTATCGGCTTGATGCGATCCGGCTCCGGAGCACGCGAGATGTCATGGAAACTTTCCGGGTTGTATTTCGCCTGCACGTCCATCGCGAGGTCTTCGTTCGACACCTGCATCAGCTCGCGGATCGCGGGGCGCACCAGTTTCCATCGGCCGTCGCGCATCGCGGCATTGCATTCGCCACCCGGCGTGTAGCGGTTCCATTGCCAGAAGCGCTCGGTCGGGACCTTGCCGCGCTCGCCTTGCAGCGTAGGACGCACGTCGATTCCGTCGAGCTTGAGATCGCGCGGCGGCTCAGTGCCGGCTATCGCGAGAATCGTCGGCAGCCAGTCGGTGAAATGAACCATGTCGTGCACCTGGCGGCGGCCGTCGAGTCCCGCTGGCCATCGCATCACCATCGGGAGCCGGATTCCGCCCTCATACACCAGCAACTTCGAGCCGGCGAAGCCGCAATTGAAGCGGTCGGTGCACATCTCGCCCTTGCCGCCGAACTGCGGGCCGTTGTCGCTCGAGAACATGACGAGCGTGTTGTCGGCCAGTCCCGCCTGGTCGAGCGCGTCGAGCACGCGTGCAATTCCGCGGTCCATGCATTCGATCATCGCATAGATTTGGCTGACCGCGGGCGTGAAGTTACCGCTGGCCTTGTAGCGCGCGGCGTCGGCCGCGGGCGCCTCGAAGGGAAAATGCGGCGCGTTGTACGCGAGGTACAGAAAAAAGGGATCGCCACGATGACGCCGGATGAAGTCGGTCGCTTCATCGGTAAAGACGTCAGTCAGGTAGCGGCCGTCGGCGCGCGAGATTGAGCCGTTGCGATCGAGATTCCACTGATAGTACGGCTGCCAGCCGCCGGAAAATCCCGCGAACTCGTCGAAGCCGCGGCGGTTCGGATGATAGCGCGAATCATACGCGCCGTTGTGCCATTTGCCGATAAGGCCGGTCGCGTAGCCCGCACGCTTCAGCAGTTCGGCGATAGTCACTTCGCGCAGCGCAAGACGGTCGAGGCCGCGCGTCTCGAGCGTGTCGATTACGCCAGTGCGATGCGGATAGCGGCCTGTCATCAGCGAGGCTCGCGCCGGCGCGCAGACGGGTGACGCAGAATAATGCTGCGTGAGGCAGACGCCGTCGTTCACGAGATGGTCGAGTGTGGGCGTTCGAGACGCGCCATAGTTGAAGCATCCGAAGTCGCCGTAGCCCATGTCGTCGGCGAGGATCAAAACGATATTCGGCCGGCTGGTCATGAGAAGTGCCTCGACCGAATTCGTATCACAAAAGGATCAGTGAGCGCTGCGCGATTTTCGGAAACCGGAATCGGCTTCGCTCACGCGAAGCTGTCCGAGATCCTTCCTGCCGCTCGCGATGCTCGCTTCGTCAGGATGACAAGCGGCGGCAGGCTACTCGCGTTCCTGGAAGCCTTCGAGGTTGCGGGAGCGGCCCGTCTGGCGCAGCTTGCGCAGCGCTTTCGCCTCGATCTGGCGGATACGCTCGCGGGTGACGGCGAACTGTTTGCCGACTTCCTCGAGCGTGTAGTCGGTCTTCTGCCCGATGCCGAAGCGCATGCGCAGGATTTGCTCCTCGCGCGGAGTGAGCGTGGCGAGCACCTTGCGCGTCTGCTCGCCGAGGTTGCCCTGGATTGCGGCCTCGACCGGCGACGGCGCGAGCTCGTCCTCGACAAAGTCGCCGAGCGAACTTTCTTCTTCGTCGCCGATTGGCGTTTCGAGCGAGATCGGTTCCTTGACGATCTTCAGCACTTTCTGGACCTTGTCCAGCGGCATCTCCATCTGCTCAGCGATTTCCTCGGGACCCGGTTCGCGCCCGAGCCGCTGCACCAGCAGGCGCGTGACGCGCAGCAGCTTGTTGATGGTCTCGACCATGTGCACGGGAATACGAATGGTGCGGCCCTGGTCGGCGATTGCGCGCGACATCGATTGGCGAATCCACCACGTCGCGTAAGTCGAAAACTTGTAGCCGCGCTGATACTCGAACTTGTCCACCGCGCGCATCAGGCCGATGTTGCCTTCCTGGATGAGATCGAGAAAGCCGAGACCGCGATTGGTGTAGCGCTTGGCCAGGCTGACGACGAGTCGCAGGTTGGCCTCGGTCAGTTCCTTTTTCGCGCGACGGCTCTTGTCCTGCCCGGCCGCGATAGTCTCGAGCTTGCGCGCGTAATCCTCGCCGTCGTCCTTCGCCTTCTTTTCGACTTCGCGAATCGTCTTCTGCGCCAAGCGAATCCGCGCAGCAATATCAAGCAGGTTCTCGCGGACGTCGTTGATCTTCAAAACGTGGCGGCGGTCTTCGGCTTCGGCAGCTTCCTTGAGCAGATGGGTGCGCGAGCGGCCGGTGGCTTCCTCGTATTTCGCGATGGTGTGCTGCGCGATTCGGTACTGCTGCAGGAAATCGCGCATCTCGCCGATTACGGCTTCCATCAGGCGGCGCGACAATCCCATTGTGCGCAATTCTTTTTTCACGCGCTCGGTATAGCGCTCGAGATTCTTGTCGAGTTTGGGCTTGCGGCGAGGACCGGGCTTGTTGCGAAGTTCTTCCTCGATTGCCTCGATCTTGGTGCGCAGGTCGGTCAGTTTTTTGGTGGCGAGGCTCAACTTCTTCAGTTGGCGCTCGTCGGCCTCGGGTCCGCGCTCTTCGTCCGGGTCGTCCGGCGTTTCGGCAGCGTCCTCGAATACGTCGCGCAGGTCGGCTTCGCCCGCTTCGACGCGCTCGCCCACTCGAATGACGAAGTCGAGCATGATCGGCGAGCCGAGCACTTCCTCTTCGACTTCGTTCTCGCCGGCTTCGATACGCTTGGCTATTTCGACTTCCTGCTCCCGCGACAGAAGCTGGAAGTTGCCCATCTCTTTCAGATAGAGGCGGACCGGGTCCGACGACTCGCCCAGCGAATCCGCCGCCGGCGGCGCCGCCTCGGGCGCTTCTTCGGGCTCTTCCTTGCCCTCGACTTCGACCTCGTCGGCGCCTTCGGTGGGGACTTCCTCGAGCACCTTGATATCAAGGTCCTCGAAGCTGTCCAGCGCGGCGCGCAGGTCGGTCGGCGAGGCGACATCCTGCGGCAGGAAATCGTTGACTTGCTCGAAAGTCAGGTAGCCCTGCTCGCGCCCGAGATCGACAAGACCCTGTAGGTCTTTACCTTCGTACTTCTGCTTCATTCGTTTTGCATCCGTGTTGCGCGGGCGTTGGCCTTCGACGCGGTCTCGAGGAGATAAAAACTGGCGCGCAATGCGGCCGTCATTGCGACCGCAAGCCGGGAAACAGGTAGCCTCATTTATACAGACGAGAATACAAAGGCAAGGAGCGACACCAAAGGTCCAGTCTAAAGATCGCTGCCATATGAGTCAACTTTGCCATTGCCGTCACCCGCGCGATCATCAAGCGAATCAGGCTTTGAGGCGAATCACACTTTGCCCGGCGGCCTTGTCGCGAACTCGCGCTCGTCGATGGCCGCTAGAAATATTATAGGCATCGTTTGCCGCTTTCGCTGCTATCGCCGCCATACATTTTGCGCTGAATTCAAAATGAAAGTGCCGGAAAGCCCGGTGCGCGCTGGAAATCGGCCGACTGCATCTCTATTCTCGACGCTGCTCCATTCAAGACACTGCTCCGCGCCTCTTCCGAGCATAATTTGGTAGTCAACGCGATAATCCTGGCCTTGAGCTTCGCGATCATCCTCGTAGGCTCGGAACTTTTTACCAACGGCGTCGAATGGGCCGGCCATCGATTGCATATCGCCGAGGCTGCGGTCGGCAGCGTCCTCGCCGCGGTCGGAACCGCCTTGCCCGAGACGTTCATCCCGGCCGTCGCGCTGTTGACCGGCCGCGATTCCGCCGCCGCGCATACCGCCGTCGGCCTCGGCGCGATTGTGGGCGCACCCCTGATGCTCTCGACCGTCGCGCTATTCGTCATGGGCATCGCTGCCCTCGTATTTCGGCGGCGCCGCGGACGAGTTGCGCTGCAAGTGGTGCGTGAAGACGCGCGCCGGGACCTCGCATTCTTTTTCCCGGTTTTTTTGCTGCTCGTGATCGCGGGCACGATCGAGATGAGCCCCGTCGTTCGTCACGTGCTCGCAATCGCGCTGCTGCTTGTATACGTGAGCTACACAGTCGTGATGCTTCGGCTAAAGCGCGCGGCCGGAGCCGAAGTCGGGCACGGACTCTATTTCGAGTGGTTGTTCCGCGGAAGTCCGCTCGAGCCGCGCGGATGGGCGATCGTGGCGCAAGTGATCGGCGGCGTTCTCGCGATCCTGCTCGGCGCAGTCGAGTTCGTCGACCAGATAATCCGGTTCTCCGCGGATGCGCATCTGAATGCCGGCGTGCTCTCGCTCATCTTGAGCCCGCTGGCGACCGAGCTGCCCGAGAAATACAACTCCGTCGTCTGGATTCGGCAGGGCAAGGACCATCTTGCGCTCGCCAACATTACGGGCGCGATGGTCTTCCAGTCATGCATCCCGGTTGCGATCGGCCTCGCGTATTCGCCGTGGCATCTGACCAATCCCGAGCTTCTCGCCGGCGCGATCGCGCTCGCCTCGGTGGTGATTTTGTACATCAACTTGCGCGACTCGGAGCTCGGAACTCCGACTTTAATGTTCGGCGGCGCGGCCTACACGATCTTTCTGATCGGCCTCTGGAACCTCGGCGCGCTTTGAACCGGCTCGCGATGATTTGTCCTATGCGAGCCGGTGGGTGCACACTAGAAGTAGTCGGATCTGCATGACCACCTACCAGGAAATTTCGGCGCAGTTTTACAGCAACCGTTTGCTATTCGGCGATGCGGGCGACCCCGGCGTGGTGGCAGTCGAGGTTGCGTCGAAGACCGAGATCGACGTGTACAAGCGCGTGGCGGGCAACCTCACTCGCGAGCGGCGCCCGATTCGCCTGTTCGCGATTGTCGAGAATATGTCGTTGCTGGAAGGCTTCAGGGCACCGCATGAAACGCGCGTGCTCGAAGGCGATTTCCGCTACCGGATTCTCGTCACCTTCGATTCGCTCGACGCGCTGGATGCGGCGCGGCGCCATCTGCGGAACGTTACCGACAAAGCGCCCAATGCGCCCGACGCGCCATATCTCGTGCTGGCCGATCCGGTCGAGCAGCATCTCATGCTGACCGGCATGACGTTTTTCATCGGGCTCGACTTCAGCGATCTGCGGCGCCTGCAGCTCGATATCGAGACCTACATCTCGCCGGGCTTTGAATTTCCGTCGTCGGCGCGCGAGGGCGATCGCGTTATCGCAATTTCGCTCACCGACTCGACCGGTTTCGAACGCCTGCTCAAGGGCACGGAGATGGACGAGCGCGCGATGCTCGAGGAGATGGTCGCGATTATCCAGGCGCGCGATCCCGACGTGGTCGAGGGCCACAACCTGTTTCGCTTCGATCTCGAATATCTGGAAACGCGCGCGCGGCGGCATCGGGTGCCGCTGCGGCTCGGACGCGACGGCGGCGAGCTGCGCGCGCGTCCGTCACGCATGCAAATCGCCGAACGCTCGATCGCATATCGCCGCTACGACATCCCCGGCCGCAACATTATCGACACGTGGATCCTCGCGCAGCACTACGACATCTCGAGCCGCGAGCTGGAGAGCCTCGGGCTCAAGCAACTCGCGCAACACTTCGGCCTGGCGCGCAAGGATCGCGTCTATATCGACGCGTCGAAAATCAGCTACTACTTCGCGCACGAGCCCGAAAAACTCTACGAGTATGCGCTCGATGACGCGCGCGAGACGCGAGCGCTCGCCGAGACGCTCTCCCCCAGCTACTTCGTGCAGGCGCAGATATTTCCCTACTCGTACCAGAGTGCGGTGCTGCGCGGGAACGCCACCAAAATCGACGCGCTCATGCTGCGCGCGTACCTGGCAGCCGGCCATTCCATTCCCGAAGCCTCACCGCCGGCGCCGGTCGCCGGCGGATACACCGAGGTTCGCCGATGCGGTGTCGCTCACGGCGTGCTGCACTGCGACGTGACGTCGCTGTACCCCTCGCTGATGCTGCAATACCGGCACGCGCCCGCCGCCGACCGACTCGGCGTATTCCTCAAGCTGCTTAGCGACCTGCGCAGCTTTCGCGTGCAGGCCAAGGCGCTTGCGCGCGAACTTTCGGGAAGCGAACGCCGCAACGCCGACGCGCTGCAGCTGACGTTCAAGATTCTGATCAATTCGTTCTACGGCTACCTCGGTTTTTCGCTCGGACATTTCAACGACTTCGCCGAGGCCAATGCACTGACCAAACGCGGGCGCGATCTGATCCAGCGCGCAGTCGCGGAACTCGAGGATCGCGGTGCGCAGGTTATCGAAGTCGACACCGACGGCATCTATTTCGTGCCGCCGCCCGATGCGGCCAACGACAATGAAAAAGGCGCAGAGCGGCTCCTGGAGCAAGTCGGCGCGATCATGCCTGAGGGAATAAAGCTTGAGCTCGACGGCCGTTACGCCGCGATGTTCTCCTACAAAATGAAAAATTACGTGCTGCAGGACGACGCGGGCAAGATGACGATTCGCGGCTCAGGCCTGCGCTCGCGCGGACTCGAACGCTTCCAGCGCCGGTTCATGGAAGAGATGTTTCGCCTGCTGCTCGCGGATCGACGCGGCGAAATTCCGAAACTGCACGACGAATATCGCGCGCGGCTCGCGCGCCACGAAATCGGAATCACCGACCTGATGAAGACCGAGACGCTGCAGGATTCGCTCGACACCTATCGGAGCAAAATCGGCGACAACAGCCGCAACCTGGCGGCTGCCTACGAGCTTGCGCTCAAGGCCGAGCGGCCATACCTCGCCGGCGACCAGATTTCATATTACGTCACCGGCCGCCGCGCGACCTCGAGCGTGAACGCTTTAGCGAAGATGGCGGCCGAGTACGATCCGGCAGCGCCCGACGAAAACGTCGAGTACTATCAATACAAGCTCGCCGACCTCTACGAAAAATTCCGCATCTTCGTCGAGCAGCCCGGCCTGTTCGTGCCAGTCGCGGAAACCAACGACAATCCCGCTCAGCTGTCGCTATTCAACGCGCCGCAGAAGAAGCCCGAAGAATCGACCGCAGAGCCCGAGGCCTGAAATGAACACAGATTCCGTGTCGACCCAATTGCTCGAGAAATCGCAAATGACCGAAGCTGAGAAGAGAAAGAGATGGGACGAGCTGAGATCCGCCTGGGGAGAGCGCCTGCTCCAGCAATACCCGTCGGGGCTTCCGTTCAAACCTGACTTCCGGATCGATCACCTCGCGTGTTCGAATTGGGTCACTGAAGCGCTCAGCGTCTACACCCCTCAGGCAATGGTTTGGGATTTGCCCCCGTTGCATGTGACGGGAGGCAAGAACTATCCGGACTTCATGAATCTCACCCTCGATGAACAGTGCGAAATCGCCGAGTGCACTTTCGTCGACGCGGGCCGCGTGTGGCAGCAGGCGAAAGCGGCCGCCGATGCGCGGGTCGCCAAGGAAAGCCTCGACGCTCAGGTGCGCACAGCGATCGAAGAACGCGAGGCGCAAGAGCGCCAGGACGACGACGCGACCGTCGAGGAATACATCGCACGCACCACGCAGATCGAAAGCATCGAAGAACTAGAATCGATGCGTGAACCGCTCGACGAGCAGATTCGCAAGTTTCTCCAGCGCAACGACTATCGCGGGGCTAACGTCGCGCGGCGGGAACTGCTCGCAGTACAAACGCAAGAAATCTCGCTGCAGACACAAGAAATCGCGCTCGAGCGAAAAAGGTCCGCGCGGAGTCGTCGTTTCTCCTCGGTGGCTCTCTTTTTTGCGATCATCGGAATCGCTTTCGGACTGACCGCCGCCACTTTTCCAAGTGTGCTCGTGACGGCGCGCAGAGAAGCGGTTTCGGCGGTGCACGTGGTTGAATCGATGGTCAACAAGACACCGTCATCGGCGCCGACTGCGGTGCCCAAGTAATCGAGCCGCTCGCAGAGCTAGCGGCCCGTCCCACAATTGATCGATACTGCCGGTCTGCGGAGGACGACAATGGCCGACGAAAAGCAGCAGCTCGACTGGGACAGGATCAAGAAATTCTCAAAGCAGGTGTCGAACGATATCGGCGCCGCGATGCTCGGTGCGCTGAGCTATATCGGCGACCGCCTTGGAATCTTCAGCGCGCTGGCGCAAGCGGGCGCCGTCACCAGCGCGGGACTCGCCGAGAAAACCGGACTGAGCGAGCGCTATCTGCGCGAATGGCTCGGCGCGATGACCGCGGCCGGCTACGTCAACTACGACGCCGCGGCGGGGACCTACGCGATGCCGCCCGAGCATGCGATGGTGCTCGCGCGCGACGACTCGCCGTTCTTCGCCGGTGGCTTCATCGAAATGATCGTTCCCCAGATGTCGATCGCGCCGAAAGTGATGGCGTCGTTCAAGGACGGGCGCGGCGTTGCGCAGAGCGAATACCCACCGGAGACGTGGGAGGCGATGGAACGTTCGTCGGCTTCGATGTACCGGCATAGTTTGATTCGCAAATGGCTGCCCGCGATGCCGCAAGTCGTCGCCCAGCTGACCGAAGGCGGCTCATCGCTGGACGTTGGCTGTGGCAGCGGTCGCGCGGCGATCGCAATTACGTCCGCATTTCCCAAGGCCAAAGTCTTCGGCTTCGACGCGCACGCCGGATCGCTCGAGCGTGCGCGCGCGAACGCGAAGGAGGCCGGCCTCGGCGATCGAATCAAGTTCGAAGTGGTCGATTGCACGAAGCTGCCGGCCGCGCAGTTCGATTTCATCTCAACATTCGACGTCGTGCACGACTCTGTCGATCCCGACGCGCTGCTGAAATCGATTCGCGCCGCGCTCAAGCCCGGCGGCACCTACCTGATGGTCGAGGTGAACGTGTCGTCGAAGCTCGAGGACAACATCAATCCGATGGGCCGCATGATGTACTCGATGAGCACGCTGTATTGCATGACGACTTCGCTCGCGCACGGCGGCGCAGGAATCGGCGCGTGCATGGGCGAGGCCAAAGCGCGTGAGCTGGTCGCAGCGGCAGGGTTCACGCAATTTCGCCGCTTGCCGATCGAAGACTTGTTTTCCGCGCTCTACGAGATCCACGCGTAGCATTCACTCGAGCCGTCGCTGAAAGGCATCCTGCAGAGCGGGCAGGATGCTCTGCCAATCGGCGACCAGCCCGATATTCGCGCGCTCGAAGATCAGCGCGTCCGCGTCGTTGTTGATCGCGACTACCGTCTGCGCGCGCTTGAGCCCGCACGTGTGATTGAGCGCGCCGCGCACGCCAATCGCAATGTACAGGCGGGGATCGATCGATTTGCCGGTCAGCCCGACCTGTAACTGCCGGGGCACCCATCCCTGGTCCGTCACGCGCCGCGTCGCGCACATCGCAGCGCCAAGCACTCGCGCAAACGCCGCAACTTTCGCGACACCGTCCGGCCCACCAACGCCCGTGCCGATACCGACGACAACCTCGGCGCCTTCGAGCTGTACAATCGTGGGATCGAGCGTCGAGTGCGCCTTTATCAACCGGCTCTTCGGCGCACTCACCTCCAGCTGCGCGATCTGAATTTCGGCCTGCTTTCCTTCCGACGGCGCTGCGAGTTCGAGCACGCCCGGCCGCACCGTCGCCATCTGCGGAAAAGTTTTCGAGTAAATCGGCGCGACGATGTTTCCGCCGAAGGCGGGCTTGAGCGCGACCATCCGATTCTCCGCGTCGAGCTCGATATCGATCGCATCTCCGGTGAGCCCCAAACCCAGACGCGCCGCCAGCCGCGGCCCCCAATCGCGCCCGCGCTCGGTGGCGCCAATCAAAATTCCCCACGGCGCGTGCGCCAAAACGAGTTGCGCAACCGCTTCGGCCGCCGCCTCGGGAGTGTACGAAGCGAGCGCGGGATTCTCGACCGTCAGCACCAGGTCCGCGCCAAAGCTCGCGAGCAATCCCGCGTGTCGCGCGACGCCTGCATTCAATCCCACCGCCACGAGCGCGCCGCCAAGTCGCGACGCAAGTTCGTCGCCTCGCGAAAGCAGCTCGAGTGTCCCGCGTGTGATGCGGCCCTCGAGGTCAGTCTCGCACACGATCCATACGTCGCGGCCGCGAACGCCAGCGCGCCGCCCCGTCGCGATCTGGCGGTGATCGTGCACGCGCGGTTTCAGTGCGCCGATCGATTCAAGCGCCGACATGACCTCAGTCGCCGCGCGTTCAGGATCGCTCGCGTCGATAAATTTGGGTTCGGTCTTCGGCGTCGTGACGACGCGAACCTCCTGCACCCACGTCGGCGAACCTGCCAGCCCGAATTCTTTCGCTTCGGCGCCAAGCTCGACGGCGCGCACGACTTCGATCGGCTTCGTCGCTGCCTCATCGGAAGCGCCCGGCTTCACCTTGACCGGCTGCGCGACGCGCTCGGCGCACGTGATGACCGCGGGCATCGCGGCCTCGACCTCGTCGAAGCCTTCGTCGCTTTCACGCTCAGCCCGAAGCATGCGCCCATCTATCTCCAGCTTTCGCGCGCCGGTGACTTGCGCCGCGCCGATCAGCTCGGCGATTTCCGGCCCCACCTGCCCCGTCTCCGCATCGAGCGAATACTTGCCGAGCATGATGAGGTCGAACTTTCCGCGCGCCAGCCATAGCGCGAGCGCCCGCGCCGTCGCGAGCGTGTCCGCACCGGCGAACGCGCGATCTTCAAGGTGCACCGCGTGATCCATCCCCATCGCGAGCGCGTCGACCAGCGCACTGCGCGCCTGCGGCGGCCCCATCGTCACGACCGTCGTCTCCGCGCCGTGAGATTTTTTCAGCCCGACGGCAAGCGCGATCGCGCGCAGATCGTACGCGCTGATCACTGCGGGCCCGTCGCGCTTGATCGTTTTGGTCACGGCGTCGAAGTTGGCTTCCTCGATCAGCGGTATCTGTTTGATGCAAACGGCAATCTTGAGCACGGCGAAATTCCTCGTGCCGACGAGGCTAGTTGAGCGCGTCGCGTCGATGCAACAAAGCCACGCACGGCTTACGGGAGCCGCCGCGATCAGGTAATTTCGCGAGGTGGCTTTTTCCCGACTCGCGGCCGTCGCCGCGCTCTGCATATATGCGCTTGCGTTCGCCGCGGCGGCACCCGCGGCTGAGCAAATGCGCATCGTCTCGCTCGCGCCGAGCGTGACCGAAGATCTGTTCGCGCTCGGCGCCGGTCCCGAGGTCGTCGGCGTCTCCCAGTATTGCGACTACCCGCCGCAGGTACGCGACTTGCCGCGCGTCGGTTCTTTTCTGACGCCGAATCTCGAAGCGATCATCGCGCTTCGCCCCACGCTGGTCGTCGGGCTTGAGCTGTCATCCGACGTGCGACAGATTCGCGCGTTGAATTCGATGGGTTACCCCGTGCTGCTGGTCAGCGACGACTCTTTGCAACAAATCGAAACCAGCATCGAAAAAGTCGGCGATCGAATAAATCGCGGGACGCAGGCGCGCGGTCTTGTCCAGCAGATCCGGATGCAGATCGCCGCGATCCGCGAACGCCTCGCGCAGGTAAAACCGGTGCGGACGTTGATGCTCGTCGGGCATCAGCCGATCGTGGCGGTTGGCCCCGGCACTTATCTCGACGAGCTCATGCGCATCGCGCGCGCCGACAATATCGCCGCGGCGGTCGGCCAGCAGTGGCCGCACCTCGGTATCGAATTCATCATCGCGATGCGCCCGCAAGTTATCCTCGACGGTTCGATGGGCAGCGACGCACACTCGACCGACGACTTCTGGAAAAAGTATCCGACGATTCCCGCCGTACGGGATAATCGCGTGCTCAGCTACGCTGAGGATCCGATGCTCCATCCCGGTCCGCGCGTGGCTCAATCACTCGAGATAATCGCGCGCAAGGTTCACCCCGAGGCGTGGCCGCGTGAAGTCGCCGGTGCGGACGAGTGAACGCCCCCGCAGCCAGGCCTGCCCCGGTCTCACACTTAACGCGCGCGCGTCTTTTCTCGATTCTGGGCGCGCTCACGATTCTGTTGATCGTCTGCGCGATCGCGGGAGTGCTTTTCGGATCGGCGCACATCAGTTTGGTGACGGCATTTTCCGATCCCGCGAGTCCCGATCACGCAATTCTCTTCGCCGCCCGCTTGCCGCGCGTATTGATGGGCGTGATCGTGGGCGCGATGCTCGCGGCGGTGGGAACGGCTCTGCAAGCCCTCGTGCGCAATCCGCTCGCCGAAGGCGGCATTCTCGGAATTTCCGGCGGCGGCGCGCTCGGCGCGATCCTCGCACTCGTGATGGCCGCGAAACTCGGCGGTGGCGAGGCGCTCGTCCCCATCTGCGCATTCGCGACGGCCCTGCTCTCGACCGTCGCCGTTTACCGGCTCGCGATGGTTGACGGCCAGCTCGAGCCGTTCACGTTGCTGCTGGTCGGCGTGATCTTCAACGCGTTCTGGGGCGCGGCGATCATGCTGGTAAACAGCGTCGTCAATTTTTACTACGCGCACAGCATCCTGTTCTGGCTGATGGGCAGTCTCGAGGCGCCCACTTACGGCGAGGCGGCGACGGTCGCCGGGTTGGGACTGGCAGGCTTCGCCGTTCTCATGTATCGCGCGCGCGATCTGAACCTGCTCAGTCTCGGCGACGAATCGGCCGCCGAACTTGGCGTCGACGTGGACCGCCTCCGGCGCACGATCTTCGTCGCGACCTCGGTGATGGTCGGCGCGGCGGTTTCCGTCAGCGGGATCATTTCGTTCGTCGGACTGATCGTTCCGCATACGTTGCGGTTGATGTTCGGCGCGGATCATCGGCTCCTGCTGCCGGCGTCGCTGATCGGCGGCGCCGCGTTCATGGTCGCCGCGGACTTGCTCGCGCGCGTCGCGATCGCGCCCGCCGAAATTCCCGTCGGCGCGATCACGGCGCTCTGCGGCGGCCCGTTCTTCATCTATATGCTGCGCCGCGAAGGCCGGAGACCGCTCTCGCTGTGACGACGTCGCGCGAAACCGTCGCCATGCGCGCGAGCGCGATTCATGCCGGATATCCCGGCGTGCCCGTGCTGCACGGCGTCTCGATCGAAGTCGCCGCCGGCGAAATGCTCGCCATCGTCGGTCCCAACGGTGCGGGCAAATCGACGTTGCTCAAAGTGCTGGGCGGCTCGATCAAGCCGGACTCAGGCGCCGTCGAGCTGTTCGGCCGCCAGCTCGATTCGATCGATCGCCGCGAATTCGCGCGCACCGTCGCCTCGGTCGGCCAGGAAAACGCGGTCGCGTTCCGCTTCACCGTGCTCGAAATCGTGCTGATGGGCCGCGCGCCGCATCTCGGCGCCTTCCGGTTCGAGAGCCCGCACGACTTGGCGATCGCATCGGCCGCGCTCGAACGCTTCGATCTCCGCGATCTCTCCGCGCGCCACGTTCAGGAACTGTCCGGCGGCGAGCGCAAGCGCGTATTCCTTGCGCGCGCGCTCGCGCAGGAGCCGAAGATCGCACTGCTCGACGAGCCGACCGCATTTCTCGACCTCAAGCATGTCGCTGAAATCTTCGCGCGCTTCCGCGAGCTGTGCATCGAGCGCGGCATGGCTGTGGTCGCGACACTCCACGATCTCAACGCCGCCGCGCTCTACGCCGACCGCGTCCTCCTCCTCGCCGACGGCGCCGCGGTCGCCTGCGGAACCCCCACCGAAGTTCTCACCGAAGAAAATCTGCGCCGCGTCTATGAGACCGACGTTTATGTTGGCCGCAATCCCTCGACCGGCGCACTAATTGTCCTGCCCGCCGCAATTCCCAACGCGCGCGCATAGCTCATTAAAATAAAATGATTTCTCCTTCCCACGGTATCGCCCAATTGCTCGCCTTCTCACGCGCCGGTACTCTGTATGGAGATGTCTTCTCCCGCGACTGAATCGCTCAATCTCGTCTTCGACGCTGACGACACGCTCTGGGATTCCAATATCCATTTTCTCGAGGCGTTCGATCACTTCGCCGCTGCCGTTGGCGACGCGGACCTCGGCATCTCGCGCATCGAGATTCACGCAGCCGTGCGCCGGGCTGAACTGACGCTCATCAAGACTCACGGCTATGGCCGCCGCCCGTACGTGATTGCGCTGCATCAGGCGGCTGCCGAGCTCGCGCCCGCGGGTCACGACGGCTTGCGCGACGAGATCGAGCGCATCGGCGCGCATCTGCTCGAGCGCGAGTGCGCTCTGCTGCCGGACGTCGAGCCGACGCTGCAGGAGCTCGCGCAGCGGCACAGGCTGCTGATGTTCACCAAGGGTCAGCGCGACGAACAGTTGCAGAAGCTCGCGCGTTCGGGCCTCAGTCCGCTGTTCGATCGCGTCGAGACTCCGCGCGAGAAGGACGTCGACGCGTATCGGCGACTCGTGCGCGACGCCGACCTCGATCCGTCGCTGACATATATGATCGGCAACAGTCCGCGCTCCGACATCAATCCCGCGGTCGCCGCCGGTCTGCATGCCGTTTTCATTCCGCACCCGCACACCTGGGAACTCGAGCACGAAGAAATCAGCGATGAGGTGGCCGAGAGGATTATCGAACTTACCTCCTTTCGCCGACTGGTCGAAGTATTCTAGTATCAGAGATCCGATGTCGACTGCCGAACTAATCGACGACCAGCCGCCGCACGAGCCCGTCGCTGGCGCGCCCACTGGTCGCGTAAAGGCGAAGCCTCCACTGGCGCTGCGCCCGCTGCATCGAATGTGGCGGCGCACGATCGACGAGATCAAAGTCTCCGAAATCGATCTGCCGGTGCGGGCGTTGCCCGAAGCGATGCGCGGGATGGTCGCGTGCCAGATAAGCGACTTCCACGTCGATCGTGACGAGGATCTGGAACGCCTCGCGATGGCGGTCGAAGCGATCAATCTTCAGCAGCCCGACCTCGTTTTTCTGACTGGCGATTATTTTTCGGGACCGGCCACGATGCATCGTTATCTCGGTGCGTTTCGCGACGCGCTGAAAAACCTGCGCCCGCAGTCCGGCCTATTCGCGATCCTCGGCAATCACGATCACTGGTCGTCCGCCGATCGCATTACCGAGGCGCTCAAGCGCGCCGGCGCCGACGTCCTCGCCAACGACAGCCGCCGCCTGTTCCTGCGCAACGAGAAACTGGTCATCGTCGGCATCGACGATCTGTGGTCGCGGCGCGCTGAACCTGCGCGCGCGTTCGGCGACGTGAACAGCGACGATTGCACCATCGTGCTCGCGCACAATCCCGACACCGCCCTCTACACGAGGCATCTGCGGCCGGGCGTCATGCTCTCCGGGCACACCCACGGCGGCGTCGTGCGAATTCCGTATTACGGATCGCCGCTCAAATCGATCCTGCGCATCGGCAAGGAATTCTATTCGGGCCTGAACCGCTACGAAGATTTCTACATCTACACCAATCGCGGCCTCGGCACGTTCTGGCTCAGGATTCGCATCAACTGCCCACCGGAAGTCTCGCGCTTTTCGCTGACGCCTCTGGTCGACGCAGCGCCCGCCGAGAAGCCTACGATGAAGCTGCGTCCCTTGAAGCGCGTCCGTCGCCGCCGCACGCCGCGCCCTGTTACTCATCGCTCGCATCGAAAGCACGTCTAACCGCGAGTCGCCGCGATGCTCGATCTCGCGATCGTCGGCGCAACCGCAGTAACGCCCTCCGGCGTCGCACCCGCTGACGTTGGCGTGATCGCGCAAAAGATCGCGAGCATCGCGCCGCCGGGCGCACTTGAATCCGCGCAGCGCACCATCGACGCGCGCGGGATGCTCCTGATTCCCGGCGCCGTCGATCCGCACACGCATCTGGACGCCGAGATGTTCAGAATGCACACGATCGACGACTTCGAGTCGGGCACCGCTGCCGCCGCGGGCGGCGGCGTGACTACCATCATCGACTACGCGTTCCAACCGCAAGGCGGTTCGCTCGCCGACGCGATCGAAAAATGGAACGCCAAAGCGCGCGGCTGCGCGATCATCGACTACGGCTTTCACGTGGCGATTCTCGATCCGTCGCCCGAATCGATCGCGGAAATTCCGCGTATCGTCGAACGCGGCGTCACCAGCTTCAAGATTTTCATGATGCAAGGCTTCGAGGGTCGCGCGCGCGACTTCCTCCGCGCGTTCAAGGCCGCGGGCGAGAGCGGCGCATTGCTCGCAATTCACGCCGAGGACGAGCACCTGATCGGATTTTGCACCGAGCGCCTGCTCGCCGCGGGCCACGACGGCGTCAAACACTTCGCCGCCAGCCGTCCGCCGTTGTCCGAGGCGGCCGCGGTCCGCCGCGCGCTCGCGATGACCGAATTGTCGGACGCGCCCGCCTACTTCGTGCACCTGTCGAGCCGCGAAGCTGTCGATGAAGTCCGTCGCGCGCGCGCCCGCGGCCGCGTCGTGCTCGCCGAGACGCGCCCCATCTATCTGTATCTGACCGAGGAGCGCTTCCTCGAGCCCAACGGCGCCAAGTATGTCGGCTATCCTCCTCTGCGCAGCGCCGAACATCGCGACGCGCTCTGGTCGGCGCTTGCCGACGGCACCATCGACGTCGTCGCGACCGACCATTGCAGTTGGACGCTCGAGCGCAAAGTGTCCGCCAGCCGCTTCACGCGGATGGTGCCCGGAATGTCCAATCTCGAAACTCTCGTGCCGATGCTCTATTCGGAAGGCGTCGCGAAGGGCCGCATCTCGATCTCGCGATGGGTCGAGCTGACTGCCACCAACGCCGCAAAAATCTTCGGCATGTACCCGCGCAAGGGCGCCATCGTCGAAGGCGCCGACGCCGACCTGGTAGTCTTCGATCCGAATCGCAAAGTTACGATCAACAGCCGCGAGATGCATTCGCGCGCCGACTACGATCCGTTCGAAGGATTCGAAGTAACCGGCTGGCCAACGATGACGATCTCGCGCGGCGTGCCAATCGTCACCAACCGCAAAGTCGAAGCCCCAGCCGGGCGCGGCGAGTTCATCGCACGCGCGCGTTTCTCCCCCACCTGGCAAAGCCAATAGCCTCGACGCCCGCCCAGGCTCACAATCAGTTCATGGATGCAAAGATTGTCGCTCTCGCGGGCGGCTCGGGCTTTATCGGCCGCGCGATCGCGCGCCGTTTGATCGCAGCTGGCGGACTGAAGGTCCGCGTGCTCACGCGAAATCCCGACCAGGCGCGCGCGCACCTCAATTTGCCCGGCGTCGAGTTCGTAAATGCCGAAATCGCCGAGCCGGCATCGCTGAAGGACGCACTCCAGGGGGCAGACACGATCGTCGATGCGATCCAGTTCGACGGCTACCCGGTCGAAAATCCGAGCCGCGGCCTGACCTTCGAGCGAGTCGACTATGGCGGCACGGTCGCGTTGATCGACGCGGCGAAACAGGCCGGCGTAAAACAGTTCATCTACATCAGCGGCGCGGCGGCCGACGAGAACAGCACCCATCCGGCTTTTCGCACCAAAGGCCGCGCCGAGCGCGCGATTCGCGAGTCGGGCCTGACCTACACCATCTTCCGCCCGTCGCTGGTCTACGGCCCCGAAGATAAAGTCGTGAACGGTCTCGCGCGCGCGCTGCGTTACGCGCCAGTCTTCGGCGTCCCTGGAACCGGCCGCCAGAAAGTCCAGCCTGTCCTGGTCGACGACCTCGCCGCGTGCGTGATGCTCGCCGTGTCGGGCCGCGGCCGCAACGGGACCTACGATATCGGCGGCCCGGACCTCATGACGTTCGACGAGATGATGAGCATCATCATGGACGCGAGCGGACATCGCCGCCCGCTGTTTCACATTCCCGAAGGCATCATGCGTGGCGTCGGCGGCATCCTCGAGAAGCTGCCCAAGCCGGTGTTGTCGCGCGACGCCGTCACCTTCGTCACGGCTGACAACGCCGCCAACATCAAGCCGCTGATCGATGAGTTCGGAATCAATCTCACGCCCGCCCGCGTCGGGATGGCGTATCTCGCAAAGAAGTAGCCGCCGCTACAGTCGGCGCCAGCCCGATCCTTCGTGGCGGAAATGGAATAGCTGGGGCTGAGTTATTTCGGCCAGAATTTCCAGCGACTCCGCGATTCGAGGACCCGGCCGGTTGAAGTACTGGTTACCGTCGGCCATGAACACGCGGCGCGCGCGCACCGCCTTGAGTGCGTTCCAATCCGGACGATTCGTCAACGCAGGCAGATCCTGCGCGGCGCGATCTATGCCGAAGCCGCATGGCAAGATCAGAATCACATCCGGATCTTTGGCGACCAGCTCATCGAATTTCATCCACGGCGAATGCTCGCCCGCCTTGCCGAATAGATTCACTCCGCCGGCCATCTCGACCAGCGTCGGCATCCAGTTGCCGCCAGCCATCAGCGGATCGATCCATTCGATCGTCGCGACGGTCGGCCGCTCCGATGCTCCGAGCGCTTTGTCCGCGATGCTGGTGAGACGTGCGCGCAGCCGCTCGACTAGTTCTGTCCCGCGTGCGTGCGCGCCGAGCGCGTCCGCCACGCGCTGCATGTCGGTGAAAATGTCGTCGAGCCCATACGGCGCCAGCGAAACGATCTTCGGCCGCGCTCCGAGCCATTCTTCCACCGCGGCTTCCACGTCGCGCTCGCTGACGGCGCACACTTCGCACTGCGATTGAGTGACGATCACCTCGGGCCGAAGTTCGCGCAGCCGCGCCGCGTCGACGCGATAGACCGAGAGCGCGTCGCCGACGATCTTCTTCACGCGGTCGTCGATCTGCGCGCTAGTGCCCTCGGGATTGAACTTCGGTTCCGTCAACGCCGGGACGCGCTCGACCGAGCGTGGGAAATCGCATTCATGCGAACGGCCGACCAGTCGATCTTCGAACCCGAGCGCGCAAACGATCTCGGTCGCGCTCGGCAGCAAGGTTACGATTCGCTGTGATTCATTCACTGTTTAATTCCCTGGCGGCTGCATTCCTGGATTTGGTCTTCGCCCACCGCTTCGTTCTTCAACGTGAATCGCACGCTGGTCGTAAGGCCGCTGGACTCGACATCCTCCCTGACGAAGTAGCGCTCGCCCGCATGCGTATCGAACTTGTACTCCGTCGTCTTGTCGCCCGCGACCGCGCAAGTAACCGTCCCCGGATCCTCGCGGAATTCGTAAAATCCGCCCGCATCCAATTCAATACTCTCATGCCCACAAGTGATCATCGGCGCCGATTCCGAACTGAGAAAGTGGTACGGCCGGTAAATGTAGATGAGGCTCTGCGACGCGGGAATCGGGCGGCGCTCATACTGTTCGCCCTGGGCGCCGCATCCCGCAAGCATCATGCAGATGGCCACTGCGAGTATTCCCGTCAGCGCGCGAATCATTCTTCGCCTCATGACTTCGACGCGCGAACGTAGAAGAACAGCGGGATGTGATCGCGATATTTTTGGAACGCCTCTGGATGCGCCGCGCATGCCGACTCCGGTGCGCGCGGCTCGCGAATCTCATCGAGCCGCAGGCCGGCCGCCATGATCGGATTGATGTAATCGGCCAGCGTGCGATCGAAGCGCGGAACGCCGAACTCTTCGACCTCCGCCGCGTTGGGCGCCCAACCGAACTTCCAGTGTTCGATCCATGCTTCGTTGTTGAAATAGTCGGCGACTGTGAATTTGATCGCGCGCCCCGAATCATCCCTGACCCAGCCCATCCCCTTGGTCGCAAAACACGGATGCAGAATGCTGAACGCGAGCATCCCACCCGGACGCAACACGCGCGCGACTTCGCGCATCGCCGCTGGAAAATCGGGACCGTCCATCAGCGCCATCGTCGAAACCACCGCGTCGAATGATCCAGCTTCGAACACGCCCAGGTCGGTGTAGGACGTGTGCACGTAGCGAATTCCCAGCGGCTCTCGAAGTTCCTCTGCGCGTGCGAATTCGAGCATTTTGTCGGAGAGGTCGACGCCGGTGATGCGAGCGCCGCGCCGCGCAAAGATTCTCGTGTTGGTGCCTTCGCCGCATCCGGCGTCGAGCACACTCTTACCGTTCAGGTCGCCGATGAATTCGAGGAACGCGGGGTTGTTCCAATGCACGCGAAAGATGTCGAAGTTCTTGCGGACCTGGTCGGCCCATACTTCGGCATTGCGATCCCATTGCTCGGCAACTTCAGACTCGAGAATTTGCGGCGGCATTCTCTCCCTCCTGCGCGCATCGGCGCCGCGCGCCTGAAAAAAATGCGGACGAGGAAAATCTCGTCCGCTGAGCAACCGGGTTATCGGATAAGCAATCGCAGCGCGATCGTCATCCTGAGGGTTTGGTGAGTATATGCGCGAAGCTCAACGTTGACAAGAGTCGGACGCGCCTTAATCGTGAACGCATGCTACATGAAGACTCCAACGCTCGCGACGCAACCAAAGTAGCCGCGGTCGGTCTCGATTTCGGCACCACCAACAGCGCAATCGGAATCGTCGGCGCCCATGGATCGCCGCGACTGGCGCGCTTTGCCGCCGCTGAGGGTGGCGATCAGACCGAGACGTTTCGCTCGATCCTGTTTTTCGAGGCGGTCGAGGAAACGGGCGGCACCGACTCCGCCGTCGCCGTCGGCAACGACGCGATTCGCCGCTATCTCGCGGCCGCGGGCAACGGGCGGCTCGTGCAATCGCTCAAGTCGTTTCTCGCCGACAAGAGTTTCGAATCGACCGACATCATGGGCGAGACCTACACGCTGGGCGATTTGATCGCGCCAATCATCACCGCGTTGCGCGACGCTGCGATTGCGCAGTTCGGCGAATTGCCGCCGCGAATAGTCGTCGGGCGTCCCGTTCATTTCGCCGCCGCCGGCAATCCGGACGAGGCGCTCGCGCGCAACCGCCTCGATATCGCCATTCGGCGCGCCGGATGGACCGACGTGGTCTTCGAGTACGAGCCGGTGGCAGCGGCGTACGACTACGCGCTGCGAATCACGCGCGACGAGACGGTGCTGATTGCGGACTTCGGCGGCGGCACCAGCGATTTCTCCTTGCTTCAGCTGAAGCCGCGCACGGCGGCGAAGCATGGTGCTGCGCGTTACGAGATCCTCGGCAACGACGGCGTCGGCATCGCAGGTGACGCGTTCGACGGGCGCGTGATGCGCCACCTGGTCGCGCCGGCTCTCGGCCGCGGCACGAAATATCGCTCACCGTACGGAATGGTGCTGCCGGCGCCGACGTGGCCGTACACCAAGCTCGAGCGCTGGCACCATCTGTCGTTCCTGAAGGCGCGAGCGACGATGCTTCGATTCGAGGAGCTGCAGCGCGAATCATTCGAGCCCGAAAAAATCGCGGCGCTGATTCATCTGGTGGAAAATGATCTCGGCTACTTCCTGTTTCGATCGGTCGAGAAGACCAAGCTCGAGTTATCGGCGCGGGAAGCGGCAGACTTCATGTTTTCCGATCCGCCTGTTCTGATCGAGAAGATAGTTGCGCGGCCGGATTTCGAAAATTGGATCGCGCGCTACCTCGAACAGATCACCGCATGCGTAGATCGGCTTTTGGCGACGGTGGCGCTCAAGCCCGAGGCGATCGACAGCGTGTTCCTGACCGGGGGATCGTCGTTCGTGCCTGCCGTGCGGCGCATCTTCATCGAGCGCTTCGGCGCCGACCGAATCCGCATGGGCGACGAGTTCACCTCTGTCGCCCGCGGCCTCGCGCTGCGCGCGCTGGACGATGAGTGACGCAAACGGCGGAGGCTGATTTACTTGGCGCGATTTTCGATCAATTTGCTGCGCACTTCGACGTCGAAGGGTAGCGGCGCTCCCGGGCATAGCTCCGAAAGCCACTGCCTGGTTATAGAGTCAGGCAGCTTCCGAAAGCGAAATACTGAAACGTAAACGGCGTAGCGTTCGCGGGTTGTTGGATCCTGCACGAAGTCGCGCCTGCATCGCGAGCAATGGTGCTGAAGGAGTTCCTTGCCGGGCTCGACCTGCACGCGACGCCCCTGCGCGCTCGACCATTGATGGCTGTTCCATGCGTCGCTGGCCATGGCCGCGTCACCTCCCGAGATGAAAATTGGCGACGGAAACCGATAGAAAACTTATAGGGCAGATCGAGTTTTTAAGGCAAATCGTTTAACCAACGACCTGCTCTCCGCTAGTGTTCGACGAAGGTCTGATAGTGGAATCGAAACGAAATGAGCGAGCTGGCGACCCCGTCTCCCTCGGGCGCCGCTTTTCCGCCGAGCGGATGGCGGCGAATTATCTGTATCGCCCGCTGTATTCGCCCGAAGTGTACGACACGCTGCTGGAGCTGATGCGCGGGCATCCCCGAATCCTGCTGGACGCCGGATGCGGCACGGGAAAAATTACTCTGTGCCTCATCAATCATATAGACCGTGCCGACGCCGTCGACCCGTCCGACGCGATGCTGCAAGTGGCGCGCAACCAGCCACACGCCGACAGCGCGAAAATTCGGTGGATACACGGCGCCATCGAAGACGCCCCACTCGATCCGCCTTACGGATTGATCGTCGCAGCGTCGAGTATCCACTGGATGGATCTCGATCGGACTCTCCCGCGCTTTGCCGGCGCACTGGCCGATGGCGCGATGCTGGCGGTGCTCGACGGCGACGCTCCCCTCGATGCGCCATGGGAGCGCGAAGAAACGGCTTTCATGATCGATTTTCTCGAGGCTCGCGGTGAACGGCGTCGAGGCTGGTGGAAAACCATGCGTGAAAGACTCGCAGCGCCCGTGCTAACGCATCCGAGGTTCACCTCGCAGGGACATCGGATCACCGCGCCCTTCTCATTCTCACAGAGCATCGAGGATTATCTCCGATGCCAGCATTCGCGCTCGACGTGGTCGGAAGATCACCTCGGCGAAAAGGCGTCGGCAGAATTCGACGCGTCGATGACGGCGATCCTGAATCGGTACGTTCGCGACGGCATGCTCACGTTCAACGTGCAAACGCGAATCGAGTGGGGACGAGCGATCGCTTACTAGGAAGGTTTGCGATGGCTGAAACATTTACCCATCGCAGGCATGCGGTGGGATAAGTTCATCTCGCGGGCGCTGACATTTTTCTTCTGGCATAGGCCCTGCATTTATAAATAATCGGACAGAATTGTAAAAATTGCAGGAGAAATGCCATGAAGCGACTAGCGCTGACCCTCGTTGCAGGCGCGTTCGGAACCTTGATGATGCTGCCGGTCGCGTATGCTGGAGGCATTCAGGACATGAACAACGACGCGGGCACACTTCAAGGCGATCGCTTTTTCCATCCGGAAGATGAGAAGACCGTCGAAGATTATGTGAACGGCGTTGGAAGCGCGCCGACGGATCAGGTCAACGTCCAGAACCACAGCTTGAATGCACAGAACTACGCTCTCGGCTCGACCACGACTGGGAAGCAAGTGGATATCCAGCAGCGCACGGACAATGTCGGCATGAACTACAGCACGGCGGATCGTTTCGGCGACGACAACGACTAAGGATCGGGCTTACTGCGCTCCGTCTCATGCCTCGAGTGTCTCTCATGCCTCGAGTGTCTTATGCGGTTCCTTTCCTCTGCTCGACTCCATGCAGTGGCTCTAGGGATGCTGTCGCTAGCGCTTGCCGGCTGCGCGACGGTATCACTCACGCCTGAAGGTATTCCGCCGCCCGATCCGTCGGTCGCGATGAACGCGATCGAAGCGGAGTCCGCGGTTCCGGCGCAGATAGAAGTTCGGGACTTCGACTTCGCGTCGTCTTCAGTAACCGAGAACGGCAGCCCGCTGAATCGCGCAGTCGATCTGTTCCGAAAGAGTTCGGCGCAGGATCGGCAGGAAGAAATCGGCCGTGACGCAGCCGCCGCTCTTGCGAAGGAGACGGCGAAGCAGCTGCGCAAGACCGGACTCGAGGCAACGCGCATCGCCAACGACGATGACGTATCGATGCGCGGGGACTTCCTGTTAGTAACCGGCCGCCTGATTTATGTGAATGAGGGCAATCGCTTTACTCGCGTGGCATTTGGCTTGGGTATGGGAGAATCGCGACTTGCTACTGAGGTCCAGGTGTTCCGGGTGGTCAACGGCCAGAAGGCAGAGGTGCTAAGTTTCATCACCCACGCCAACAGCGGAAAGATGCCCGGAGTGGCAGCGTCGATAGGTTTTGGAGAACTTTTCCTGGGTCCGATAACCTTGATCTCGAGCATTGAGGACACGCTTTCCACTGGGCAGAAGATCTACGCCTCGCAAATCGAATACCTGTCCAGCGAGTCGGGCGACCAGGTGGCTAGATATCTCTCGCAGTACTCAGCGGCAGAGGGTTGGATTCCGAGGAATAAAGCCAAGTCGGTGCATTTGGTCAGTTAGACAAGAGCATGCGGATAGCTTCCAGTCAGTGACGGCATCTGCAGCCCCAACTGTTCGCATCGCCTCGACAGCATTGTCACATACAGATCTGCCAGCTCTTCGTTGTCGCGGGACTTTAGTCCGTAGCGGATGCAGTCGTAGGTGAAGCCGGTGCCGGGCGGCCCGAAGAAATTCACGGCGCGCGGGATCCATCGACGCAGTGCGGTGTTTACCGACTGGACGCCGAAGCGCTCGACCGCGTCGCCAAGATGCCGCGACGCGAAGATTTCGTGGTCGGCTTCCTCGTCGAGAATTATTTCCGCGGCGCGCGCATGCGGCGCATAGCTGGAGTCCTTGTAGTTCTCGCCGATCATTATGAGGCCGGTGGTGTCGAGGCTTAGCGACGCCATCAGAAGGTCGAGCTCGCCTTCAGCCTTTGAGGCGAAGTAGCAAGGCGCGTCGAACGACGGCCCTTTGAGCACCGTGATCATCGAGCGGTCCGCCGCCTGCTGGCTCATGCCGAGTTCTTCGAGCGCACGGTAGATGAGCCGCGCGTGTTTTTTTTCCTCTTCGAAATTTTTCTCGACGATCGGACGCAGCTCGAGATTGTCGAGCGTCTCGAGCGCGCGCTGGTAACCAAGCGCCGTGAGCTTCTCGGCCATCGCATGCGCGGCGAGCAGGCGCAGCAGCACCTTGGTGTAATGCGAATCGACGCGGCCCTCGTTGAGCGCCTCGGCGTTCAGCGATCGCGGCGGAAACTCGCGCCGGATCGGCATCGCGTGTTACCTCATCTGCCCGCGGCGCGCGAGGGCAACATGACGGTGGCGGAGCCCGGCGTGGTCTTTTCGCCCTTGGCGTTCTCGAGCCAGATTTCGCAATCGACCAGGTTGTAGCCGCCGTCGGTGTATTTTTTTGAAATCTTGCCGCGTGCGACAACCTTGGTGCCCGGCTGATCCATGCCGCGGTACTGCACGCCGAGCTTGCGCAGCCATCCGAGCTCGCCGGCGAAATCCGTCATCAGGTGTCCGAGGAATGCGTTCTTCAACGCGCCGTGCAGGATTACGCCGGGCAGGCCGTTGCCGAGCGCGAAATCCTTGTCGTAGTGGATTTGATAGAAGTCGCCCGACGCGCCCGCGTACCTGACCAGCTGCTGGGTGGTCGGATTCTTTTCGAGCGGACCGATTTCGGTCCCGACTTCGACATCTTCGAAATAAACTTGCTTCGCCATCGTAGGCAGCCTCCTAGTAGCGGATTCCGGTCGAGCGCTGGACGACGCAGACTTCGCCGAACTGGTTGGTGTAGGTGGTCTCGACCACTGAAAAGACCATCGGGCCGAGTCGGCCGGCGGCCTCGCGCAAATCCACCAGTTTCGATTGCACCGTGATGCGATCGCCGGCGCGAATCGGCACGAAATATTCCCAGTCCGATCCGCCGTCGAGGCCGCGGAAGGTTGGCATATCGAGCTTTATGTCGGGAATCGGCGCGCCCATCGAGCGGCAGAAAGTCGGCGGTGCGATCATGCTGCCGTAGCGGGTCTGGCGCGCGTCACGCTCGCTGTTGTAGAGCGGGTTGCGATCTTCGATCGCCTCGGCAAAGCGGCGAATGGCGCCGCGCTCGACCTCGTATGTGCGCGGCTCGGAGGTCTTGCCGATTTGCTTGCGAGCTTCGTCGGTAACGTATTTGTTCGCCATCGTTGGTTCCCTCGCTAGATTACTGGCGCATCAGGATTTATTACCACAGGCGCGCGCGATGCGTACAACGGCGAAGGGAGAAATCACTTTTGTGTTCGGGACGGTTGGGACTAGGATGGACTTCGGAGGATCGGACGATGGCTAAACTCACACCGGAACAAATCGCGGCGAATCTGAAGGCGCTTCCCGGATGGGAGTACAAGGACAACGCTATCCGCAAGACCTTCAAGTTCAAGGAGTTCCTGCACGGCATCGAGTTCGTGCAGAAGGTCGCCGAAATCGCCGAGGGCGCCGACCATCATCCGGACATCACCATCAACTACACGCGCGTCACGTTTTCATGCTCGACCCACGATGCGGGCGGCGTGACCGACAAGGATTTCAAGCTCGCCGACAACATCGAGATCGCGTTCAAAGATCACTACGAATAAACGCGCTCCGTCAGCCATCGCTCGCAGTCCGACTTGCACGCAAGGGCGGCGTTCTCCATTGAACCAGCATGCAACTTCGAGAGCACCGTCGATGTTTCTATGAGTGTTAACCCGACGCAGGCTAGAGATCGCGCGTCCGCGTTGGTGTATAGCGACCCTTCTGCGGCGCTAACCCTCGCCCGCGAAATCAATGACCCATGGTTCGCTTGCCAGGCATTGGCATGGGTCGGCAGATTCTGGCCCGGTGACGACTTCGAGAGCGTAATCAACGAAGCGTTTGATATTGGGAGGAAATGCAGTGATCCATACCAAGTTGTGGCTTCTGCCGCATGGCCCGTGCGGGCTCTGATAGAACGCGGAGCTTCAAGTCAAATCAGCACGATCGTTCTTCCCTTACTCGCTGTTGCGAATGCGATCCCAAGTTTTGCAAGCCGTTCGGAAGCTCTCTTTCTTCTCTTCCAGGCAACCAAACCGGGTATGCAGACGGGCTGGCTCCCAGTCCTCGAAGAGCTAATAAAACCGTCTTTTCCGACACTCCATTGGCGCCAGCGTCGAAATTTAAGTGAAGCCATCTTGATGGTAGCGGCTGAGGACAATGGTCTGGCAAACGATATCCTGCACCGACTGCCGGAAGACAGATTGAAAACTCGGATTGAAAAAAGACTCAACAAACTGGATCCGACAAACGCTCGCCCTCGCATGTTCTTCTGGAAGTGAGTTGTCAAGGGTGTCCGGCGTGCACGAGTGCGCGGTAGCGCTCGAGCGCGTTGACGTGGTCGCGGTCGGCTCGCAGTCCGATGTATCCGTCGGGGCGCACTACCAGCAGCGTGATGTCTTCGACGCCGAGCAGGTCTGCTGCGGCCAGTCCGAGCTGTCCGATCTGATCTGGCCATTCGTCGCGCGTGGCAAAAGCGATTGCCGTTTCGAACAGGCTCTCGTCGGTGACGAAGTCCTGCAGCGCCGCGAGCAGGTCCGCCATCTCGACACCTCGTGCGGTTGCGCCGCCGAGGAGTACGAGCGTGTGGCCCGCGCGATGTGTCAGCTTGTGAAGGCCACAGCTCGCCTCGCGCGCCGGTCGCACCTGGATCGAGTCGGGTAGGCGTTGCCCGGGACCGAGACGGAGGTTGGCGTCGCCGGCGACGATTGGCGATAGCGAGTAGTCCACGTTCAGCTCCGCCTCGGCCACGACTTCGTGATGCCGCGCCTTCGACTCCGCAAACGCCGCTCTCATCGCATTGTCGCGGCTGGCGCGTTCGGCGCGGTCGGTCAGCGTTTGAGCGTGCTCCGTCACCTCACCGGATTGGATAACCATCTCAGCCACTGGCCGGCGCTCGGCTTCATAGCTGTCGAGCAGCGCCGGCTCGGCTGCGCCGTGGTACACGAGCGCGAGTTTCCAGGCGAGGTTGATAGCGTCTTGCAGGCCGCCGTTCATGCCGTGTCCCTCGGACGGCGAACATAGATGGGCAGCGTCTCCCGCCAGCAACACCGGACCGGATCGGAATTGGGATGCGACCTTGGCGTGGCAGTGAAATCGCGTCGGGTTCTCCACCTCGACGAAAGAAACACCGGGCTCGTAGCGGCGAATGGTCGCGGTGGCCTCGGCCACGAGATCCGATTCCGCCGAGCTCGGCCGCATGTAGATGCGCCAGCGGCGATCGGGAAGTCCGATCTGGATGACCGGCACCATGTCGAGGTAGACGAAGGTCGTGTCGAACGCCTGGGGCCAGCCTTGCAGCGTGGCGTCGAAGACCGCCCACGGTTTCGCGATGTCGTGACCCTCGAAACCGATGCCGCTGAAATCGCGCGTCGGGCTGTGGATTCCGTCGCATCCGACTACCCATCGCGCATTCACCCGGTACCGCTCGCCGTCGCGCTCGATCTCGGCCGTCGCGCCGTCGTCTCGCGGTGTCAGCGCGACCAGTCTTGACGATCGATTCACCTGGCCGCCCTGTCGATGGAGATAGTCTGTCAGGATATTCTCGGTGACCTCCTCGGACACGCCGAGATTGAACCCGTAGCGGCTCCCGCAGGTCGACAGATCCATCGTGCCGAGCAACTGGCCGCCGGAATGGATCTTCACCGCACACTGTTTGGTCCCGGCGTCGAGGAACTTCCCGATCAGTCCAAGCGACTCGAAGACCTCGAGCGAACGCGGATGCACCACCGTCGCGCGGTCCCAATGGAGCGGCCCCGGCAGCGCGTCGATCAAATGGCACGGCACACCGCGGCGCTCAAGCTCCGAAGCAAGCAGCAACCCCGTCGGCCCCGCGCCAACCACGAGCACCGGTCCACAACGGTCAGCAGAATCCGTCACGTCGCTCCTCCCACACTCAAACCAGCAACTCCGAAATCAAGCTAGTCCGACGGAGCGCGCAATGTCACTGCTGATTATTTGCGGGTGGTGCTCACGGTGTCTCACTCATTCTTGCTGCGGTGATTGTACGAGACGGAATATGCAGCTGACCGCGCGAGCAGAATCGGATCCTTCGAGAGTTCGATACCGTCCGTTATGTTGGTCGGGTCGAACACGAGACGGCGCTCATCGTTCGCGCTGGTCGGGGAGATTTGCGTCACCTCCAACCGTCCCAGCTCGACCAGCGGCCGATCCGCCGGCCACAAGGCGGTGGCGTTGTCGGTCGGATCGTTCTCGCCAGCCAATTGCAGGACGAGACGGAACGAGGCCGGACCCTTTTTCAATCGACCCTCCAACTCTTCGCGCAGAAAGTTCGAACTGCGTTTGCCCGCATCATCAGGAGAGAGATAGGCCTCGCCGGCCTCGGGCACCCATCGATAGCGGCCGAATCGGCCGCTGCCATCCGCTGCAGTGAATTTGAAAGCATGCTCTGAGTAATAGCAGGCCTGCCCGTAGCTGGCCGGAATCGGTTTCTTCGTCAGACGCTCGATGAAGGCGCCGGTGGCAGGATGACTTTGCAGAAAGCGCGGAACCCCGTCGGGTGCAGGTTTGCCGGTAGCAGGGTCGGGGAGTTGCACGCTCAGGAAAGCGAGAAACTCCGCAGGCGTCCGCACGAGAAACCCTTCGATGTGGAGCCCCAGGATATCGGCCTTCTTGCCATCGGGTAACTCAAACTTCACCGCAATCGCGCGGGCGCTGGGGATGCCGTCGTGGATGTTGGGATCTCCGTTAGAATTGGAGAAACGCAATATGGTTGGGACCGCTTGCCCTTGCAGATGCGGCGCGCGGCTCACAGCGCGCGCACCTGCTGAAGCGCGAAACGTTCCCGAGCAGACGATTCCTTTGGCGTGAACGGGGCGAAACCCCGGATGTGGGCCGGCTAGCGCCCGCATGGTCTCTACGAGTTGAGTGACAACGTCTGATGATGCGGCAGATTCCGACATGATGGACCTCCTTCCTGGCTGCGGCGATGTCGATCAGAAACGGCGCCCGCGAGGCACTTCAAAAATATGCGCGATTTGCCAACTCAACGGAAATGGTAATCGTCCGAACGCTCACCAGCGGCTGCGGATGTCCGTCTCCAGCTCGTACAGATCCAGCTCAGCCTCCAATTGCAGAAACACCGCTTCTCCGATCGCACCGCTGGCCCTGAGCGCATCGAGCTTCGCGCGCGCCGCTACTCTCCCAGCGGCGCGTAGAGCGGCCTCCGCCTGACGCTCTTCATCCGACATTTCGCCATCGAAGTGCTTCAGCATATCCGCATATTCACGGCGCACCGTCTCAGCCACGACGCTTTCCCGCGGATCGACGCTCGCGAGCGACGCCCGGAGCATCTCGACCCGCGCGGCACGGATCTCATCCTCGATCGGCGCGCCATCGTCGTCTATTTGCAGCTTCGTCGACAGCGTCCGCAACGTAAAGCCCTGGATTACGAGCGTGCCGAGCACCACTGCGAAAGCTGTCAGCACGATCAGATCGCGATACGGAAAAGCAGGGAGGACGCCGGAACCGTCCGGCAGCGCGAGTGCCGCGGCGAGCGTTACGATTCCCCGCATGCCGCACCACGCGACCAGGATACCGTTCTTGAACGGCGGCGTCCTCAGCGATTGCGGAGTGCGACTGCCAAAAAGGCGATTCACGATCCTCAGCGCAACGTTATAGATCACCACCCACGCGACTCGTGCGACGATGACCGTCACGACGATCGCGGCGGCAAAGACGGCGTAATGTACATGATGCGCCCGCGACAGCCGGTCCATGATAGGTCCCAGTTGCAAACCAATAAGAATGAAGGCGAGCGCATTGAGTACGAACACGGCCGTATCCCACACCGCGTAGGCAGGGACTCGTACCGCAGCCGGCATTGAAGGCGACGAGCGTCGCGACAAGACCACGGCGGCAGTCACTATTACCAGCACGCCCGACAGCGCGAGCCGATCGGCCAGGATCCAGATGCCGAACGTACCCATGAATTGCATGACGATCGAGCTGGGCACGTGCGAGAAGCGCCGCACGATATTGCCAAAGACCAACGCGTACAACACGCCCACTACGATGCTGCCGATCAGCACGAACGCCAGCGACGACACCACGCCGATCGAGTTACCGGCATTTGCGATTGCCGCGCCGACTGCCAGCCGATAAATCAGCAGTGCGCTGGCGTCGTTGAGCAGGCTCTCGTCCTCCAGAATCAACACCAAGCGACGAGGCAGCCGCACCTCCTTGAGCACCGCCGTCGCTGCCGCCGCGTCGGGCGGTGCAACGGCAGCGCCCAGCGCAATCGCGACCGCCCAAGGCATCGCGGGGATCAGCCAGTGCGCGACGACGGCGACGGCGGTCGTCGTCACCGCCACCGCCATGAACACCAGGCTGGCGACGGGAATCCAGTTGTCGCGGAGATTGCGCAGCGAGTTGTCGAACGCCGCATCCAACAGCACCGGCGCGACGAACAAGACGAGCGCCAGGTCAGGCTCCAGCGCGATTCGCGGACTATTGGGGAGCAGCGCGACGATTACACCGCCCAAGGCGAACAGCGACGGCGACGGCACGTTGATTCGGCGCGCGAGTGCTGCCAGCAACACGGCGCCGACCAGCAGTGATAACGTCCAGAGGAGGATATTCATGCGCGGCCCACAGCCGGAAAGTAACCCGGCTTCAGAACTATTGCGATCAGCCGGCCAGCGTAATCCAGGCCGCGGCGGCCGCGCACTTCTCCTCGGCGCTCCATGGCTTGCCGACGGCGCGGCCCATTTCCGCCACAGCGACTCTAATCGCGCCGGGCGATTTGCCGAGCTTCGCCGCCGCACTGGCGAAGACTTCGGATTCGACCGTCGTGACGGCCGGGATGCGCATCGTCCTGGCGGCTGCGGCCAGCGCATTCGGGAAGAGCTGGCCTTCGCGAGCATGCGCGCGCATGTGAGGATTGTGAATCGATTCGGGATCCGTCGCGCTGCCTGCGACCAGCGAAATTCCAACAATCGCGCCCTGCCCCGTCTCAACTTCGCCGACCAGGTCGCGCAGCGCTGACAACGCCACCCGCTCGACGGCTTCGAGAGCCTTCGGCACGATCCGCGCGCTCTCCTCGGCCGGCAGCTCGAACTCGGCATGCCACGGCTGATGCGATTCAGGCACTGCGGGATCCCACAGTTGCAAACTTTTGCGCGCAAGCACGCGCGGCGCGGACGCCGGTCCCGCCATCACGACCGCGGTGGCGCGCCCGGTCTTGACCCGAAACCCAATCGCAATCCTCGGCGATTTGTCCTTCGCTGATTTGTCCTGCGCTGATTTACTCTTCGCCGCCATGCATCTGCGTCATAGCATCACCGCGATTTCCAAATCGAATACTTCGGCGGCCAGGTCCCGTGCCCGCCCGGGTACTTCGCATGCATCACACTCTCGATGCGGAACTCGAACGGGACTTCGTCGTTGAT
>Ga0210391_10000462_pt1 | contig 42759 bp, 41 predicted proteins | sample IncBWC12OmetaG_FD_160573 | JGI IMG/M metagenome (GOLD analysis project Ga0210391, IMG submission 160573) | Forest soil microbial communities from Barre Woods Harvard Forest LTER site, Petersham, Massachusetts, United States - Inc-BW-C-12-O ...
CAACGTGATGCGTATCGCGCTCTTCGAACTGATCAAGATGGAGGATATCCCCGCGCGCGTTACGATTGACGAGGCGATCGAACTGGCGAAATGCTACGGCGATATCGAGTCGGGGCGCTTCGTCAATGGCGTGCTGGACGAAATTGCAGGACGGCTTGGGCTGAAGCAGAAGGGTGAAGAAGTCACGCTATCCAAGGCCGAGTAGCCTGCTCGGCTTCGTGATCATCGCGAGCTTCGCCGTTGCGGGGTGCGGTTATCACTTTGCGGCTTCGGGCGACATGCTGCCGTCGAACGCACAGACGATTTACGTCGAGCGATTCGGCAATGCCACCCGCGAGACCGGCGTCAACGACGAGCTGATGCGCTACATCAAGGATGAGATCGCGATGCATCACAGGCTGACGATCGTCGACAGCCCGGATGGCGCCGATCTCGAGTTGTCGGGCGAGGTCAAGCGCGCGTACCAGACGCCGATCAACTTCAACTCGGTGCTCGAGCCGACCAGTTATCGCAATGCCATGTATGTATCGGCGTCGCTGAAGGACCTGCGCACCAAAAAGGTAATCTGGAGCGCCGCCCGGATCGGCTCGGCGCCGAATGGTCCCATCGTGGCGCAGACGATCGTGACCACTACGCCCGGTTTTTTGCAGCAGAACCTGCGCGGCGGCGATATCGGGCAGATGACCGATCTCGAGACTGCGCAATCGCAAACGGCGGTCGCCCAGGACACGATGATGTCGCGGCTCGCGCACACCATGTACGTCGATATGGCCGAAGGCTTCTAGCCCGGACGCTGACGCATGCCGCTTGAAACCGCGCTCGCGTACCTGCGAGGAACGGCCACAAATCATCGAATCCCGCCGGTAGTCGTCATATTCGGCCCGCATGCGTTCATGCGCGAATACGTGCTCGATTCGATCGCGCGCAAGCTGGTGGCCGATGGATACCAATATCGAAGCTTTCAGATTGGCGCGGGTGACGATTACGCCGAGGTGCTGAACGAGCTGCTGGCGCCCGACTTGTTCGCACCGAGGCGCGCAATTGCTTGCCGCGTACTGCGCTCGCGCCGGGATCGCGCGGAAACGCCCGCCGACGACGACGCCGGCGATGCGCGCGCGTCGGGCAGCAGCGGTTCGGAAGGGGCGCTCGTCGCGGCAATCGAAGACGCGCGCGGTCCCGGCCACCTCATATTGCTCTACGAAAAAGACAGCGCTCCCGCGAAAGTCCGTCGCGCCGCGGAAAAATCTGCGCTGCTCGTAAATTGCATGCGTCCGTTTGACAATCAGATCGAGCAGTACGTGAATGCGTTCGCGCAAGCGCTCGGGCTAAAATTGTCGCCCGCCGCGCTCGACCTGATCATCTCGCGTCACGGCGGAGATTTGGCCGCAGTCGCCAACACACTGAGCAAAGTGACAATCTTCGCCGAGCCTGGCGTCCCGGTACAGCCGCGAGAATTGGATGAGGGCGCGCGGCGGATGCCGGAGGCATTCGAGCTGGCGGAGAGTGTTGCGCGGGGACGAGCGTCGGCCGCGCTGGCGCAGTTGGGCCGCGCGCTCGCGCTCGGGCGCGACGTCTTCGAGATTCTCGCCGTCGAGATCATTCCGATGATGCGCCGGATGATGGTCGCAGCCTCGTTGATGGCTGCACGCAGAAGCGCCGGCGATGTCGCGGCTGCGCTTGGGCTGCCGCCGCAAAGCGGGCTGGCGACGCGCGCAATCGAAGGGGCGCGGCGCTTCGGGCTGGCGCGCCTCGAACGCGCTTACTGGCGCGCGTGCGCGATGGATGCTGGATTCAAGGACGGCACCATCAAGGGGCGCGACGAAGCACTCGCGGGATTGCTCCTCGAGCTTATGACCGCGCCTGATTGACGAACTAGGCTTTCTTGCTGAACTTGCGATGCAGGCTGGCGGACAGCCGCGCGACTTTGCGGCGCACGGTATTGCGATGCAAGGTGCCGCTGCTGATAGCCTTGTACAGCACCTTGGTGGCCTGCTTGAGCGCCTCGCGCGCCTTCGCTTCGTCGGTGCTCGTGGCGATCGTTTCCGCCGCGGTCTTGGCCAGGCTGCGGGCACGGGTCCTGACGACGCGGTTGCGCTCGGCACGTTTGAGACTTTGCCGATGACGCTTCTCGGCCGATGGATGAACTGGAATATGAGGCATAACCAGCCGAATATAACGGTGCACGCCCGCCGGAGCAATAGAGCGGTTACTTTATCGCCGTGCCGCGACCTTCGCTTCGTTCCATAGCGCGTCGATTTCTGGCGGCGTCATAGATTTGAGATCGAGACCGCGCGCGGCTGCAATTCGTGAAACCTCGTCGAAGCGGCCGACGAATTTGTCGCAGGCAGCGAGCAGTGTCTGCTCGGCGTCTTTGCCGATGAAGCGGGGCGCGTTGGCGACTGCGAGCATCAGGTCGCCCAGCTCCTCGGCGGCGTGCGCCGTGTCATTGCGATCGAGCGCATGCTCGACCTCGTCGATTTCTTCGCGCGCCTTCGCCAGCACCTCGCGAATGTTCGCCCAGTCCATGCCGGCGCTGCGCGCTTTTTCGCCGAGCTTCTCTGCGCGCATGGCGGCCGGCAGTCCGCGGCCAACGTGCGCGAGGCTCTTGGCGCCGTCCGGGTTCTTGCGCTCGCGTTCCTGGAGTTTTATCCGGTCCCAATTTTCAAGCACTCCCTCTGTCGTTTCCGCACGCGTATCGCCGTAGACGTGGGGGTGGCGCTGGATGAGTTTCTCAGCGGCGCTGCGCAAGCCGGACACGATATCGAACTCGGATTGCTCTCCGAGAATGAGCGCGACGAACAAGCATTGCACCGTCAGGTCGCCGAGTTCCTCCGCGATGTCGGGCGGGTTGCCGCGCGCGATGGCGTCTGCCACTTCGTACGCTTCCTCGATCAGATGGCGCGGCGTGTCGGCGAGCTTCTGTTCGCGATCCCATGCGCACCGCTCGCGCAGCTCGGTAACGACGGCGAGCAGTTTCGCGAACGCTTGAGCTGTCGGGTCGTCGGCCATCGCTTTGTTTTACGATCTGGATGATGCGCACGCCAGTCGGTTAGAATTCGCCGCATGAAGATTATCGACATCGGGGTGCCGCTCGACGCCGCGCCGTATCCGCCGTGGAACTACCGCTTCAAGCGCGTCAGTCACGACGAAGGTGCGCGCGCGATGCTGCGGCTGTTCAAGGGCTCCGACGTGGGCGACTATCCCGACTCGATGGCGCTGGGATGGGAAACGATCACGCTTACGGGCCATGCCGGCAATCATATCGACGCGCCGTGGCATTTCGGGCCGCTGTGCGAGGGCAAGCCGGCGCGGACGATTGATCAGATTCCGCTGGAGTGGTATTACGGCGACGGCGTCCGGCTGGATTTTCGGCATCGGCAGGCGAGGACATCAGCGTCGAGGTATCATCGGCGAGCTGTCACGAATCGACTACGCGCTCAAGCCGCTCGATATCGTGCTCCTGTGGACTGGCAGCGACCAATATCTCGACAACGTCGACGACTACGTGCGCCGGGCGGCCGGACTCTCACTCGCCGGGCAGAATTATCTTCTCGACCAAGGCGTGAAGCTGATCGGAATCGACGCGATGGCGATGGATGTGTCGCTTGGCACGATGGTGCGCGGGTTGCGCGAAGGCAAACAGGACGCGCTGTTCCCCGCGCATTTCGTCGGCCGCGAGCGCGAGCATATCCACATGGAGAAGCTCGCCAACCTGGGCGCGATTCCGCGTGCGCACGGATTCAAGGTGAGCGCACTGCCGATCAAGATCACCGGCGGGAGTGCCGGGTGGGTGAGGCCGGTCGCGATTGTCGAAGATTAAAGGATCACGGCTTCGCGATTGGATCGAGGACTTTTTCCGTCAGGAAGTTTGACAGGTCCTGCAAAACTTCGGCGGTTATTTCGTGGCCGCAGTCGTATTCGCGAAAGGTTAACGGGACATTGAGGGCACGCAGCGCTTCGACCGAGGCGCGGGCACGGGTGATTTCGATCATTTCGTCGGCGCGGCCGTGTTGGACGAGAGTCGGCAGGGCTTCGAGGGCGGCCGCATCGCGGACTTCGTCTTTCAAGTCGGGTGGGAAGAAGGTCGAGAGTGCGACCAGTGCGGCGAACTTCGACGGATTTCGGATGGCGAGCCGATAGGCCATCATGCCGCCCTGGCTGAAGCCGAGCACCACCAGTTTTTTTCGATCGACCGGATATTTTTGCAGCGCCTCGTTGAGAAACTCGGTGACCATCTTGTTGGCGTCATCTATTGCGGTCCGATCGGGCGACGCGCCCATGCGAATCGGGAACCATGCGTAGCCGCGCGTCGGGCCGATCGGCACTTCCATCGGACCCTGCGGGCAAATCACCATGAAGCGGCCGTCGGCGATGTACGGCGCGAGGCCGAGCAGGTCGAGCGCGTTGGCGCCGAATCCATGCATCGCAATCAGCGTGGGATGAGGTCCTTCGCCCGCGGGCTCATAGACGGTGTGGATCAGTCGCATCGAGGCGTTCTCCTTGGCGGCAATGCCGCATAATAGACTGGGCGCGAGCGCGGTCGCCAGCCGCAAGAGTTGGAGCAGGGGACCGCGAGACTGTTCATCGCGGGGCCAATAACCGCTATCTTTATCGGCTGCGCAATGTGGGCAATAGCAGGATGAGCGAGCGTTGAAGGTCGCGGGGGACAGGCCTCGGTGGAGGATTGCGCGGGCGCCATTTTCGCAATGGGGCGCCGTCACGCTCGCGGTGTTTTCGATCGCTGCCGCATCGGATTCGGGAACGTCGAGCGGTAAATTTCCGGGATTCATCGCCGGCGCAATTCTGATCGCGCTGGTAGCCTACGCTTTCGTCGAATACCTCCGTCCTCTGTTCGGCCAGGGCGACTCTCAACTTACGATCGCGCTGCTCGTGCTCGGTGGCCTGGCTGCGGCGAAGCTCGCCGTGATGCCTTATTTCCCAGGCTTCGGTGCCGACGTCGGCGACTACCAGGCGTGGGCGAGCCAAATCTACACGTTCGGCCCCGCGCATACCTATCAGAAGGAGTTCTTTCTCGACTACCCGCCCGGCTATCTGTACGCGCTGTGGTTCGTGGGATTTCTCGGGCATGTGGTCGGCGCGACGGGAGATTTCTATCGGATCATAATCGAGAGCCCTTCGATCGTCGCGGACTTCGCGCTCTCGATCCTCGTGTATGCGTTGGTGCGGCGCGGCAGCCGGCCCGAGATGGCATTTGTCGCGATGCTGATGGTGGCGCTGAATCCGGCGATGCTGTTCGACACTGTCGTCTGGGGCCAGAGCGATTCGGTGATGACTTTCGTCACGCTGCTCAGCATCGTGTCGATTCTCGGCGAGCAATACGAAATCGGATGGGGACTCGCAGCCATCGCCGTGCTGGTAAAGCCGCAGGGGCTGATGATGCTCCCCGTGCTCGGCTTCTGGACGATGCTCCAAACCAACTTTGCGACGTGGATAAGGTCGGGACTCGCGCTGATCGCGGTATTCGTCATCGGCATCGCGCCGTTCCAAATTGGCCACGAATGGAACTGGATCATCAAGCTGTATACGTCGACCGCGGCCTACTACCACGAGACCTCGGTCAACGCTTTCAACCTGATGGCGCTGATTGGCGGACTGCGCAACTCGGATTCGGACACGCTGGCGGGGATTCCGTTCTTCTGGCTGGGCATGAGCCTGCTCTTCCCGCTGTACGGATTCGTCGCGTGGGTTTTGTGGCGCGGGCGCACACCGACGCGGCTGATGTTCGTGTCGTTCGTCGCGATTTTCGGATTCTTCATGGTCGCGCCCCGGATGCACGAGCGATACATCTACCCGGCGATCGCGCTCGCAGTGCCGTTGGCGCTGGAAGCGCCCGAGATGATGGCAGTCTTCGTGATTGTCTCGCTCACGGCCCTGATCAACCTCGCTTACATCCTGCACACGCTCAACACCGTGGTGTTCCTCAACGGACGCGACGGGCTTGCGATGGCGACCTCGGCACTCAACGTCGTCGCGCTGGGGACGGCGATCTACTACGGAATTACGCGATTGCAGGATGGAAGCGGGGCGGTCTCGGCGGTCGGCGCGTTCTTCGAAAAATTCGCGATGCCCCGGCAGGTTGAGGATTTCGTCGAACCGGATGCGGTGGCGCCGCCGTGGATTGCCACCGACACCATCATCATATCGGCGCTGCTGATCGTCGCCGCGTGCACGCGCTTCTACCACTTGGGGCATCCCGCCGAGATAGTTTTCGACGAAGTTCATTTCGTCGCGCAGGGACGGCATTACCTGCACGGCGAATCGTTCCTGGATCCTCATCCTCCGCTGGCCAAGCTGATTATCGCGGCGGGCATTCTATTCTTCGGCGACCATCCGTGGGGTTGGCGGGTCGGCAACGCAACTCTTGGCACTGCGATAGTGGGAATCACCTACCTGCTCGGGCGACGGATGTCGGGCTCGCGGCTGACGGGTGCGCTCGCCGGCGGGATCATCCTGTTCGACGGGATGTACCTGGTCGATTCGCACTACGCCGTTATCGACATCGTCTATCTCACCTGCGCGGCAATTTCGTATTTGCTGTTTTTCAAATTCGTACAGACGCCTGACTCGGCTGCGCGCCGACGAATTCTGCCGTGGATTGGTTTGACGCTGGGTTTGACGTTGGCCAGCAAGCTCTACATCCCGGCGATCACGTTTTTGCTGGTGGTGGGATTCATTCTTTATGTGCTGCTGAAGGAGCGCCCGGTTCCGGTACCGGTCGTCGCGCCGCCGACGCCGCCCGAGCCGAAGGCGCCACCGCCCCCTGCCGCCAAGTCGAAGAAGTCGAAGCAGCAGGGGCTGACGCCGACGGCTATTCAGCCGGTGGGAATCGATCTCTACGACACGACGTCGACGATCTCGATCGCGCTTATCTGCATTGTGGTCGGTGCGCTGCTTTTCTTCAGCGGCGCGACCGCCGGTTATATCGTGCTGACCATCGTGGCCGTGCTGGCTTTGCGGGTTGGAGAGATTCTCTGGCGCCGCGGAACATTGATCGCGGTGAAGGCGACGGAGATGCCTTTGAGGTTCGCCGATCTGCTCGAGGCGAGGACCGTCGGCGCCTTTGTACTGATCGGAGCAGTCGCCTCGATCACCTACATTGCGGTGTGGATTCCGCACTACTACCTCGGATGGTGGGGCGGGATCTCCGACCTGTTTTCCTATTACAAGGATGTCGTCTGGTACGAGAAGAGCGTTTCGAGCGCCACCCATCCATACGCGTCGCCGTGGTGGAGCTGGCCGCTGATGCTGCGTCCGATCGCGTACTGGCAGAACTTTCCGAAGACGGGAAGCGTGCAGACGGTCTGGGGCGGCGGCAATCCTGTTCTATGGTGGGGCGCGCTGACTGCGATCACGATCACCGCGGTCCAGGCTATCGAGCGGCCGAATGTGACCCGCGCGTTCCTGGTGACCGGTTACCTCAGCTACCTTTTGATCTGGGCGTGGATCGGCCGCACGCTGTTCCTCTACCACTACATGGCGTCGGTTTATTTCGGATACCTGGCGCTGGCGATTCTGCTGTCGGAATGTTTCAAGGATCGCGCCGAGCCGTGGGAGCACCTGGCGCTGCTGCTGACGATGACGCCGGTGTTTTTTCTCGGCCTGCCGCCGACGTGGGCGTGGCTGGCGTTCATCGCGGTCGTCGCCGCGTATGTATTTCTACTGCTGAGCACGCCGTATGCGGGGCGCTACGTTGCCAGCGTGTACGTAACGGTCGCGCTGATTCTGTTCGTGTACTACTTCCCGATCTGGGTCGGGATACCTATCAGCCGGGACGGTTACTACGCGCGGATGTGGCTGCAGGCGGGGGGTCTGCGCAACTGGATATGATCGCGCATCGGCATCGCAGACGCAGCGCGCTCATCGTCTGCGCAGTTTTCATTTGCGCGGCGCTTGCGGTGGGCACGTCGGCACCGAGCTTTGCTGACGAGCAGAAAAATCTGCTGCTCAACGCCGACTTCGCTAAGGGCTCCGAGGATCAGCCGGACTCGTGGCGCACCGAGGCCTGGATCAACAGCCCCGAAGCGTTCCAGACGCATTGGCATCAGTACAGCGACAAGCCGAGCGAGATGGAGGTCGACAACCTTCAAGCCAACGACGGGCGCTGGATGCAGCCGCTGACGCTTGCGCCGGGATGGTATGAGCTGAGCGTCGATATCCGCACCGAAAATGTCGGCGCCAACCTCTCCGGCGCGACGATCTCGATCATGGAAGACGGCATCATGTCGCCCGAGCTCCACGGCACCAGCGACTGGAAGCGCGAGACGCTGTATCTCAAAGTCGGAGGGCAGGGCGCCGACGTTGACGTCGCGCTGCGAATCGGCGGATTTGGCAGCCTGAACACCGGCAAGGCGTTTTTCAGAAACGCGTCGCTGGTGAAGATTGATGCGCCGCCGCCGAACGCGACGCCGACTTACGATTTGCAGGCGATTCGAAAATCGGCGGAGCCTGTGCCCATCGGCTCGCCGATTTCGCTGCTGCTGACGTTCGCCGCGCTGATTGGGATCGCATGGGCGGGCTGGCGTATCTACGGCGACGACGATTTTCGCATCTTCAACCGGTTCCGCACCGCGATGGCGGGGCGCCCGAATAAACGATGACGTCCGCCGTCGCGAACTCCAGCCGCCCGATCACGCCCGCGGATCGCATCCGGCAAATCGAGGCCGCGATCTTCCTGATCCCGTTCGTCACCTATTCGTACTTTTACCAGGGCGCCGATCAGAGTGTCGCGTGCCGCTTCGATCTGATGCGATCGATGCTCGAGAAGCACGCGCTGTGGATCAACGACTTTTGCGGCTACAACACCGCCGACATCGTCACGTTTCACGGGAAGATATATTCGGTCAAAGCGCCCGGCACGTCCTACACGTCGCTGCCTGCGTGGCTGATCTTCAGCAACATACTGCTGCCGCTGTACTCGAATCACGAGGCGCTGTACTGGGCGCTCGCAACTTACCTGACCACGGTCTTCACGACCGGGCTGCTGACTGCGGCGCTGTGCGTCGTGATGTTCCGCTTCGCGCGATTTCTCGGCGCTTCGGAAGGGCGCGCGGCGGGAGTCGCGCTGATTCTCGGGATCGCGACAATCGCGTTCCCGTACGCAACCGAACTCACCGGTGAACCAGTCGCGGGATTTTGTGTCTTCACGGCGTTTTATCTGCTCGCGACGTTCGACGAGCATCCGTCGTCGTGGCGCGCGTTCTGGGCCGGGCTTCTGGCGGGATGGGCCGTGCTCAACGACTACCCGGTCTTGCTGGTCTCGGCGGCGATTGGAATCTACGCGCTGTTCAAGCTGCCGAAATTCAAATTCCTGACGGCGTTTTCGGTTGGCGCGGCGATCACCGTCGCACTCATGCTCGGTTACAACTGGGGCGCCTTCGGGCATCCGCTGTTTTTCAGCTACCAGGCGTTCAAGGCTGCGCCCGAAGAGAACCATCAATTCCCGGAGCAGGCGGTCGGCTTCGTCGGACTGACTCACCCGAAGATGCGGGTGCTGTGGGACATCCTGCTCGATCCGCAGCGCGGATTGTTTTACTGCAATCCGGTGCTGCTGTTGTCGATCGTCGGCGTCGGATTTTTCGCGCACGCGAAACGATGGCGCGCCGAATGGATCGTTACCGTTTATTCGTTCGTCGCGCTGATCCTGTTCAACGCGTCGTACGGCGAATCGCTCGTGTCGTGGGGCGGAGGCACCGCCACCGGCCCGCGGCAAATCATCGCGTCGGTTCCGTTCATGGTGCTGGGGCTGGCGTTCCTTCCCACGGCCTGCAACTGGCTGCTGGGCGCGGTCGCCGCGCTGTCGGCCACCATCATGCTGATTGCGACCGCGACCAATCCGCATTTTCCCTACGAGTACGACAACCCGGTGCGCGACTTCGCGCTGCAGCAGTTCATGCGCGGCGACTTCGCGACCAATCGCGACGCGTTCTTCGGCGGCGGCGATATCGTGGGCGAGTCGGTCGCCTTCAACCTGGGCAAATTCCTACGACTACCGCGACCCTTCCAACTTTGGCCGCTGGCAGCGCTGTGGATTGTCGGCGCGTTCGATTTGTCGGAGAAGCTCGGACTATGGGGCGGCCGCGCGTCGCGACGCCACACGCAATTGGCGCTGACCGTGGGTATCGCGGCCGTTTTCCTGCTCTCGATGAGTCAGCGAATCATGCAGCCGTTCGCGCAGAGCGGTCAGTATGGGTTGCTCGGCAGGTATTATGCGGGCCAGAACTGCGGCGACAGCAAGCCGCATATCGTGCGCGTCGATCGGCAACTGGACTTCGACGAGATTTCGCAGATGGGCGCGATGCCGTTCCCGTCGTGCGATGTGTGGCGCGGACAGATAGTTGCGCCGGCGACGGGCGATTATCAGTTCAGGATCGAGGTCGATGATTCGGGCTGGGTGACGATTGATGGCACCGAGGTGATTCACGACCCGGGCGCGGTCAACAAGAGCCGCGACGCCGGCACGATACACCTGACCCAGGGGCCGCACCGAATCGAAGTCGGCGAGCGCAATCTCGAAGGCGGGTCGTATCTGAAACTTTATTGGAGACCTCCCGGCGCCGACGACGAGCTGGTGCCGTACACTGCGCTGATACCGGACCGCGCGGGCATCAGCTACTAGTCGCGCGCCGGCAGCAGGCCTGCTCGCGTTACTTCGCGGCGTTCGCTTTTGTCCAGGGCTTCTGCCGCGCGCGAGAGCGGGAAGGTGGCGTCGCACATGCCGCCATAGGGTAGGCGGTCGATGTTGGCGGCGAGGAAGTCGAGCGACTTCTTCAGGTAGTGGGGCGGATAGGTGGCGACGCCGATTATCTCTAGCGACTTGAACGTGATCACCGACGGCGGCAGCTGCACCGTCAGGCCCGACGAGATGTTGCCGACTTCGATCACGCGCCCGCCGACGCGCACCATCCGGACTGCTTCGCTGAACGCCTCGGCCACGCCGGCGACTTCGAGCACGACGTCTGCCCCCCCGGCGCATAGCTCGCGCACGCGTTTATCGCGAGCCTCGGCGTCGGCGTAGTCGCGCATGTCGATAGTCTCGTCGGCGCCGAATCGACGCGCCTCGCGCAGGCGCAGATCCACGCCGTCGATCGCAATCACGCGTGCGCCGCGCGCCTTCGCAATCGCCATCGCATGCAGCCCCAGGCCGCCGGCGCCGAGTACCACGAGATTCTCGCCGAACTTAAGCCGCGCGCGATCGAGACTCCAGAAGACTTGCGACATCGCGCAATTCGCCGACGAGGCGACCAGGTCGGGCACGTTGTCGGGCACCCGATAGAAATGCTGCTCGGGCTTCACGATGTAGTGCGTGGCGAAGGTCGAGGTGAAATGCGGCGGCTCGTCGGGATGGCGCGCGCCCATCACCTTGGCCGTGCATGCAGCTTGATTCCCGCTGACACAGTTGATGCATCGATTGCAGACGGTGTAGTAAACCGGCGCGATTCGATCGCCTTCCTTGACCGGCACCCCCGCCCAGTCGGTGCGCACGCCCGCGCCGAGCGCCTCGATACACCCGCTCATCTCATGCCCCGGCATCACGCCGCGCTTGCCGAACTCGCCCTTCCACATATGCACTTCGGAACCGCACACGTTGGTCTGCGTGACCGCGGCGACGATCCCACCGGCGGCAGGCGCCGGAACATCATACTCGTGAAATTCAATCTTGTGGGCCGAAGGGATAAACGCGACGCGACCTTTCATTGCATAACTCCGAGCGCGCGGGTGATGGTCCCGGTTTCATCCCGGACGAAATAAATGTCAAGTCCGCAAGGCGCTCTATACTGGCATGCTTCTGCCGAATCCCTCAAAATTAGTCGGCACATTGACCGCAGTGATCGAAAAGAATTTCGCACTTCTATTCCCGCTGTTCTTCGTCGGGCTATGGCTGACGGTCACCACGATCTTGTCTCTGCTATCAGGCTGGTTTTCCCTGATGGCGCTATATCCAAACCGACCCGACGAACAACCAACGCTACGGCTCCGTTACCAATCCGGAACGATGGGTCTGTGGGTCAACATGAACGGAATCCTGTCTTTCAGTGTTTGTTCTTCAGGGCTCAGGATTGGAATGATGCGGCTTTTCGGACCCTTCTCTCGCGACTTCTTCGTGCCGTGGAGAGAAATCGCGGTCGTCAGGAAGACAATGCTCTTCTGGCCGATGGCGGAACTTCGATTCGGTAACCCCGTGGTCGGAAGGCTCAGCATCCGCGCGCACGTGGCTGATAAGCTTGCGCACGCGGCGGGCGAACGCTGGCAGGAGGCAGGACCATTCCAGGAAGAGAACCGGCTCGGTGCAATCCGGAGACTGCTGACCGAGTGGGCGGTAATGACGGGCATCGCGGCACTGTTCTTCACCCTCGTCCCCCTGTTCGTTGCGCCCCAGGGGGCTCGCCCGCCAATCTTGCTTGCTATCCTCTTCCCGGCGATCGTGTTCGGCTTTGCAGCCATCGTGAGATTCTTGTGGCAGGAGAGCAGTAAAGTCTGATTCTAGTGGCCTGCGCCGCTCCTGTTCGGGCGCAGCACGGTGAGGCCGAGCGGACCGGCGTTGGCGGCCGCGTGAGCAACGGCGGCGTTGACGTCGTCAAGTGCGAACTCGGTCATCTCGAACTGAGCGAGATCGATCAGCCCGGCGCGAATCAGCGCCACCATCCGGGCTACAGCTTCGCGCGGGTACATAAACTGGCCGCGCAAAGTGATGTTGTTCTGCATGATCCAGACGTAAGGCAGCGGGACCGCGCCGCCATCGGCCCTCACGCCTCCCATCAGCACTATGCGCCCGCGCGGACGCACCGCCAGCGCTGCCGCGCGCACTTGGGAGCCGGTCGCCTCCCGCGGCAGGAAATCGAGCACGAAGTCGATCGGACCGCCGGCGACTTCGCTGATGAGGCGGCGATCATCTGCCTCGACGCCGGTCATCCTGGCGGGCCGCACTCGCGGGCCGGAGCGGCGGACCAGTTCGTCCAGGGTGCGCATGTTGCGCCCGGTGGCGACGACTTTTCCCGCGCCCATCGCGATCGCCACGGCAACGCCGGCGCTGCCGAAGCCTCCGGTGGCGCCGTTCACCACAATCGTCTCGCCGGCTTTCAGATCGCCCGCCAGCAGCCCGCCGTACGGCACGAGCAGTCGGCCGATGACTGTCCACCGGCCCGCGTCCGCCGCGTCGATCTCGCCGATCCGCGTGACGTTCTCGGTCGGGACCAGCATCTGCTCGGCAAATGAGCCGTGGTGAAAGTAGCGATGCAGCGGCAACGCTGCTTCGCTCCTGTAGGTCCAGCCCTGGAGTATCATGTCGGGATTGGTGGCGTCGTCGCGCGAGCGGACCGTCGGGTCGCAGTAGACCCAGTCGCCGACCTTGAGCCTGGTCGCGTCCGGTCCCGTCGCGCGCACCCGGCCGATGCCGCCGGCCCCAGGAACGACCGGCAGCTCGAGCAGATAGTTGCGAGAGCCGGAGAAGACGTCGGCTGCATAGCTGGTGATGCCAGCGGCGACGATATCGACGATCACCTCGCCGTTGCCGAGCACCGGGTCGGGCAGCGTCTCGACGGCGAGCGGCGCGCCGAACGCATTGAGTACAGCAGCTTTCATGAGTCTCTATTGCTGCGGGGGCGCGGGCAGATTGGGCAGGCCCGAGTGATCCATCAGTGAGAACCCGTGCGTCGACGACGACAAGTTTGGTGGCGCGCCTGGTTTGTCGATCGAGGTCCTGCGCGGCGCCGGTGCCGACGCTGGGACGCTCGCCGACGCTGCCTGCTGTGTCGCGCCGCTGGGCTTGGCGAATACCGGGCGATGCGTCTGTTTCGCCTGGACCAGCACTTCGCGCAGGAGGTTCGATTCCTGGATTCCGTGCGACACGCAATCGACGTCGGTCGCCGGATGCAGTGGCACCTTGACCGACGAGTTGAACGTCGCGCGCACCTCGACAATGGTCGCCTCGGGGCCGCGTGGCCGCACCAGGAAGTTGTACACCGAGGACGAATCCGGCTCCGGCTCGGCAGTGTAGGAGCCCGCCACGCTCTTGATCCTCCCGCAGTCGGCGTCGTGCAGCGTGAAGCGCGGACCGGCCGCCTCGATAATCCCGTTGGTCATATCCTGCGCCTGCACGTGGAACGAATTTTCGGTGATGACGCCATTCACCGCGTCCCACGCGAGATCGTACGGCAGTGGAATCACCACTTGCTGCTGCTCGTCAGGCGGCGGCTGCGCCTGCGGCGGATAGAGACATCCGGCGACCGAGAGCGCCCCAATCATGCCCAAAATTGAAATCCTTGCCCCAAACATTGCGCCATTCACCCCGCGACAGACCAACTTTTCCATACTCGCCCGTCCCGATGCTATCGTCTCCGGGCCACTCTCGCTTCCCGAATCTTTATGGTACTCTCGGCTCGTTCGGGACCTGCACAAAAGGCAGTCCCGCGGAAGGTATTTGCCATGTCGGGTCATTCGAAATGGAGTTCGATCAAGCATAAGAAGGCGATCACCGACTCCAAGCGCGGCCGCGTCTTCACCAAGATGATCAAGGAAATCACGATCGCGGCGCGGCTCGGCGGCGGCGATATCAATTCCAATCCGCGCTTGCGCACGGCGGTGACGGTTGCCAAGAAGCAGTCGATGCCCAACGACAACATCGATCGCGCGATCAAGAAAGGCACCGGCGAAATCGCTGGCGCGTCGCTCGAGGAAATCACCTACGAAGGCTACGGCCCCGGCGGAGTCGCGATAATGGTCGACGTGCTGTCCGACAATCGCAATCGCACGGTCGCGGAGTTGCGCTTCGTTTTCTCGCGGCGCGGCGGGAACCTGGGCGAAGTCGGATGCGTCGGTTGGATGTTCAAAAAGCGCGGCGTCATTGGAATTGAAAAATCCGCCATCGACGAAGACAAGCTGCTCGAAATCGCGCTCGACGCCGGCGCCGACGACGTGACCAGCGACGGCGAGACCTTCCAGGTCCTCACCACGCCCGACAAGTTCAACCCGGTACGCGACGCGCTGGAAAAGGCCGGGCTTACGATTGCGCATTCGGAACAAACGCGGATTCCTGAAAATACGGTTGCGGTGTCGGGGCATGTGGCGGAGCAGGTACTCAAGCTGATGGAAGAATTAGAGGATCACGACGACGTGCAGAATGTCGCCGCGAACTTCGACATCAGCGATGAGGAAATGGCGCAGTTCTCGGCGGCTTGAACAGCCGCGCGGGTGCTGTCGGGGAGGTGGGGAATGAGGATACTCGGGGTGGATCCGGGGAGTGCGGTCTGCGGTTTCGGCGTCGTCGACCGGGGCGGGCGTTACGTGACCGCGGGGACAATTCAATGTGCGTCGCTCGAGCCGGGACCGATGCGATTGCGACGCATCCACGAAGGACTGCTGGCTATCATCGATGAGTTCTCGCCCGCGGCGCTAAGCCTCGAGCGTCATTTCGTCGCCACTAACGTGCAGAGCGCGTTTCGTCTCGGCGAGGCGCGCGCGATGGCGATGCTGGCGGCGGCGCAGCGCAGCCTGCCGCTGTTCGAATATCCGCCGAACGAAGTTAAGCTGTGCGTCGCCGGCCACGGACACGCGGACAAGGCGCAAGTGAATTACATGGTGCGCAAGACGCTGAAGCTCGCCGAGGATATCGAGCTGGCCGACGATGCGGCCGACGCGCTCGCGCTCGCGCTCTGCCATCTCGGCCGCGGCCGCGTTCCGAACCTGGTCGACGCCGTCGAGCGCTTTCGCCCCGAGGTGGTGCGCAGCAGAAGACCGCGGATGGCGCCTCAATGATCGCATCGCTGTCAGGCGCGCTGATGGTTCGCGACGCCGGGCGCATCGTGATCGAAACCGGCGGAGTCGGCTACGAAGTACTAATTCCGCTGAGCACCTACTATCGATTGCCGCAACTCGGCGACCGCGTCGCGCTCGAGATTCGCCAGGTCGTGCGCGAGGACGCGCTCATGCTCTACGGATTCTCGAGCGCGACCGAGAAGCGCGCGTTCGACCTCCTGATGAGCGTGCAGCATGTCGGGCCGAAGCTCGCGCTCGCGATTCTGTCGGTGCTGGCGCCGGAAGAACTGGTCGCCGCAATCGGCAAGGGCGACGTCGAGCGAATCGACGCGGTGCCGGGCGTCGGTCCCAAGGTGGCAGAGCGGGTGGTGCGCGAACTGCGCGACAAGGTCGCCGACTTGAAGTTGGCGGCGCCGTCGACCACCACGGCTAACGGTCATCTGCGGGCGGTGCCCAACGGAAACGGAAACGGCATACCGGCCGGCCCCGCTGACGAAGCAGTCTCTGCGCTCATCAACCTGGGCATGAAACCGATGGAAGCGAAGCGCACGGTTGACGCGGTGATCGCGGCGGACGCAGGCGCGGCGGGAAATCCAGAAATCATAATTCGCAAATCACTGGCGGTGCTGCTTGGCGAAAAGTAAGCCTCAAGAGAACGCCAAACGCGCGACGCGGGTGGACGAGGAACCGCTGACGGCGCGCGTCGTCCACGATGACGATCGCCGGCTCGACCTCGCGCTGCGGCCGCGCGCGCTCGACGAATTCATCGGCCAGGAGCGCAACAAGAAAATTCTCGGCATGTCGATCACTGCCGCGCGCCAACGCGGCGAGGTGCTCGATCATGTGCTGTTTGCGGGGCCGCCCGGCCTCGGCAAGACCTCGCTGGCGCATATCATCGCGCGCGAGCTCGGCGTCAACGTTCACGTCACCTCGGGCCCAGCGATCGAGCGTGCGGCCGACCTGGCTGCGATCGTCAACAACCTCGAAGAGCACGACGTGTTGTTCATCGACGAGATTCATCGCCTGCAACGCGTCGTCGAGGAGCGGCTTTACTCGGCGATGGAGGATTTCGAGTTTCATATCGTCGTGGGCGAGGGGATGGGCGCGCGCACGATGAAGCTGGCGGTCAATCCGTTCACGCTGGTGGGCGCGACCACACGTTCGGGCCTGCTCAGTTCGCCGCTGCGCGACCGCTTCGGTCAACACTTCCATCTCGACTTTTACGATCACAAGGAACTCGGCGAGATTGTCCGCCGCTCTGCCGCGCTACTGGATGTGGCAATCGACGAGGGCGGGGCGCATGAGCTCGCTTCGCGCGCGCGCGGCACGCCGCGAATCGTCAACCGCCTGCTGCGCCGCGTGCGCGACTTCGCGCAGGTCAACGAGGCGCCGGTCGTCACCCGCGAGATTGCGCTGGGCGCGCTCGAGTTGCTCGAAATCGACGCGGCCGGCTTCGACAAGATGGACCGTGCGATTCTCGGCGCGATAATCGACAAGTTCGACGGCGGTCCGGTCGGGGTCGAGAGCCTGGCCGCGGCGGTCGGCGAAGAGTCCGACACAATCGAAGAAGTTTACGAGCCCTACCTGTTGCAGGAGGGCTTTCTGGCGCGGACTTCGCGCGGCCGCGTCGCCACCCAGCGCGCGTACACGCATCTCGGACGCACGCGCCGCGGCACTTTGCTCTAGATTTTACTTCGATCGCGTCGGAGACTTATTCGATGGCGAAGATTTACGTTCTGCAGCATCACCCGATCGAGAATCTCTGCAATATCGCCGACGCGCTTGAAGGCGCCGCGCTCGCGTGGCAATACGTGCACGTGAACGAGGGGCAATCGGTGCCCGCGAGCATGAAAGGCGCGGGCGGCCTGGTTGTATTGGGCGGACCGATGAGCGTTTATCAAACCGAGCGCTATCCGTGGCTGGGCGACGAGATGCGCTTAATCGAGGACGCGGTTAAATCAAATCTGCCGGTGCTGGGGATATGCCTGGGCGCGCAGATTCTCGCAGCCGCACTTGGCGCCAAGGTCGATCGCAATCCCAACGGTAAGGAGATCGGATGGCATCCGATCAGCCTGAGCGATGCGGCCAAGGATGATCGCCTGATGCGCGACCTGCCCGCGACGATGACGCCGTTCCACTGGCACGGCGATATCTTCGATCTTCCACCGGGTGCCGCTTCGCTGGCTTCGTCAGACAAAACGCCATGCCAGGCATTCCGCCACGGCGACAAGACCTACGGCTTCCAGTTTCATTTCGAGGTGACGCATCAGAGTATCGCTGCGATGGCGAATGCATTCGCAAAAGACCTGGCGCGCCAGAATATCGCCGCAGATCAAATGATCGCTCAAACGGCGGAGTTCCTGCCGGCGCTGGAAAAGACCTCAGACAAAGTCTTTTCGCGATGGGCGTCGCCAATTCAGGGCATGTCCTGAACAGCTTGTCCCGATCGGGAAGTGGCGCCTCGTTCCATCTGCAGCAGCTTGCGCTTGCGTTCCAGGCCCCAACGATAGCCGCCGAGATGGCCGGATGCGCGGATTGCGCGATGACATGGGATGATAATCGAGATTGGATTTGCGCCGTTGGCAGTGCCGACGGCGCGGATGGCGCGCGGGCGACCGATGCGTCGCGCGATTTCGGAATACGAGCGCGTTTCGCCCGCCGGAATCGAGCGGAGTTGATCCCACACGGCGAACTGGAACGAGGTGCCGCGGATATCCATTGGCGGCGCGGGCATCTTCGAGCGGCCGGCGAGATAGTCGGCGAGCGCATCGGCCCAACGGGCGATGCGCGAGTCTTCGCGTCGATTCGGGTCGAAGACTCGAATCGAGGCGCGCGGGTAGTCGGAGCGCAGCTCCGCGACCAGAGTCGCATCTGCTTCGCCCATCGCGGCGAAGCAGATTCCGCGCTCGGTGCCCGCCACCAGCAGCCGACCAAGAGTAGAATCGACGATAGCGTAGGCTATTTGTGCGCCGTCGCCGCCGGGGCCGTACGACGAATTTTGGGGACTGTCCTTTCGTGTGCGCATAGGTGCATCCTCGGAATAATACAACCCCGGCAATCGTCTATTGTGACATGAGACCGAATTTTAAGCCGCTCGCAATCGCATTCTCGATTGTTGGTGCTTTGGTTTTCACCGCCGTGCTTGCGGCCGAAGTGGGCGGGCCGCCGGCCACGGACTTGAAACTCGCGCCCGATCTTTCGTTTACCGACGATTCCAGCCCGAACTTTCCTATCGCGGGGAAAAACCTTTCGGACGGCTCAGTTGCCGCCGACCATGCGACTGTTATCTTCTTCGGCACCGCGAATTGCTGGAATACGGCGCGCGAAGCAGAACGGCTGGTGCAACTCTATCCTCGATACAAGGACAAGATTCGCTTCGTTGTCGTCGATCTACGAAATCCGTCGCTGGCGCAAAAGCCTTTGATCGCGCGCTACTACCAGGGTTACATCCCGACCATCGCGGTGATCGACAGCCGCGGGAATCTGCTCTACGACCGCGCAGGCGAGACCGCGAGCGAACGCGGCGATACGAGCAATCTGCAGAAGCTGCTCGATTCCGCGCTAGCCCTTTGGCAGTTTGAGGACTCGCTCGCCGATAATGTTGTGTTGAATCTCGCTCGAGCCGGCCGCGATCGTCAGTCCGCGCGCAGCGAGCGTCCGATGCATCCAGCGGCCGCCTTCAACCGCTCCCACGCTGCCGCCTTCGACGTTGGCGAACGCGCCGAGCAGCTCGTCGGCGAACATCGCGACGCGCAGGTTCAGCTCGGTCGCGAAAAGTTTGCCGAATGAACTCTCTGCTCCCGGCACTTTGCCCTTGAGCTGCGCCGACAGCGAGCGGTAGCGCGACAGCCGCAAGCATCGCGCCTCGGTCGCGAACTGCGCGAGCTTCTGTCGCACGTAGGGATGCTTCCACGCGGGCGCGCCCTGGAAATCGACCTTCTTCGCCAGCTCGAGCAGCTCGCCGATCGTGCGTTCGACCGGATGACGCGTGCCGCCCGAAACGCGCTCGTACATGAGCGTCGCGATTGACACCTGCCATCCTGCGTTCAACTCGCCGACCAGGTTTTCCTTCGGCACGCGCACGTTGTCGTAAAAAACTTCGTTGAATCCGGCGTCGCCCGTGATCTGAACGAGCGGACGCACGGTGATTCCGGGGCTATGCATATCGACCAGCAGATACGATATTCCCTTGTGCTTGGGCGCCTCAGGATCGGTGCGCACCAGCAGCACCTGCCAGTCCGCCCGATGCGCGAGACTGGTCCACACCTTCTGCCCATTGACTACGAAGTTGTCGCCGTCGAGCACGGCGCGCGTTTGCAGGCCGGCCAGGTCGGAGCCGGCGCCGGGTTCGGAGTAACCCTGGCACCAGATTTCCTCGCCGGTCAGCATTTTGAGCAGGTAGCGCTTTTTCTGCTGCTCGGTGCCGAGATGCATGATGGTCGGGCCGATTCGATCGATCGCGAGCTGGTTGGCGCCGTAGAGCGGCAGTCCGAGGCGCAGGACTTCGTCCTGGTAGATGGCCTGTTCGATCATGTTCGCGCCGCCGCCGCCCCATTCCTTGGGCCAGTGCAGCGCGACGTAACCGGCCTTGTACAGGCGTCGATGGTAATCGAGGAGCTGAGACCAGCGGCCGTCGTCGCGCACGTCGAGCAGGCTGGCGGTCGAGCCGCCGAGGCCTTCGCCCTTGCGCCCGAAGGCTTCAGCGGAATTCTTTTCGAGCCATCCCGCGATCTCCGCGCGAAATTTTTCCTGTTCCGGCGTGTAAGTGAAATCCATTCGGATGCTCCGCTTGATTTGTGTGCCGCGAGTATAACGCGATTGCCGGATGACCGTTAACGAAGGCTCGATCGTCGAGGCTGGCATCGCGAATCCTTTGCTATATGATGTCGGATACTATGCGCGCGCGGGCGCGCCATCATTAACCCACGAGGCGAATTGCGACAGCGATGGCATACGAGCACATCAAGGTTCCCAGCAACGGCGAAAAGATTACTCTTGGCGCCAATCACACTCTGAAAGTTCCTGACCGCCCGATCATTCCGTTTATCGAAGGCGACGGCACCGGGCCCGACATCTGGCGCGCGTCGCAGTACGTCTTCGACAACGCGGTCAAGAAAATCTACGGCGGCAAGCGCCAGATCGCGTGGATGGAAGTGTTCGCGGGCGAGAAGCCGTTCAACCAATGGCAGAACTGGCTGCCCGACGAAACCGTCGAGGCGTTCCGCGAATTCCTCGTGGGCATCAAAGGCCCGCTGACGACTCCGATTGGCGGCGGCATCCGCTCGCTGAACGTTGCGCTGCGCCAGATGCTGGACCTCTACGTATGCCTGCGGCCGGTGCGCTACTTCGCAGGCGTGCCGAGTCCGGTCAAGCATCCCGAGAAATTGGACGTCGTGATTTTCCGCGAGAACACCGAAGACATCTACGCGGGAATCGAATGGCCGGCGGAGTCGCCCGAGGCGAAGAAGCTCATCAAATTTTTGCAGGACGAGATGGGCGTGAAGAAAATCCGCTTCCCCAACACGTCCGGAATCGGCATCAAGCCGGTTTCGCGCGAGGGCAGCGAGCGGCTCATTCGCGCCGCGCTCGAGTACGCGATCAAGCACAAGCGCAAGAGCGTGACCTTCGTGCACAAGGGCAACATCATGAAGTTCACGGAGGGCGCGTTCCGCGATTGGGGCTATGAACTCGTTCGCCGCGAATACAAGGGCAAGGCGGTGGGTTGGGACGATTGCAACGGCAAGCCGCCGGCCGGCGAGTTGCTCGTCAAGGATGCGATCGCCGACATCACGCTGCAGCAGGTGCTGACGCGGCCGGACGAATTCGACGTCGTCGCCACGATGAACCTCAACGGCGACTATCTCTCCGACGCGCTGGCGGCGCAGGTCGGCGGTATCGGAATCGCTCCTGGAGCCAACATCAACTACTTGAGCGGACACGCGATATTCGAGGCGACGCACGGCACCGCGCCCAAGTACGCCAACCAGGACAAGGTGAACCCGGGGTCGGTTATCCTGTCGGGCGTGCTGATGTTCGAGCACATGGGATGGCAGGAAGTTGCCGACGGCATCATTCGCGGGATCGAGAAGACGATCGCGAAGAAAGAGGTGACCTACGATTTCGAGCGGCTGATGACCGGCGCGAAGCTGCTCAAGTGCTCGGAGTTCGGGAAGGCGATCGTCGACAATATGTAGTCAGGCGGGCGCGCTGATTATTTGATTGGCCGCCCATTGTCCCGTCTCGATTGCCGACTCAAAGTGCGGCAAGCCCATGTAGTCGCCTGCAAGCAAGAGTCGCCGCGACGACGGCCGCGATCTCCTGTATTCCGCCACGTCGCGGCTGCGTCCCACGGGCGACGTGGGCAACGCGTTCGGCCATCGCACGATTTGCGCGAAGCGTTGCGTCGCCGTCACGCCGGGAAAAAACCGCTCGATGTCGGGAAGCACCTTGGCGAGGATCTCGTCGTCCGACAGATCCATCAACGCGCCCGTTGCTTCGTTCTTGACGAACAGGTTCAGCATCTCGCCGTCGGGCACGCGCGTAATATCCTTGGCCGATTCCAGGGTGGCCGATGCGATCAGTTGACGGTCGGCACGCGGGACCAGGAATGCCCACACATCTTTCAGACCCGGTTCGTTGCGCCAATGACGGCCGGTGGCGATGCCAATTTTGATGCCCCGTGCGTACTCGGTTGCCAGCAGCCGGCGTTCAACCTCGTCACCGCCGCGATAGAGTTCCGACGCGATCGGAGCCGTCGCCGCGAGCACGACATGGTCGGCGCGCATCTGTTCGCCCGACAACTGCACGAAGGCGCCGTCGTCGCGAACTTCGATTGACTGCACCGGTGATTCCAGCTTGACCTCGACCTTCGCCGCGAGCGCTTCCGGAAAGCGTCCCAGACCGCCGCTGAGGCTCATCTCCTTGCCGCGGCCGTTGTCGGTCAACGCCAACGTCGCAAGCGTGGCGGCGCGCGACGTCTCCTCCATCACGCAGAGCAGGCCGCCCGCGATAAGCGGCTCGACCAGGTAGTCAGTGGCGCGGCCCAGTCGTGGCGCGGCCCATCGCGCGGTGTCCATGTCATCGTACTCGGCCCACGCCGCGTAGTTGTCGACCGGAGGCCACTTCAGTTTCGTCGTATGCCAGATGAAGCGCGCGAGGTCGGGGATGCTGACCAGGCCCGACGTGAGCGCGTAGATCGGAAACATCGCGCCCGACGGCAGGCGCCGCGGCCGCCCGTCCTTGACGATCGCCATCCACGGACTTGTCGGCCTCAGTTCCGCCTCGAGGCCCAGCTCCTTCACCAGCCCGAGCGCGTTGCTATAGGTGCTGGTGATCAGCTGCGCGCCACGCTCAATCGTGTAGCCATCGCGGGCCTCGGTGCCGACTCTGCCGCCAACGGTGCCGGTCGACTCGAGCACAGTCACATCAATCCCCGCCTGCCGGAGTCGAAACGCCGCAGCCAGACCGGCCATCCCCGCGCCGACCACGATTACTTTTTTGTTCGGCATAAAATTGTTGGCGCGAAGCTAGCAGACGATCGTCGTCGGTGGCCAGCCAGCATTAATTGTTTGCATTGTTAGTAGCTATGATCAGCGCACAAGTAGCTTTGTCGGCGAAGTCCATGACCGTGACGCCGAATCTGCCGTGGGCGCTTTCATTGAAGACCTGCGAGACCGCCGGATTTATGAAATCAGATACCAATCTTATATTCGGGAAACCTAGCAATCCCCGTCGGTAGCCACTGGTGTAGTTGAGGTACAGGATCTCATCATTCGCCGACGTTGCTTCGTCATAAAGACTTCGAATCGCAGCTAACTTTGCGAGGTTATCCGGCACGATGTACTGATCCTGGACCCTCAGGCGTGCCGGACCATCTATTGTGAACGTGGCGTTGACGGGCCATCGACTCGCGTCGATACCCTTCAAACAGCTATCGGCTGGAAATCGTCTCAGCAGAACAATCTTACCTTTCGCTTCATCCAACGTCGGAGTTATCGTGCCCAATTCCCAGCGTTCTGGATGTTCCGCTACATAGGAAGCAAAGGTCTCGTCGAACGTGCGAGTGTTACGAGAAGGAACGCTCTCCTCATTGACACTCATCACGACGCATTCCGTAGGATTGTCCGCGAGAAAATCGATGCAGGTGGTTACGACGCCGGCGAAAGTCAGATGTTGTGAGATAGGGCCGTGGTAAATCGCGAATGCGTTATCGATGTGCCGGCAGCGTATGTCGAGATAGCGCACACCTATCGCCAATTGAAAGGAGATGGTGAGGTCCTGGCACTTGGATGTCCCACAAAAAGGTTCATGTAAGGCGCCCGAATTGTGGGTGCCGGGGATTGATAACCGGGATAAAGACTTGCGACCGTCAAGGGATCCCATCCAGCTAAGAGTCGTGTTCACGGACAGGAAACCCGAGTACAACTTCCGACGAGGTGTTAGCTGCTAGTACGGCTTGTCGCCGTTGATTGTTATGCGTTCCATTCGGCGGTTGGCGGTGCGATTGTCTGCTACTACCCGATGTTGCGTGCAGCGGTTGTCCCACATCGCGACCGAGTTGGGGCGCCATCGAAAGCGGCAGCTGAAATCCGGCGACTCGATATGCCGGTAAAGAAAGCCCAGTAACGCCGCGCTCTCAGCCGGCTTCATTCCTTTAATTGACGCGGTGAAGGTCGTATTGACGAACAGACCTTTACGGCCGCTCTCCGGATGAGTTCGAACGACAGGATGCTCGGACGACAGGACTTGCGGCGCCGGCTTGCCTCCTATGTGCTCGGTTTTGTAATTCATGCGCGAGAAGGTGCGCGCCGTGTCATGAATCGCGACCAGGTCCGAGAGCATCCGCTGCATCTTGTCCGACAGCGCCTCGTAGGCGGCATACATACTGGCCCACATCGTGTCGCCGCCGAATTCCGGCGCTGTCACGCATCGCAGGACGGAGCCGAGCGGCGGTTCATCCACGAAAGTCACGTCAGTGTGCCACGCTTCGGCGAGGTATGGGTGTTGTTCGTCGCTTTGCAGCACGACGAACTCGGGATGCCCTTGATCTTTGAGCGGCTGCAGATAGGGATGAATCTGGAGCGAGCCGAATCGGCGCGCGAAAGCCTTATGCTGATCGCGCGTGATTTCCTGATCGCGAAAGAACAGCACCTGATGCTCAACGAATGCTGCCCGCACCTCGTTGAACGCATCGTCGCCGATTTGTCCCAGGTGAACTCCTGCGACCTCGGCGCCCAACGCACCGGCGATAGGATTCACGGTTATATGATTGTAACTGTTCATCGCAATTCTCCCCGGCCAAGATACAAGACGGCGCCCGATCGCACCATCGCACCGGAGGGAGAGTTGGGCGAACTATCTTGCCGCGGATTGCTCGGCCGACGGAGACGTGCAGGGCAGGGTGCGCGCTACCCGGTATTGGTAGGTACGTCCCGCCCATGCGAAATCGCCAGACGCATCGCCAGGGCCGGATTTGAATTCCGCCACCTGGCGGGGAGTATTCGAGTCGGCAATCGGGGCATACGCGAGATAGCAGGTGCCGCTATCGGGGATTACTTCGGTGAGGGCTGGCTTGAAATCCATGCTGAGAAAATTCACCGCAGGACGCCATCCGCTCGGTCCCGTTTCGCTGTCGACGACAGGATTCCAACTGGCATCATCGGTCGACTGCTCGAGGTGAAGCTCGCGATACTCAGGCGCGCCCGTCGTGCCTTTGCGCAACTCGACCACGGTCAAATCAGGCCGCGCGAGCGCGAGCAAATGACAATCCATCGCTGGCGTCATTTTGCTCTTGGACGAGTTGGAGTCGTTATCGTTCAACCCGGTGGTGACCTCGACGTCCCCATCCTTTGCAGCAGTTGCCGTGTCGTCGCTCTTCTTTGAGGAAACGTCGAACAACAGGCCGACGACTGACGGGATGACGCCAAGCAGCGGTAGCGCGCATCCGGCGGTGCCGACCGCGGTAGTTGCGGCCAGCATCGCAAGCAGCGCCGCCGACAGACTGAATTTAAATTTAGGTGTCCTGCGCCCCACCGAATGCCGATTCCCCGTCGACATGTTCCCCTCCAGCGAGCATGGCTCGCACCCGTCGCGCAGAGCCTACCAGTTAGAGGAACGCGAGACTAGCTGTAGGGTTTAGATACAAGGCAGCCGGTTATTGGCTGCGAAGGGGCCAGGGCTTAGACTCGGACTCGGGGAAAAGTGGAAACGCGCTTAAGAATTTCGGCGGTGAAAATCGCCGCGATGCTCGCGGTAACGCTGGCCGTATCGGCTCACGTCTTCGCGCAGGAAGATCTGGATGAGATAGATCTGAGCGACCATGACACATCGCAGGTTTCCGGCCCTACGGACAAAGTTCAGCCAAGCGGGAAGGAGGGTGCGACGGCGGCGATGTCAGGCGGCGCGACGATACCGATGTGCACGACGAATAATATGTTCCTGCACATGGACTTCACGAGCCTGCGCCCTGGCAACGACGCCGACCAGGCGCGCGCCGCTGTCTTGGTGACGGACCTTCAGCACGCGCTCGCCAAATACAAGGACTACCACGTCGCCGAGGCTGAAGGTTTCAAGCCGTTTCATCCCGAAATCAAGGCGCAAAAGGTCGTGCACTTCACCCGGAGCTGGTACGGCCTCAAAGCCTCGTTCACATTCAACCCCGACGAGCCGACCTCGCTGCTCTACCAGCGCACGCCCGACGGCGGCTACAAGCTGATTGGCGCGATGTATACCGATCGCAAAGCCGCCACCCCCGACGAACTCAACCAGCGCGTGCCACTCAGCGTCGCCAGATGGCATCGGCACGTAAATATCTGCATCCCGCCGATCAGCACCCACATGAAGAGTGAGGACTGGACAAAGTTCGGCCCGGCAGGCTCGATAGCGACCAAAGAAGCATGCGACGCCGTCGGCGGCCACTTCTTTCCGCAAATATTCGGCTGGATGGTCCACGTCTATCCGTGGGAGCCCAATCCCCAACTCGTGTGGGCGCACTGACCAGTAGTGACGCCGACAGTAGAATTGCTCGCAGTCCGTAAATCGTACGGTGGCTATGCGGCCGTCGACGGAATTTCGTTTTCGATCCCTCCCGCACATATTTTCGGGCTGCTCGGACCCAACGGTGCGGGCAAGACCAGCACCATCCGCATGATGATTGGAATCACTTCGCCCGATTCCGGCTCGGTGCGGCTATTTGGCGAACCGCTGCACCGCCGCGTGCTGCATCGCGTCGGCTACCTGCCCGAAGAACGCGGCTTGTACCGCCACATGACGGTGTCCGCCAACCTGGTATTCCTCGGGCAGCTCGCGGGTTTGTCGGTGGCGACGGCGAAGGAACGAATCGGCTTGTGGACCAGCCGCCTCGAGATTTCGGACTGGGCCGATCGCCGGGTCGAGGAGTTGTCGAAAGGGATGCAGCAGAAGATCCAGTTTATCGCGGCGCAGTTGCACGACCCCGACCTGGTCGTGATGGACGAGCCGTTCGCCGGTCTCGATCCTGTCAACACGATGCAGCTCAAGGATGTGCTGGTCGGGCTGCGGGCGGCGGGCAAGTCGATCCTGTTCTCGACCCATCGCATGGACCAGGTGGAAAAGCTGTGCGATTCGATCTGCCTTATCAGTCGCGGCAAAGCCGTGCTGCAAGGGAGTCTCAGCGAAGTCAAAAACGGCAACGGCCGGCGCTTCGTGCAGATCGACTACGAAGGCGACGGCGCGTGCCTGGCCGGCAATCCGCTGATCGATTCGTTGAATGACTACGGCAATCACGCCGAGATCCGCCTCAAGCCCGGCGCCGACTCGCAGGAACTGCTGCAGGCCGCGATGCGCACGGTGCGCGTCATCCGATTCCAAGTGATGGACCCGTCGCTCGAACAAATTTTTATCGAACGGATACACAACCGCGATGAGTGAATTCTCCTTTTACAAAGTCTGGATCATCGCGAAACGGGAATACCTCGAGCGGGTAAAGACGCGCTCGTTTATCCTCGCGACCTTCGCCACTCCGGTGTTGATGGGAGTATTCCTGCTGCTGCCGGCGTTGATCAGTGCGTCGACGGCCCGCAACATCATGCGCGAGCCGGAGAAAGCGCGAGTCGTGATCGCTTCCGACAATCGCGCGCTCGCTGAGTTGGCTGCGGGCGAATTGACGCGCCAACCGGGCACTCACTACGACTCATCGGTGGTTTCTCCGACGTCTTCCGCCGAGCGCGCTCAGCTCGACCATCAACTGGATGCGGGCGAAATCGAAGGCTACGTATGGCTTGACGCAGCGGCGCTCGCGTCGCGCCACGTCGTTTTCAGAACCAGCCACGTGGGCGATTTCATTGTTCAGCGCCGCCTCAGCGACGCGTTGTCGTACGCGTTCGCTGCGCAGCGGATGGTCAAGCAGGGCAGCAGCGCCGGCGACGTAGCGGCAACGCTCGAGCCGGTCGATCTCACCGCGGTCCGCGCGGGCAAATCGTCGTCGGCGTACAACGAGGTGCGCGGCGCGGTGGTCGTGTTCGTCATGGTGTTCGTGATGTTCTTTTCGCTGCTGTCGTACGGCGTGATGGTGATGCGGTCGGTGATGGAAGAAAAGAGCTCGCGTATCACCGAGGTGCTGATGTGCGCGGCGAGCGCGCAGGAGCTGATGACCGGCAAGATTCTCGGCACCGGCAGCGTCGGCCTGACGCAGATCGCAATCTGGTTTGGGATGGCTGCCTTCGGGACCCATCGCAGCGTGTACCTGCAGACGGCGCTGCGGGTGCTCGACGTGGGGCCATCGTTGATTGTCTATTTTCTCGTCTTCTACATATTGGGCTATTTGCTGTACAGCGCGATCTTCGCGGGCATCGGCGCGATCTTCAACACGATCGACGAAGCGCAGCAATGGAACTTCGTCGTCATCCTGCCGCTGATCGCCGCGTCGGCAATGATTCTGCCGGTGGCGACGTCGTCCGACTCCGCGACTGCGGTAGTGGCGTCGCTGTTTCCGTTCTGCTCGCCGATCCTGATGTTCGAACGCCTCGCCGTCCACGATCCGCCGCTATGGCAACTCATCCTGTCATTCGTTCTGTTGATCGGGACGATTTGCCTTGTGATGTTTGTCAGCGGCCGAATCTACCGAACCGGAGTTTTGATGTACGGCAAGCGGCCGACACTGCGTGAGCTTTCGCGCTGGCTCCGCTACGCCTGACGCGACGATTCGGTTGCTTCACAACTCGGGCGAACGCTGCTATCTATCCGACGTTTGGCCGACGTTTTGGGGCATGCGTGCGCGATTGCGGTCGAGATTGAGCAATCGACCCACTTAAGTATTGCTCATTAACAAAAACGCGAATATAAGGTAATCTTCAGAGAGAAAGATTCGGCTGCAGGGAGCAAAAACGTGGCTCGAAAGAAAATTGCGTTCATCGGAGCGGGTAATGTCGGCGCGACCTGCGCTCATCTATGTTTCCTGCGCGGACTCGGCGACATCGTGCTCTACGACATCATCGAAGGGCTGCCGCAGGGCAAGGCGCTCGACATGCTCGAATCGGCGCCAGTTTTGGGCATCGACGTCAACGTTACCGGAACTACCGATATCAAGCAGATCGAAGGCGCCGATTGTTGCGTCGTCACCTCGGGCTCGCCGCGCAAACCGGGCATGAGCCGCGACGACCTGCTCAAGATCAACGCGAAGGTCATGACCGACGTCGGCAGTGCGATCAAACAACATTCGCCGGGCGCTTTCGTGATCGCGGTCACCAATCCGCTGGACGCGATGGTTACCCAGCTCAAGCGCGTGACAGGCTTTGCGAAAGGTCGAATCGTCGGACAGGCGGGCGTGCTCGACTCGGCGCGCTACCGGACCTTTCTCGCGTCGGAGCTCGGCGTCTCGACGGAGAGCGTCTCCGCCATGGTGCTGGGCGGGCACGGCGACGACATGGTGCCGATTCGGAGCTACACGACGGTCGGAGGGCAGCCGATCGAACGGCTGATTGCGGCGAAGCGGCTCGAGGAAATCGAGAAGCGCACGCGCGGCGGCGGCGGCGAGATCGTCGAGCTGATGAAGACCTCGTCGTACTACGCGGCGGGCACCGCGGTTTACAAAATGGTCGAGGCTTACATGCTCGATCGCAAACAGGTGCTGCCGTGCGCCGCGTACCTGGACGGCGAGTACGGCGTGAAAGGGCTGTTCGCGGGAGTGCCGGTCGTAATCGGCGCGGGCGGCGTCGAACGCGTCGTCGAGATCCAGCTGACTCCGGCCGAGAAGACGGCGTTCGACAGTTCAGTCGGGCACGTGCGCGAACTGGTCGAGGCTATGGACAAAGTGATCGCGGCCGCGAACTAGGCGCGGTTCAAGAAAGAATTATGGCTGAAGCAGTTGCGGCGCCTGCGATTGCGGCTGGTATGACGGCCGACGAACGGCACTGGCTGCTGCGCCGACTGCACTCGTTGTCTGGGATTGTTCCAATCGGTGGTTTCCTGTTTTTCCATCTTTTTGAAAACGCCTTCGTGCTGAAAGGCGGCGGCATATGGTGGAGGGAAACCGAGTTCACGCGCAACATTCCATTTCAGATCGCGGTCGAAGCGCTGGTGCTGTGGATTCCGATCGCCTACCACGCGATTTACGGAATCGTCATCACGGCCACCGCGCAGCCCAATGATTATCCGTATGAGCGCAACTACCAGTACACGCTCCAGCGCGTCACCGGCATCCTCGCGTTTCTGTTCATTGGCTTTCACGTGCTGTCGACGCGTGCGTACTTTTACGCGACCGGCGTCGAGACCAACTACTTGCGGATGCATAACTTCATGATGAATCCGCTGATTCTGACGACCTACATCGTCGGCACGCTGGCGTGCGTCTATCATCTGACCAACGGCATTTTCACATTCTCGATCACCTGGGGAATCGCGGTCGGCGCGCGGGCGCAAACGCTGGTGAACCGCGCCTGCGTTGCGCTGTTCGTCGTGCTGACAGTGGTCAGCGTCTCGATTCTGATCGCATTTCGCGCACCCGCCTGAGGAGAAGAGAATGCCAGGGCGTCATATTATCGTAGGCGGCGGGCTGGCAGGTTTGACTGCGGCGATGAAACTCGCCGAGCAGGGCGAGCAAGTCGATCTGTTCTCGATCGTGCCCGTCAAGCGATCGCATTCGGTGTGTGCGCAAGGCGGAATCAACGGCGCGGTCAACACGAAAGGCGAGGGCGACTCGCCGATGATTCATTTCGACGACACTATTTACGGCGGCGACTTCCTGGCGCATCAACCGCCCGTCAAGGCGATGTGCGAGGCGGCGCCGTCGATCATTTACCTGTTCGATCGGATGGGCGTGATGTTCAACCGCACGCCCGAAGGCCTGCTCGACTTCCGCCGCTTCGGCGGCACCAAGCATCATCGCACTGCGTTTGCAGGCGCCACCACCGGCCAGCAGCTTCTGTACGCTTTGGACGAACAGGTCCGCCGCTACGAGGCCGCCGGTCTCGTGCGCAAGTTCGAAGGCTGGGAGATGCTGAGCCTCGTGCAGGATGAGCCCGGCGATTGCCGCGGAATCGTCGCGATTGACACGCGCTCGCTCGAAATGCGCGCGTTTCCCGCCGACACGACGCTCATTGCAACGGGAGGACCCGGTCTCGTGTTCGGCCGCTCGACGCAGTCGCTGGTGAATACCGGATCGGCGGTCAGTGCCTGCTACCAGGCCGGCGCGACTTACGCCAACGGCGAGTTCATCCAGGTGCATCCGACGGCGATGCAGGGTGAGGACAAGAATCGCCTGATCTCGGAATCGATTCGCGGCGAGGGCGGCCGCGTGTGGACCTATCGAGACAGCAAGCCGTGGTACTTCCTCGAAGACATGTACCCGGCGTACGGGAATTTGGTGCCGCGCGATATCGCGACGCGTGCGATTCACAAGGTCGTGTTCGAGATGAAGCTCGGCGTCGACGGCAATCCGCAGGTGTATCTCGACGTCAGCCATCTCGATCCCGAAGAGTTGAATCGCAAGGTCGCGGGCGTGCTCGAAATTTACGAGAAGTTCGCCGGCCAGGATCCGCGCAAAGTTCCGATGAGAATTTTCCCGGCTATGCACTATTCGATGGGCGGCCTGTGGGTCGACTATCATCAGCAGACCAACATGCCGGGGCTGTTCGCGGCGGGCGAGTGCGAGTTTCAGTATCACGGCGCCAACCGGCTCGGCGCGAACTCGCTGCTGTCGTGCATGCACGGCGGGAATATCGCGGAGCCGGCGATGATCGATTGCGCGAAGTCGAAGAAGAGTGCAGTGAGTTCTTCCATCTTCGATCAGGAGCTGAAGCTGCAGCGCGAATCGTTCGACAAGATTTTCAAGCTGGACGGGCCGGAGAACGCGTTTGCGCTGTGGCGTGAGCTCGGCGACATCATGACCGAGAACGTCACCGTCGTGCGCTACAACGACAAGCTCAAGCTGACTGACGACAGACTGCTCGAATTCAAGGATCGATGGGGCAGAATCGGCCTCAACGACAAGGGCAAGTGGGCGAACCAGGAAGTGCTGTTCGTGCGGCAGCTGTGGAACATGCTCGAGCTGGCGCGAGCGATCACGCTGGGCGCGCTCAATCGCAACGAATCGCGCGGTGCGCATTTCAAACCCGAGTTCCCGGAGCGCGACGACGAGAATTTCATGAAGACGACGATGGCGGCATGGTCGTCCGATGGTCCGCGCTTCAGTTGGGAGCCGGTTGACGTGAGCCTGATCAAGCCGCGGGCGCGGCGCTACGACGTCGAGAAATCCGCCACCGAGCCGAAAGCGGCGTAGCCTCGCGGGAGCATCGCAGTGCCAGAAAAGACCCAGGTCTTAAGAATTAAGCGCCAGGAATCGCCGAACTCCGAGCCATACTACGAGGAGTTCGAGATTCCGTTTTTGGGGAATCACAACATCATCTCGATGCTGATGGAGATTCGGCGCAACCCGGTCACTCGCCAGGGCAAGCGCGTGGCGCCGGTCGTGTTCGACGCCAACTGCCTCGAGGAGGTTTGCGGCTCGTGCACGATGGTTATCAACGGGCGCGTGCGGCAGGGGTGCTCACAGCTGGCCGACGGACTCGAGGGACCTGTGACCGTCGAGCCGATGTCGAAGTTTCCGGTGATCCGCGATTTGTGGGTCGATCGATCGAAGATGTTCGAGGCGCTCAAGAAGGCGCATGCGTGGATTCCGATCGACGGCACCTACGATCTCGGTGCCGGTCCGCGAATGGCGCCCAGCACGCAGGAGTTCGCGTACCTGTTCTCGCGATGCATGACGTGCGGATGCTGCCTGGAGGCGTGCCCGCAGGTGAACGCGCATTCGAAGTTCATGGGCGCCGCCGTCATCGGGCAGGTCTATTTGATGAGTCAGCACCAAACCGGCAAGATGAATCACGAAGAGCGGCTCGAGGCGATGATGTCGGAAGGCGGCGTGGCGGACTGCGGCAACGCGCAGAACTGCGTCGAAGTTTGCCCCAAGGAAATTCCGCTGACGACGGCGATTGGCGCTGTCGGCCGGCAGACATCGATCAAATGGCTCCGCGATCTGTTTATGAGGTAAGTTGTCGCCAGGTAATTGAATGAACATCCACGAATATCAAGCGAAACAGATTCTGGGGCGCTTTGGCGTTCCCGTTCCGAAGGGGCAGTTCGCGACGACGCCTGAAGAGGCGGCGGCCGCGTTCACGGCGCTGGGCCAGCCCAAGGCAGTCGTCAAGGCGCAGATCCATGCCGGCGGACGTGGCAAGGCGGGGGGAGTGAAGCTCCTCAATCTCGCGAACGATGTGCGCGATTTCGCCGCCAAGTTGCTCGGCAAGCCGCTGGTGACGCATCAGACGGGGCCTGAAGGCCGGGTCGTACGCCGCGTTTATATAGAGGAGGCGAGCGAGGTGGCTCGCGAGCTTTATCTCGGGATGCTGGTCGATCGGAAGGCGGGAACCCTCTCCGTGATCGCGAGCACCGAGGGCGGCATGGATATCGAGGAAGTCGCCAACAAGACGCCAGAAAAAATTCTCACCGAGCAAATCAATCCGTTGCTCGGAGTCGCGGGCTTCCAGGCGCGCAAGATCGCTTTTTCACTGATGCTCAAGGACAAGCAAGTAGGCCAGTTCGCGACGCTGCTCGCGGCACTTTACAAGGCATTCATCGAAACCGACGCCTCGCTGATCGAGATCAATCCGCTGGTCGTTACCAAGGACGGTCGCGTCATTTGCCTCGACGCGAAAATGTCGTTCGACGACAACGCGCTGTTCCGCCATCCTGACATCCGCGAGCTGCGCGACGCCAACGAGGAAGATCCCGCCGAGACTGAGGCGGCGAAGTATGACCTCAGCTACGTGCATCTCGACGGCAACATCGGATGCATGGTTAACGGCGCGGGACTCGCGATGGCGACGATGGACATCGTCAAAATTTACGGCGCCGAGCCGGCCAACTTCCTCGACGTCGGTGGCGGCGCGAGTACCGAGAAGGTGGCGGCGGCATTTCGCATCCTGCTCGCGGACAAGCGCGTCAAAGGCGTCCTCATCAATATTTTCGGCGGCATCATGCGATGCGACGTGCTGGCGCAGGGAGTGGTCGAGGCGGCCAAGCAGGTGAAGCTCAACGTGCCATTGGTAGTCAGGATGGAAGGCACCAACGTCGTCGAGGGCAAGAAAATCCTGGCCGAGTCCGGCATGAAAGTGATCACCGCCAATGGCATGGCCGACGCCGCCGAGCGCATCGTAAAAGAAATCGGAGCTTGAGAGTTTTCAGATGAGCATTTTAGTCGACAAGAACAGCCGCGTGCTGACGCAGGGAATTACCGGCGCGGTGGGACAGCTACACACGCGCGCGTGCCAAGAATACGGCACGAATATGATCGGCGGCGTGGTGCCGGGTAAGGGCGGGACGGACTTCGAAGGCATTCCGATTTTCGACACCGTCGAGCAGGCGCGCAAGGCGACCGGCTGCAACGTGACCGTGATTTACGTGCCGCCGGCGTTTGCCGCCGATGCGATGCTCGAGGCTATTGCGGCGGGAATCGAACTCGTCATCTGCATCACCGAAGGCGTGCCCGTGCTCGACATGGTCAAAGTGAAGGCCTACCTGGCGGGCTCGAAGTCGCGGCTGATCGGGCCGAACTGCCCCGGCATCATCACCCCCGGCGAATGTAAAATCGGCATCATGCCGGGATACATCCACAAGCCGGGCGATATCGGCGTCGTGTCGCGATCGGGCACGTTGACCTACGAGGCGGTGTACCAGTTGACGCAGCTTGGAATCGGGCAATCGAGCTGCATCGGAATCGGCGGCGACCCGATCGTCGGCACCTCGCATATCGACGCGCTCAAACTGTTCAATGAAGATCCGAAGACGCGCGCGGTCATCATGATCGGTGAGATTGGCGGAACGGCGGAAGAAGAGGCCGCGCAATACATAAAGCAAAACTTTAAGAAACCTGTGGTCGCGTTTATCGCGGGACAGACGGCGCCGAAGGGGCGGCGGATGGGCCACGCCGGCGCAATTATCTCGGGCGGACGCGGCACGGCGGCGGATAAAATCGCAGCGCTCGAGGCGGCGGGCATCACAGTCGCGAAGAGTCCAGCTGACCTCGGCTCGACGATGAAATCAGTACTCGAAGGCAAGAAATAATTCGATGGAACGAACTTTGGCAATCGTCAAACCCGACGCGGTCCGGCGCGGGCTCACCGGCGACATACTGAAACGGATCGAGGCTTCGGGGCTGACGGTCGTCGCGATGCGCAAGATTCAGCTATCGCGCGCCGACGCCGAGAAGTTTTACGACGTGCATAAGGCGCGGCCGTTCTTCAGCGGGCTGTGCGACTACATGACTTCCGGCCCGGTGGTGCTCGCCGTGCTGCGGGGTGACAAGGCAATCAGCCGGTGGCGTCAGTTGATGGGCGCGACCGATCCCAAGAAGGCCGACGCCGGCACGATTCGCAAGGATTTCGGAATCGACGTCGAGCAGAACGCCACGCACGGCTCGGACGCGCCGGAGACGGCTGCGCAGGAGATCGGGTTTTTCTTCCCGGCTCGGGAAATCCTCGCCTAAGCATCGCCTTCGATCCTCCGTCCTGCTTTCAGGGCGGGGTTTCTAATACAATTACTGGCCGTGAATGCGAATCGCCTGACATCGGACGAAGCTCTGTCGTTGTCCGCTCGCGCTGATTTCCGCGACCTTACGCTCGAAGAGGTCGAGCAACTGGTTGCGGGAGCGGGCGAGCGCGGCTATCGGGCGCGCCAGATCCTGCATTGGGTGCATGCTCGCGGGGCGGAGTCGTTCGACGAGATGCGGGATTTGCCCGCGTCGCTTCGCAATTACTTGAAGCAGAACTTCACTATCGGGCATCCAGTGTCGTCGTTCGTCTCGCGGTCGTCGGACGGCACGCGGAAATTGCTCATCCGACTTGATGATGCGGAAGAGGTCGAGTCGGTGATTATCCCGACCGAGAAACGCGTGACACTTTGCATGTCGAGCCAGGTGGGATGCGCGATGGCGTGCGAGTTCTGCGCGACGGCGCGCATGGGATTGCATCGCAATATGACCAGCTCCGAGATGCTATCCCAAATATTTGCCGCGCGCCGGGAACTGGCGGCGGGCGAAGAACTCACGAACTTTGTTTTCATGGGGATGGGCGAGCCGCTGGCGAATTATCCGCGGCTGGTGCGGACGCTGGCGATCATGACTTCGGATTGGGGCATGGGAATCTCGCCGCGGCGAATCACGGTCTCGACCGTCGGCCTGGTGCCGATGATGGAGCGGCTGCTGAGCGAGACGCCGGTCAATCTTGCGGTCTCGTTGCATGCCACGACCAACGAACTTCGCGATCGGCTCGCTCCGATCAATAAGCGCTATCCGCTGGAAGTGCTGCTCGACGCGTGCCGCAATTTGCCGATTAAACGCCGCAGCCGGATTACATTCGAGTACGTGATGCTGGCCGGAATCAACGATTCGATCACAGACGCGCGGCGGCTGGTGAAGTTGATCGGGCCGTTGCGCGGCAAAGTGAACCTGATCTTTTACAATCCGATGCCGGACTCGCCGCTGCGGGGCAGCTCGCGGGCTGCGGTCGAGGCCTTTCAAGCGATCCTCAAGAACGCTAGTTTGACCGCTACAATCCGCGAAAGCCGGGGCCTCGATATTGCGGCGGCATGCGGCCAGCTATACGCCGAACAGCACAGCCCGGCCTGAAAGAATCAAACGAAAATGTCACACAACGTACTCGGAGTGATTGGCGGCAGCGGCTTTTACCAGATGAAGGGGCTGGACAAGGTCGAGCTGATGGAGCTCGAGACGCCGTTCGGCAAACCGTCGGATCCCTTCTACCAGGGACGAATCGGAGAGATCGAAGTCGTTTTTCTCTCGCGTCACGGCCGCGGCCATCGAATTTTGCCGTCGGAAATAAATTTCCGCGCCAATGTTTTCGGGATGAAGCAGCTCGGCGTTACGCACCTGGTTTCGGTGTCGACGGCGGGCAGCCTGAAAGAGGAAATCCATCCGGGGGAGCTGGTCGTTCCGAATCAGTTTATCGATCGCACATTTAAGCGTCCCGAGACGTTCTTCGGCGACGGCTTGGTCGTGCACGTTTCGCTGGCCGATCCGGTGTGCGCGAGTCTCGCGAGCGACTTGGCCAGTGCGGCGAAAACTGGCGGCGCGGCGATTCACAATGGCGGAACATATCTGTGCATGGAGGGTCCGCAGTTCTCTACGCGCGCCGAGTCGAATCTCCACCGCAGCTGGGGCGCGAGCGTCATCAGCATGACGGCGATGCAGGAAGCGCGGCTCGCCCGCGAGGCGGAGATGTGTTACGCGGCGCTGGTGCTGGTGACGGACTATGATTGCTGGCACGAAACGGCCGCGGCGGTGGATATCGGCGAGATCCTGCGCGTGATGAAAGCCAATGTGGACAAGGCGCAGAACGCGGTCTCGGCGCTCGCGCACACGCTCGGCAATCGGCCGCGGACGTGCGGCTGCCAGGACGCGCTGAAGAACACGATAATTACTGATCGGTCGGCGATTCCCCAGCGCTTGATCGACGACTTACGTCCGCTGGTTGGCAAATATCTATAAGGTAGTCGAAATCCCGAGGAAGCTGAGGATGGCAATATAGATGAGTATCGTTGTGGTCGGGTTTCTGGCTTACGACACGGTCGAGACGCCCAATGGCAGAGTCGACGAAGTGCTCGGCGGGGGCGCCAGCTACTTTGCGATTGCGGCGCGATTTTTTTCTCCGGTCAGCGTCGTCGCAGTGGTCGGTTCGGATTTCAAGGCCGAGGATATGCGGCTGTTCACTGAGCGGAATATCGACACGCGCGGAATCGTCAAGGCGGACGGGCTGACGACGCGCTGGCACGGCCGCTATCATGAAGATCTGAACATGCGTGACACAGTCTCGCTGTCGCTGAACGTGCTCGAAGGCTTCACGCCGGACTTGCTGCCTGACCAACGCCGTGCCGATTACCTGTACCTGGCGCCGAACGATCCCGCGCTGCAGGAACACGTGTTGGACCAGGTGCCCAGTCCCAAAGTTGTGGTTGCCGACCTTTTTGATCATTGGATCGAGAGCACGCGTCCGGGTCTCGTCAAGGTGCTCGAGCGAATCCAGGTCCTGCTGTGCAGCGACAACGAGGCGCGGCTGCTTTCGGGCGAACACAACCTGGTCAAGGCGGGGCGCGCGATCCTGAAGATGGGTCCCTCGACGGTGCTGATCAAGCGCGGCGAATACGGCGTGCTTCAATTCAGTGACGAAGGAATGTTCGCGGTGCCGGCGTATCCACTGGAAGAAGTCGTCGATCCAACCGGGGCAGGCGATACGTTTGCGGGCGCGATGATGGGATTTATCGCGCGGCACGGACGCATCACGGAGTCGTCGCTGCGGACGGCGGCCGTGTACGGCAGCGTGCTCGCGTCGTTCGTGGTCGAGAGATTCTCGCTGGAAAGGCTCTTGGATTTGACCTGGGAAGAAATCGACAAACGCTATCGCGAGTTCATCAACTTAATCGACTCACATCATTCGAGATGGACTACTCAGTAGTCATTCCGCTTTACAACGAGCGGGATAGTCTCGGCCCGCTGCATGAGGAGTTGAGCCGCGTGATGCAGTCGCTCGGGCGGACCTACGAACTGATATTCGTGGACGACGGCAGTATTGACGGAAGCATCGACGCGCTGCGACAGATCAAGTCGACGGATAAAAACGTGCGCGCGATATCGCTGGCGCGCAATTCGGGACAGACGGCTGCCCTCGCATGCGGATTTTCGCACGCGGCTGGCGACATCATAATCGCGATGGACGCCGACGGGCAAAACGATCCCGCCGACATCCCGCGGCTGCTGGCCAAGCTCGATGAGGGTTACGATTTGGCGAGCGGGTGGCGCACGGAGCGATGGCAGGAGGAGCGCCTCACGCGCAGATTGCCGTCAATGGCGGCAAATTCGCTTATTTCGGCGATGACGGGCGTGAAGCTTCACGATTACGGCTGCACCTTCAAGGCTTATCGGCGAGACCTCGCGCGCAGCCTGCAGCTCTACGGCGAGATGCATCGATTTGTCCCGGCGATCGCGGCGGAGCAGGGCGCGCGAATCGCGGAAGTCGAAATCGGATTCCGGCCGCGTCGCGCCGGCATCTCGAAGTACGGACTATGGCGTATCGTGCGCACGCTACTTGATCTGATCACCGTAAAATTTCTCTCCGGCTACTCCACTGCGCCGATCCAAGTGTTCGGCCTGATAGGAATCGTGCTCGGCGGACTCGGCAGCCTGTGGACCTTCATCCTGGTGTTCGAGAAAGTACTACTTGGCTACGAACTGGGTAATCGGCCGGCGCTATTGTTGGCGGTGTTGTTAGTAGTCGTCGGAGTACAGTTTGTGAGTATTGGACTGCTGGGCGAAATGCTCGCGCGCACCTATCACGAATCGCAGGGAAAGCCGATCTACGTAATCAGGGAAGAATTCTAAGGACCATCATGAACATCGCAGTCGTCGGGAGCGGATACGTCGGACTGGTGAGCGGCACCTGCTATGCCGAGAGCGGCAACGAAGTAATCTGCGTCGACATCGACCAGCATCGAATCGCGCAGCTGCTCGAAGGAAAAATTCCGATCTATGAGCCGGGGCTCGAAGAGTTGGTGCGCCGCAATCTGAAAGAAGGCCGGCTCCGTTTCACCACCGATATCGGCGACGCGATCAAGCAGTCGATGGTTTCGTATATCGCCGTCGGCACTCCGATGAGCTCGTCGGGGGCGGCGGATTTGAGCGCGATTTTCCAGGCGGCCGAGGATATCGCGAAGGCGATCACGGGCTATCATATCGTGGCGATCAAGAGCACGGTCCCCGTCGGCACCAACGATCGCGTGCGGGAAATCGTCGGCAAATTCGCCAAGCATCGCGCCGACGTGTGCTCGGTGCCGGAGTTTCTCAAGGAAGGCTCCGCCATCGAGGACTTCATGCGGCCGGACCGCGTCGTCATCGGCAGCATGAGCGAGCAGGCGACGGCGATTCTCAAGGAAATTCACAACCCGTTCGTGCGCACCGACAATCCCATTCTCATCATGGACCCGCGCTCTGCCGAGCTCACCAAGTATGCCTCGAACGCGATGCTCGCGATGCGCATCTCGTTCATCAACGAGATGGCGAACCTGTGCGACGCCGTCGGCGCGGACATCAATGCGGTCCGCCGCGGACTCGGCACCGACAAGCGGATTGGGCCGTCGTTTCTGTTTCCGGGCGTCGGCTACGGCGGTTCATGCTTTCCCAAAGACGTGCAGGCAGTGATTCATACTGCCAGCGAGCACAACCTGGATTTCGCGCTGCTCCGCGCGGCGGAGGCAGTGAATTCGCGGCAGAAGCGGCTGATTCCTGCGCGCGTCAAGCAGCATTTCGGACAGAATCTCAGCGGACGCACCTTTGCGATCTGGGGGCTCGCGTTCAAACCGCGCACAGACGATATGCGCGAGGCGCCGGCGCTGGTCGTGATCGAAGAACTGCTGCAGGCTGGCGCGAAGGTGCGAGCGCATGACCCCGAAGCGCTCGAGAACGCGCGCAAGTTTTTTGGCGATCGCGTCACCTACCACAAGACCAATTACGAGGCGCTTCAGGGTTCCGACGCGCTGCTCATTCTGACCGAATGGAACGAGTTTCGGCATCCCAACTTCCAGCGCATCAAGTCCGAGCTGAAAGAGCCGGTGATATTCGACGGCCGGAACCTGTATGATCCTGATCTTATGAAGGCGCTCGAAATCCGCTACTACTCGGTCGGGCGCCACCCCGTATAGGACAAAGGACAATTCAATGAGAATTTTGGTGACCGGCGGCGCCGGCTTTATCGGGTCGCATACGGTGGATGCGCTGGTCGCTGACGGCGCGGGCGAAGTGTCGGTACTCGACGATCTGTCCGCCGGCAAGCGCAGACAGGTGAATCCGAAGGCCACGTTCTATCAAACCGATCTGCGCGACGGCGCGGCGGTTGCGGCGGTCGTCGAGCAAGCGAGGCCGGAAATTATTTTTCATCTTGCGGCGCAGATGGACGTGCGGCGTTCGGTTGCCGATCCCGCGTTCGATGCGCAAGTGAACGTGGTCGGGTTTCTCAATCTGATAGAATCGGCGCGCAAGCAGGGTCTCAAGCGCGTGGTCTTTTCTTCGACCGGCGGCGCGATTTACGGTGAGCAGGAAGAGTTCCCTTGCACCGAGGACCATCCGAAGCGGCCGGTGAGCCCGTACGGCATCGCCAAGCTGGCAACCGAGGCCTACCTGTTTTTCTACAAAGTCGAGTACGGCATCGACTATATGGCGCTGCGATTCGGCAACGTGTACGGGCCGCGCCAGGATCCGCACGGCGAAGCCGGCGTGATCGCGATCTTCTGCGGAAAAATCCTCGACGGTCAGCCGGTGACGATTTTCGGCGACGGCACGCAGACGCGTGACTACGTTTACGTCGGCGACGTGGTGCGCGCTGTGACCGCGGCGGGGAAATCGAAAGCGTCGGGACTCGCAATCAATATCGGCACCGGCCTCGAGACCAACGTCAACGACTTATACTCGACGCTGGCGAGCATCGCCGATTTCCCGACCAAGGCCGAGCATGCGGCGGCTCGTCCCGGCGAACAAAAGCGCTCGGTCATTTCGCCGGCGCTGGCCGAGAAGGAACTGGGCTGGCGTCCCGAAAAGAAGCTCGCCGACGGACTCGAAGAGACCTACAAGTATTTCAAGCAGCAACGCGACCGTCCGAGTTGAAATGACCGAACCCGCCTCGATTCGTAATTTTTCGATCATCGCGCATATCGATCACGGCAAGTCCACGCTCGCCGATCGGATCCTCGAGCGCACCGGCGCGCTCACGATGCGCGAGTCGAAGGACCAGTTCCTCGATTCGATGGACCTCGAGCGCGAGCGTGGAATCACGATCAAGGCGCGCTCGGTGCGGCTCAACTATACGGCCAAAGACGGCAAAAGCTACGTGCTCAACCTGATCGATACGCCCGGTCACGTCGATTTCGCGTACGAAGTGTCGCGCAGCCTGGCCGCATGCGAGGGCGCGCTGCTGGTGGTCGATGCGAGCCAGGGGGTCGAAGCGCAGACGCTCGCCAACGTTTATCTCGCGCTCGATCACGGTCTCGAGATTATTCCCGTGATCAACAAAATCGATCTGCCCGGTGCCGACATCGAGCGCACCAAGCAGCAAATCGAGGAAATCATCGGACTCGATGCGTCTGACGCAATTCTGACCAGCGCCAAGGAGGGCGTCGGCATCGAAGAGGTGCTCGAAGCGATCGTCGCACGAATCCCCGCGCCGAAACCGACCGACGAGAACGCCGTCCGCGCGCTCATCTTCGACAGTTGGTATGACGTGTACGAAGGCGTGATCGGGTTGGTGCGCGTTTTCGGCGGCGAGTTGCGCGACGGCATGAAAGTTCGCCTGATGGGCACCGACAAGCTGGGCGAGGTGATGCGCCTGGGGCATTTCACGCCGCACGAGCGGCGCGCAGAAACGCTCGGCCCGGGCGAAGTCGGGTTCATCGTGGCGAATA
>Ga0210391_10000463_pt1 | contig 42709 bp, 66 predicted proteins | sample IncBWC12OmetaG_FD_160573 | JGI IMG/M metagenome (GOLD analysis project Ga0210391, IMG submission 160573) | Forest soil microbial communities from Barre Woods Harvard Forest LTER site, Petersham, Massachusetts, United States - Inc-BW-C-12-O ...
CCACCGCTGCCCAAGCTGCTGCGATGCCGGGGTATCAATTCCAGTTGCAGCAGGGAGAGAATGCCCTTCAGAATAGCGCGGCAGCCCGTGGTGGACTACTAAGCACTGGTACCGCGAAATCGTTGGATCAGTATTCTCAGGGCCTCGCGTCAACCGACTATGGCAATCTCTTCAACCAAGCCCTCAGCGGTTACCAGACCAATTTCAACACCTTCAACACTCAGCAGAACGAGGCATACAACCGTCTTGCGGGCGTGTCGCAACTTGGTGCCTCCTCGGCTGCTGGACTCAACAATGTTCAACAGGCGGGAACAAATGCCCTCGCCAACTCCATCCAAGGCACCGCTCAGCAACAGGGTCAATATTATGTCGGTGCGGGTAACGCTCAGGCTGCTGGGACCGTTGGCTCAACCAATGCCCTTGTGGGCGGGTTGACTGGCCTAGGTCAGGCGGGGGCGGGGATATCTAATATCCTCGGTGCTCAGAATGCCAGCAGTGGTCAGACATCAGGCACCTTTAATGTAGGTAACCCTTATGCAGGTAACGGTGGGGCCACTAACTTTATAGGCAGTATGGGAACTAATCCAGGTTACACAAATCCCGGTAACGACCTTGTAGGAGCATTCTAATGGGCGGCGTAGCAGCTAACATTCCTTTGATGGGCCAAGCGCCACAAATTCCAGACCCGCTACAAGAATATCAACGCTCGATGCAAATCAAGTCGTTGATTGGTCAACAGGCCCTTCAAGCACAGCAGCAACAAATTGGTCAGCAACAAATCGAGCAACAGAAACTCGCCACTCAACAAGCTCAGCAGGACGCGGCTGACCGGGATGCGTTCAATAAATCTTTCAAAGACGCAAATGGCGATTGGGACCAAACCATCAAAAATGCCCCCACTAATGGCATGAGTGGTCAAGGTGTCCTGAAGTATCAACTCGCCCGCACCCAACAGGTCGCGCAGATGGCGACGATGCAGAAGGAATTGCTTGCCAACGAGGCCGCGAAGTCGGACCAATATGCGAAGGACGCCTATCAAGTATCACAGATTCAAGACCCCGACCAACGCGCTGCAACCTGGACAACCCTCCGCAATGGTCACCTTGCCGCTGGCACCGCGAAGCCAAATGAAATTCCTTCCCAAGTCCCTGATGATGACACCCTCCAAGGCATCATTTCCTCCCACAAAGCCACCGCCGACATGGCGAAGGATGCCATTGATTTAAAGGAAAAGAACGCGAAGTTACCTGGTGAACAGGCCGAAGCAGCAGCGAAACAATACTCCACCGCCGCGCAGACGATGAATGGTGCTCAGGATCAACTTAGCTGGACAGCACGACGTAACATGGCTGTCTCAAATGATCCTTCAATGGCCTCATTAATTCCTGAATCCTACTCCCCCCAAGCCGCTGAACAGGTTCGTCAACTTGGCATAGCCCCCAAGGACATTGCCAACATGGCCCCGGACAAGTTGGAGTTTCAGGATTTTCTAAAACATCCTCAGCCTGGGTATCCTGGTACACCAATCGGATACGCTAAGTGGAAGTCTGACCAAACGGCTCAGGCTCAGGTTCGTGCGGTGCAAATGCTTACAAATACTAGTGGAGGAGGTGGTGCGGCTAAGGTCCCCGTCGCTCCTGCCCCTGGTGGAGGCGCAACACCTGCCACACCCGCCGCTGCTGCCAACGCCCCAGGTGGTTGGGTTTCTACTGATGGGCGCACTTTGAATAGCGTTAATCCCGTGCTTAGGGACCAACTTCAGCAAATCCTTGAATACAAGCGCCCCGACCCTCCTCCAGGTGCTCGTGGCCCTATCCCTCAAGCCCTTTCGACACTAATACCCCAATTTGACCCCACCCATGACGCCACAACATTCCCTCAACGGAATAAGACTTTGAATGAATTTCAACAGGATGCTTCGAGTGGCCAGCTCGGTTCCATCGTCACTGCTTTGGGGCATGTGAATGAATTGAGCAAGGCAGCCGACTTGCTTAGCCACGAGAACTTGCCTTTGCTGCATAGCCTGCAAGCCCAGTTTGGCCTCGCAACGGGTGACGATGCTGCTTCAACCTACAAACTCATTGTTGGCAAAGTCGCTCCTGAGTTGGCTTCCGCATACCTCAAAGGTGGCGGTGGCGTAGGTGAACGCGGGGCGGATGCGGATGATTTCAATATCAACAAGGGTTATCAACAGATTAAGTCCAACCTTGCTGAGGCTGCGAATCTTCTCAATTCTAAACTCGATTCCAAACGTCAAGCATGGGACAACGGATTCAAGCCCACTCGCCCACAAGACCAGTTTGACACCCGCTTCCTAACTCCCGCTGCCAAGGAGACGTTGCAAACTTTGTCGGCACAAGCACCGACGAATAGGGCAAGCCAAGGTAGTCATGTAATCGAGGTTGGTGGTAAGCAGTACCGCTATAAAGGCAGCGGCCCCACGAATGACATGAACAGTTACACGCCCGTCCAATGAGTCTACCTCCCGGTGCAACCCTTGTAAGTGGACAGCTTCCTGACACACAAGCATTACCGCCTGGTGCGACATTAGTGAGTGGAAGTTTACCACCGCCTTCATTATATGACCGTGCGGCATCGGCTGTTAAAGACTTCGCCAGCCGAGTGGCTCACCCTGTCGCCCCTACAATGGAACAAATGCAGCAGGCTAACATTGGGGCAGGGAAGTTTGGTGCTGAAACCATGGTGGGGCAAGAAGTTATTGGACCTGTGGCGAAGGCTGTAGAGTCTACTGTTATTCCAGCGGCGAAAGCTATACCTTTTGTTGGCCGAGCAGTGGATGCCATCAATCAAGCCCCCACGCTTTTTGGCAAAGCATTGGGTGGTGCAACCGTTGGGGGTGGAACGGGTGCGGTTGAGGGATTTATAAGAGGTAAAAGTCCTGCTGAAATTGCTTCAGAGGCGGGCAAGGGTGCGTTATATGGTGGTGCGTTGGGTCTTGCGCTTCCCTTAATGAGTAAACTCGCCCAAACTGGTGGATCCGGAACCTTTGCTGCTCGCCCTCGCCCATTTGCGGACTATGAAGCCCCACCTGAAGCAGCGGGTGTTCCTCAGGGCAATCCCACACCCTTCACCCCTGCAACCCCTGCTGAAACTGCTGTTGCACCAAAGGTTGAGGGGCCGATACCCCCGCCCAAGAAACTTACCCTCGGTCCTGGTGAAGACACGGGTATAGGTCTGGGTAACGATCACATTATCACCAATGCTCAGGGTGACCGGGTGGGTAGTATTCAGGTTGAACAAAAGCCTAACGGCGTCGCCCACGTGCATTGGATGGGAGGGGATTTCTCGGATTATGGCCGTCAGCCTGTTGTGGCAGCGATTAAAGAAGCCTACCCGGAAGCGGAGACAATTACCTACGACCGCCGAAGGCTTGCGAAGGGTGCCACCGCCGCAACCACCCAACCTCGCCAAATGAATGTCGCCCAAGCCCCCTCGGTTGATGACGTGGTGAATCAGGCGACTGGGAATAAGCCTACCCCTTCACCATCACCTAATGTTCCACTCAAGGATCAACTGACAAGCTCTCCAAAACCAGAGCCTCCAGCCTCCAGTTCTGGAGAACAGGACCCCTTGAAGGTCAAGTATCCCGACCCCGCCCAGCGTCAGATGGTGAGGGCAAATGGGGAGCGGATTGTGCAGGCAGTGGGGGATGATGCGGACACTATGAAGGCTGTGCATGACCTAACGCGGGTGGACTTGCGACAAGCCCTAGTCAACTCAGGTGAGGATATGGGTCAGCGCACCGTCAGTAACAGTAAGTTCGCTGGCGAGGGCAGCATCACCCGCGAGGACGCCTTCAACCGCCTTCTCGGAAAAGGCCTCAAGCCTCAGGACATCGTGCGTTTGGCGAAGCAGACGGTGGCGCAGTGAGAGCTTTAACTCGACGCTCAATGTACCAATCCACAAAGCATATGAGAATGAGTGCCCCCCACCAGGTCATGCCCGTTCCCCCGCAAGGTACCGTGTCTGCCAAGAATCAACATACCGCGCGAGGTCATCAACTGGGACTCGCTCCCAGTCGCGTACGAACTCCTGCCACAGCGCAGCGCGTGCCTCACTCGTTTCACGAATACGGTCGGCAATCCTCACTGGCCTATCCAAGAATTTCATCGTCATTCTCCTTAACTCGTGGTGCGTTGACCACAAATATCATCCACCCCAGAAAGCACAACACCGTTGATATCCAAATGACCAAACTAGCCATTGTTTCCTCCAGGACGCACGCAGGCGTCCCAAACCTTGTCATCCATCGCTTGGGTGCGGTTCTTGTGCCATCCCCAGTATACCGCTTGCCCTGCAACCACCACCGCGTAAAGGAGTGTAATTAGCATGAAGACATTTTCCAATACCCTTCGCTTTCTGGCAATGGTACTTTTAGCCTACCTCACCCTTGGTGTCCAAACGGTTAAGGCCCAGGTCCAGCTTCCCCCCTTGGTGAAAGGCCAATGGTTTGACCCTAACGGTCGTCCCCTCGCCAATGGCTGCATCTTCACCTACATTAGTGGCACCAACACCCCCCAAGCTACCTTTACCGACTTCACGGGTACCACTCCCAACCCTAACCCAATCATCCTTGACGGCTCAGGCCGTCCCCCACTTGGCACCGATATCTGGCTAGGCGCAGGCTCATACCGTCTAAAACTCGTTTCCCAAGGTGGTACAAACTGCTCCACTGGCGTACAAATCTTTGTCGAAGACGGCATCACCACCGCCTTTGGAACCATTCTCGCTTCCAACAACACCTGGACCGGCACCAACACCTTCAACGGCCCCACGATCTTTAATGGCGCTGTGACCATGAACGTCGGTTTCACCAGCAACGGCCCTTCCAACCTCACAGCGGGCGGGTCCTTGGTTGGCACCTTCTCAGGCTCCCCCAACTTCAGTGGCACTCCAACCTTTGCCAATGGCATCATCGTAGACAACACTGCTACCTTTAACGGTCAAATCGTTAGTACCGTCACCACCGGAACAGCCCCGATTACCGTTGCTTCCACTACGGTTGTTCCTAACCTTAACGTTAGTCTCCTAGTCGGCTGTGTATGGGCCTCACCCTGTCCCATAGGCATCACCACTCCCAATATTGGCGTATTCACTGCCCTGACCGCAACCTCTGTATTCAGCTTGAACGGTGGCACTAATCAAACCGCCACCCAAGGCACCGACACCAGCCTCCTCACCTCAGGCACCATCAGCGGAGGGGCGGGCACTGGATTGTGCTTGGATGCCAACCACGGCGCGACAACCGTAGGGTGTGCCACCTCAGGATTTACCAAAATCGAGGGTATGAGCTTTTGTCCAGTCGGCTGTACCGTCACCGGCACCCCATGCACCACCGGGGGCACTGGCAACGCCACCTGTGTCAACGCCATCACATGGCCTACACCTTTCGCGGACTCCAACTATGCCTTGGTCTGCACAGGCTTAGGTGTGGCAGCAGGCTTCCCCTTCATCCCCTACACCTCATCCAAATCTTCCACCGGAGTAGTGGTCACCACATCCAACGGTGAAAACGCAGCAGCAACCGCGTCGGCCCTTAGCGAAATCGACTGCACAGGTGTGCATCCTTAAAGGAAACTTATGAAAATCACTATCAAGGCCCTGTTAATTATCTTGGCCATGTTCATCACCCCCCTCGCGTGGGGGCAGGATAATGTCTATTACCCCCAGGTTTACAATAATGGTGGACAAATCACAGCTTCAGTCGCCTCCACTGGCGCTTGCCCCCCAGGTTCATGTATCGGCATCACCATCCCCACCACTGTGACTACCATCACTGTTGGTGTTCTTGGAACCTTTAGCGCCACCCTCCAGCCCGAGGAGTCCCAAAACGGCGGCTACACCTGGACCTCTGCCGGGACAGCCATCACCACTCCCGGTACCACCGTCTACACCGTCACCGCATTTACTAACTTCAGGGTTCGCGCCTCCGCATATGTGTCGGGTGTGGCCAATGTCAACATTCAAGCTGGCCCTACGGGTGGCAACGGTAGCGCGACCGCTGGTGTTACCAGCCTCAACGGCCTAGTTGGAGCCGTTACCCTTGCTGCTGGATCGGGTGTTACCATCACCCCCTCCGGCAATACCCTAACCATTGCCTCAACGGGTGGAGGAGGTAGCACCCCCGCTGGACCTTTAAACGCCATTCAATTCAATAACCCCATTGGTACCTTTGACGGAGTAGCAGCCTTTACTTTTGCCCCCAGCACCGACTCTTTCACCAAAACCGGCCTCGTTACCAGCTTCGACTCCATCACCGCAGGCCCCACAAATGCCAATGGCTTACAAATTGACGGCTCAGCGGGCGGGTCCGTGGTTCTTTTTGCCAGTGAATCAACCTCAACACTTCTTCTCGAATCCGACAGCGGTATCATAATGGAATCAACCACAGGAGGGTTGGTTTTAGGTAATTCTGTGGGAGGTGCATCGTTCCCGATACAAATTTTTGCCCTAACCTCTGGATCAACCACCTTAACAGTCCCCGCCACAGATACCGAAGAGTTGGATATTGGCAAAGTTGGTGGAGGCAATGCGAAGTTAGGACTTTTAGGCACCACCAGCGGTACTTTCCAAATTTCCACCAATGCCACAGCTTCTCAACTAAACTTTGGGTCTAATGCCAATGTCACTAGCGCAGGTGCTCTCACCGTCACCAGTTGCACGGGATGCGGTTCAAGCTCAGGAACGGTTACAAGTGTTAGTTTCACAGGTGGACTTATTTCCGTCGCCACACCCACAACCACCCCAGCTCTCACCGTCGCAGGCACTTCAGGAGGCATCCCCTATTTCTCAGGTGCGGCAACATGGGCCAGTTCAGCAGCAGGTACGGTCAATACGTTGATGAAGTGGGGCGGCGCGGGCAATCCACCGATAGCCTCTAGCGTGACGGACAACGGAACGACGGTGAGCACGGGGGAGCAAATCGTCTCAACTCTCGCCACTGGCACAGCACCATTCTCCGTCGCCAGCACTACCAACGTCGCCAACCTCAACGCCTCTAGCCTCAATGGCGCAACTTTCGCTGCACCAGGAGCTATCGGGGGCACGACGCCGGGGAGTGGGGCATTCACTACTCTTACGAGTAGCAGCACCGACACATTCAGCGGCGCGGGCGCGGCCTCCACAGCTTCAGTGTTGTTGAATGGAACCTTATTCAGTGGTGGAAGTGGGACGACTACTTTCCCTTATCTATTACTCCAGCCTTCAGGAACTAGCGCGGTCACGACATGGGCGACGGCTGGGACCATGCTCGGTATCAATGCGCCGACCAGCATCGGAAACTTGGTTAACTTTGCCGTAAACGGTTCATCCATCTTTAACATCGGCCCCACCGGCTCGATAAACATGTCGGGTGTCCTGACTTCCAACTCCAACGTCATCGCAGGGGTCGCTAGCTTCTTTCAACTCAACGGGCGGGCAAAGCTCAGTTCCCCGGCTGACAGCATTTTCTTGATGCAAAATAACGCGGCCAGCGCATTTAACCGCCTCGACTTCGGCGGTACAACGTCCAGCTTTCCAGCACTGCAAGTGAGCGGCGCGAATCTACAAGTAGAGTTAGCAGACGGTTCAGGGTTGACAGGGCTTAGCGCCTCGAATCTCACATCCAATACCTACTCCACAGGAACCAATTGCTCCAGTTCCGCATCTCCAGCCGTTTGCGCCGCCGCCGCAGGGGGCAGCGTTGTCATCGCAGCGGGTGCCACATCCGTTGTAGTAGACACAACCGCCGTAACCGCTAATAGTCAAATTCTCGTCACCGAAGATTCATCCCTTGGGACCAAATTAACCGTTACTTGCAATACCCAATCTGATCTAGTCGTTGGTTCCCCCACAATAACCGCACGAACTGGGGGGACAAGTTTTACGATCAGCCTACCCGTGGCTCCAACCACGAACCCGGTATGCCTATCGTATCTGGTGCTTAATTGAAGACTCCAACGGCGATGTCCTCGTTGCCGATGGTGATTCGATCACAGAAGGATTTCAAAATGGCGGGCCAGTGTCGCCTTACACCGCACATCTTACCCTTACAGGGCGTTGGGATATTATCAACGTAGCGATTCCAGGAGCCACAGTAGTATCCATGCTGCAAACTGCACCAACAAATGTGGATTCATCATTTTTTCCTGGTGTGACCAATATTGTAGTAGCTTGGGGTGGGACTAATGACATCGCAAACAACAACGCCACCCCCTCAACGACCTATGCAAATCTCACATCTTACATAGCCGCACGGCATGCAAAAGGTTGGAAGGTAATTGTCCCCACAATGATTTCCCGTGAAGGATTCGACACGCAAAAGAATACCTACAACGCACTCATTCTAGCGAACTCTGCGGGCGCAGATGCAATTGTGAATTTCACTGGAACACAGTTAGGTTGTGACGGTTGTTGGTCTAATTCATCCTTCCAATCTGATGGTGTCCACCCAACCCAAGCAGCAATTAACACTATAGAAGCCCCAGTAATCGGGGCAGTAATAAACGCGCTCCCCGCCGTGGTAGCAGGAATTCAATAAGGGACCCCTAATGTCTGAAGATAATTCTTACGAAATCCTAATCCGCCTAGACCAACGAGTAGAAGACTTACATACATCACTTATTGGTCCCAATGGCCGTATCCCGAAAGTTGAGGAAACGGTTGAGGAACACTCCGCACAAATTCATCAATGGACAGGTTCCTTGAAACTAGGAACATGGGTAGTAGGAGCTATTCTAACCCTATTTGGCGGGGTCCTCGTCTCCCACATATTCCATGAATCTAACCAGCATAATGTGATCTACGCGCCAACACCTGCTCAGGGTACAGCGGATTCGCACCACCGTTCCAATACAATAACCCTCGAACCAAGTCACCCCCAGCCATAGCCAACTTCTTCTTCAACACCTGACACCCCACCGTTAAGCCCTGCTCGGGGTCGCACAAGGATGATAGGAATGGCCTATCATACCCCTGTTCTCTCGCCACTTGCCCCATCGTTTGCATCAAACCCCACGAGAAGGACCTCGCATAGGCTTCGCTTGTGCTGATTTTGTTATTGGTGTACAAAGGGGCCACATACTTAGACATAAACGCAGGCTCGTAGCGCATGGCCCACGGGTTCCACATCGACTCCTGCTCGCACACGGCGCACACTAGCACAGGATCAAGACCCGCCCCGGTTGCTATCTTACTCGCTAAGGTTACTAGTTCGCTTTGCATCATTCCCCCACCTTCACCTCACTGATGTTAAGGACCTCGATGTCCACCTCTCCACTGTATTCAAGTAGTGAGGTAATGTCATCTGTATCATACTCATCATTGTCGTCACTTACTACAATCTGAATATTCCATTGTCTAGGCATCATCCCTCCTCACCAGATGGATTCAAAGGCCCCAATATCCGCCAACCTATGCATACACTTCTGAAACACCGGCCCATGGTCCTCTAACTCCTCATTCCAATGCGCGACATGGCAGGTTTCATGTAAAAGATTGAAATGTGCCGTATCGGGGGCCACGTTGTATTTTGGAAGCAACCTGATGATAAAATTCCCATCATGATCCTTGAAGGTGCAGGCCATCACGTTGGCAATTGGGCAAGGACCGTACGCCACATCCGCTACAGGGAGGGCACCATCATAATATAACTTGTTATATAACTGGTAGCAATCCGGCAACCCCTTGCATATCGGCTTCTGAATCGAGAGGGCCGCGCATGAAATACAAGCTGTTGCCAACACCAATACCAATGCCTTCATGTGGTTCATAACCCTACTCCTCGCCAAGTGGGAATACCACCTGCCCGCCACTTCGCAAACGCTTTGGCTTAAGCGGACCTTCCTCATAATCCTTATCCGTCTTCCCATGCCCCCCGGTCGCCACACAATCAATACACCGCTCGCAGGAGGCGCAGATATCTTCCTGATAGACCTCCCTACGGCAATGACTGCAACGGATCATCCTTGGCCTCCCTCGCTATCTCCCGCTCCAAATACCATTGAGCCTTCTTCAAATCTTCTAACCGCTTTCCCTTGTGGTCGCACCTGCTAATATACTTGATAACTTGTCCAAGATGGTAGCCAAGATTCCAGTCCTCGATAACGTCGATGGTTTCGATGGCACCGTGAGTATAATGTTTGGGGTGATTCACTGCATCACCCCGTCTAGCCAATATTAATGTACAGTCATAGCACAAACATTGTTGAGTGTGCCCATTTGTTCTTAGTGGTTGATTGCTCATCTTACGTTAATCGCCCACTTTCCATCAGGCGTGAGGTCAATTCGCGCCATGATGATATCATTCGGACTCATGCCTGCCACCTCGCCATAGCCACCGAAGTAGTCCAAGAAGCTCGATGACATTGCGCCTGCTACCTTCTTGTCCACCACCTTATTCGTCGCCGCATCATGGTCCCTTCGGGTGCTCCACATCATCATGCCCTGATGCAGATGGCCTACCAGCGTGACCTCTGCGCCCGCACTAAGTTCCTTCATCGCCTGATAGATCATATTCAGCTTGGCCCCCGGAGTCCTCGCCGCCCCCCGACCATGCCACAGAAAAATTGTGAATTTCTTGTGCTTGCCATACTGAATGTTAACGAACTGCTGCCCCGCACTATAGGGCACCCGCAATAGGGTCGCAATCAGCACTCCTAGGTCCCCAAACGTCTTCACCCCCCGACGCTCGTGATTGCCACCCACATAACCTAATATCCTCGCTCGCAAGGGGGCGAATAGTTCACAGAATCGGTATACCTGCGACTGTGAGTCGAAAAGGTTCTCAAACGGCGAACCAACACTCAACACATTCGCTGCGTCAATCAGGTCGCCCCCAAGGACCACGAACCGCGTAGGCGACGAGAGCACCCAATCCCTATACTTCACCACCTCCTTGACATTACAACACACATGCCCGAATTGGAGGTCGGTGAGGTGTAGAATCTCAATACCTTTGGGGAACCTTTTAGGATCAAACCGCCAAGTCACATACTTCGCCTGCGCATCATAGTGCATCCCCGTCTGAGGCTGAACTTCATACTCAGGAAGGGATGCTTGAAGTTCATTCAACAATTTGAGTGTCGTGGGTGGTAGCTTGACCTTTTCGATATTCATTGAGCACCTGCCTTCATCCATTTATCGTATTCCCCTTTGCATATTTCGCACAAAACAGTGTCATAAACAAGGCCAGAAAACCAACTTTTGTGTATGCGCCTAATGAGGTCAAAAGAACTTTCATCTGGACCAAATTGTCTTATGACATCCTTTGACCCGCAACGGTCACAAATATATTCATAATTGCTGGTTACTTTTAGGCTCATATCCGATTCTCCTTGATACGTCGAGTGCGTCTCCAACTCATAAGGCGAAAACGTTGCTGCTCCCGCCACGCTGCACCATACTTTATTCTTCGTACTTTTTGCCAAGCTAAGTTCTTTTTTCTACCTTGCTCTGTTTGTCTGTAACGTGAAGCACTTCGACAAGCCCGCGTTTTGCCCTTCTCAGAGTGCTCATATTTACTTACAGCCTTAGCGTATCTTTTTCGTATACACTTTGAGCAATAGTGCCAATTAACTTTACACCTTGAGGGCTGACAAGCCCTCACCTCACACTTCCTGCATAAGCAGGGTTTCAATTGTGCTATACTATCAAAGCCGGGATGCGAAGATGCAAGGTGGCTATTGGGTCGCTGAGTCGCCTTCATCTTAACACCACCACAAACAACCAGAATTTGACAACTCAAGTATCTTACCAAGGTCGCGTTTCCACACCCACCCAAGGCGAATAAAACTAAATGGTAGGTGTAGCTCTATGTTGAAGGGATAAAAACAAACGTTAATTCCCAAACTTATATTTGACAGGCTCACCCAGTGAAAATTTATAGTTGGCGCGATTACGCAACCTGCGTTTAAATAATGTTCCTTTCTTGTCATTCCACCACCTTCATATCCCTAAGATTCGGCCCCACCTTCACTTCCGCCCCAATCGCCAGCCCTCCAAGCAAAGAGTGCGCCATCTCCATCACGCCTTTGAGTTGGCGGGCCGCAACCAAACCGGCACTAACCGGCACCTCGCATATGATGGAATCGTGGACAAGCCAGCGTAAGGACCCTGATAATTCCGGTAAAGTGCGCTCGATTTCAAGCACAAATTCGGATTGTATAGCACTCGCTGTGGACTGGGGCAAAAAGGCAACCGCTCGTTTAGCATCGTCCCCCAAAACCCACTGACCATTACTATACTGAAACACAGAATAGAAATAGTGACGATACTTCCAAGGATTCTCAAGATACCTCTCTTTATGCGCCTGCTCAAGGACTTGTTGATGCCACCTCTTCACATCCTGACCCGCTGGAGTACCAAAATAGAAATCCTGAATCTTTTTCGCATCCTTCACTGAGGCAAAAAGACCCGGATACTCCTCCACAATGCGCTGTGCTGTGCCCATATAATTGCTGAGATGAACAATTCTTTTGATCTGGTCATACAAGGGCTCCGACTTCGACACTGGGCGTTGAGCGTATTCCTGAGCTAGCCATTTGTGGACCCCTCGTTTAGCAAGTTCAATATATCTAGGGCTGTTCGCAAAGAACCCGACGAGAACCGCTTCAATTGCGGAGGAGTCACTTTCAACAAGGGCATACCCTGGCGAGGCCACGACCATTCGTCTAAATTCCGAAGCAAGATCATTGCGCTTGGGGACAGTTTGCACGTTGGGGTTACGGGCCGATTTGCGCCACGTGCTGGGGTGAAATGAGAACGTTGTGTGTACTTTACCATCTGATGAACACTCCCACATATAAGCATCAATCAACTTCGCCCGCTCACGGTATTCAAGGATTGTATCAAAGATTTTGTTCTTGCGTGCGAGAGATTTTAGGTGTTTTGCTTCAGTACTTTCACGATCTTCTCCTTTAGCCTTGGGGATAGGTAGTCCAAGGTGTGTAATAAGTCGTTTAACTTGCTGAGAGCTTCCTGGGTTGAAGTCGAGTATGGCTTCCCAGCCTTCGTCCACACGCGCAAGTTTTGCATACTTTTCGGGATTTTTTGGCCCTTTTTTCCACCGTTTACGGTCACACACATCGTCAGGGACTTTGGCTTGCAGCTCCGCGAGTTTGGCATCTCGCTCCTTTTCCAACCTAGTCTTAAACTGTGCCTGATGCTCAAGGTCAAGCATCACACCTTTGGAGGACATTCGCTCCAAAACTGGAAACATCTCCACACAATGCCTCTCAAACGCTTTCCACCTTCCTTCTGTGACAAGCTGTGACATGATGCCTAGATAGGTGTCCATCGTGATAGCCGAGTCAAGGGCCGAGTACCGTGCAGGCTCCTGGCTGGCCATCTGCTTCCAAGGCTCCACGCACACAAACAGGGGGGCCACAAACCCTAGGGCCTTCGGAAGATCACTCTGGAGCCAATGCCACGCAAACATCGCATCCACCACCCGCGCACTGATATTGCAACCGTTAGCACGTAGGCGAGGAAGGTCATAGTTTTGGTTCCAGAAAACAAGCTCCCTTGCCTGCGACAAAACAGTTCGTACCAAATCAACATATGGAGGCTGCCAAGGAAGACTAATAGCAGTCCCAGCCCGATTGCTAAAGCTAATGCGTACGATTGTATAACTTGCATCATCCCTTTCATCCTCCTCAACATCATCGCTCATTGGCGTTTCAATGTCACACACCAGGGGTTTATCTAAGTTTTTATATAAATACCTTCGCGCCTCGTCCAGTGGGGGGTCCAACAGAAGGTCATACTGCTTCGGTCGCTCGGCCTTTAGTGCCACATCCAACGCTCGTTTGACCGCATAGCACCACAACCCACTCAGCTTGGCGTTACCCTTCATAATATAGCTTGGATGGAATGTTGGAATGGCAGGTATCCCATAAGGCGTGCTCATGTAATAGGCGTGGTGGCGTTCGATGCCTGAGCAGCCTGTGATGCGCCTTAGGGCCACATTGCCCATCGGCACTATAGCTTTTGGTCTAAGTCGTTCAATAAGACTATCGAGGTATGGCCTGCAATGCTCAAGCGCAAGTGCCCCTTCTGGAACTCGTCCATCTGCAAATCCAGGGAAAGGTGCTTTACACCAGAGCGTGTTAGAAAGGACGAAGCTATTTCGGTTTGCGCCAATACGCTTAATATTTCTCTCAACAAACCATCCGTCTGGACCGGAGAAAGGGGTACCGACACGTTGATTGTTAGAGGTTCTGATGTTTTTAGAGTCATAATGTGTTCCTGCATCTCCTATTAAAAGCACACGGTTGGTGCCAAGCCCATCCGCAGGAATAAAAATCTCCCCCTTCTCCTCTAGCGCACATCCTCGGCAAAGGGAACCTTGGACGGTCATCACGTAACCTTTCGATAATGTGGATCATACTTTTCCCAAGGAACAACAGTGTAATACCTGCCCAACACCCATCTCTGAAAGTCACATAGTCTGCGATTGGTTCGATCAAACACCATTGGGTAAGGCATACACCCCAAAGCCTTTAATTCATTATAGCGATATAAAATTTCGGGTTCCTGTTCCTCCACGGGCCTAGTATCGGCTGCCTTTTTTCGATGATCGTATCCAATCAGCATATAAACCATCAAATGCCTTGCCGGAATCCCACCACTTGTTATCGTCTTGATGCCAGTCTTAAACACCTTCTCATCTCCTAGATTATCCCACGCTGTATAAAGTCTGCGTTTCTTGAACTGGTCATCATAATATTTCACTTTAGAGAGAACTTGTGCTTGTTCTTCGTTGATTAAACGAATGTTTATTCCTTGATTAAAACAGACCTTGAATTTACCTGTTACAGCTTCATCTAAACGCTCTCGCCACTGAGATTGCCCAAAGAAGTCATTGTCTAGCAAACATATGCATTTAGGAAATCCTTCTCCCCTCCAAAGGTCGTGAAATGTGCTTACTCCGCGTGCTTCACCTTCCCTAGTTTTCATACGACAGAATGAGCAGTCAAGCCTACATCCTCGTTGAGAATATCCCAAAGAAAATAAATACAACGGATAATCTGAATAATCAGGCTTAATCAAATCCGGCTCACAATCTGTAATGACTTCTCGCAAGTTACTTCCAATGTTTCGACCAATTTGAGTCAGGTCGCTCCAAACAGGTTTATATCCATCACCGCCAACAATTGCATTAGGGTGAAGTAAAGCAAACTCCGCACGGCGCTTTTCCGATGATTTTGCAAAAATTGACGATGAGTAAACTTTATCAAATGCGAGTCCCTTCAAATCTCGTAATAATGCCGTTAAAAATACCTGGTCCCCCCTTTCACGATGCCATCGTGCAAGTTTCATAAGAGCCAAATTTGGAAACTTACCATCCACCTGGAAGCACAAAATTTTCACGATACTGACCGTTTTTGTAATGCACAAATCACTTTAAGATAGCTTTTACCATCTATGTCAGGCTGCACAACTTTAATAAGACGAACTGGACGCTCTAATGCAAACGCCATGCCAAGATCAAAGTGGCTACCTTTCGAATTTTTATCCCATACAATACAAACTTCATCCGCCATACGCATCGCTTTTAAATGTGCGTTACAAATATCAAGACCAATCGGATCGTTCTGGTTCACATCACGTGGAGGAAAGTGAACATTATGCCCCGCAGCCTCAAGGGTGCCCACAATTTCCGAAGCATCAAATGTTGCGTCTCGCACAAGGCAAATTAAATATATATTCATACTAATCCTTCGGTAATCATAAAGCATTTTCACAAGAAAAGGCGGAAGCCCCATTTCTTAACGCGGGGGGCTTCCAATGGACCGCGTCAGGGTTTTTGTCATCACGGTTCCCTACAAACCGCTGTTCGCCCGTCCGACCCACCGCAAAGTAGAGAACGGGAGAAGCTTGTTGTGGCTGGGGAGGAAGGACTCGAACCTTCACCCTTCGCATTAACAGTGCGACGCGCTACCTGTTGCGCCACTCCCCAACCGAATTGTTAAGCATCAACTTGTGGAAACATACCAATGTTTCGGGTAATCATGTCTTCCATGCTTTTCTGGTAACCCGCATGGCATTTCCAACAGTTAATAGCTGGAGGTGTAGTTTCAGAGGGATAGAAACGGCCTGTATCTTCTGCTCCACACTTTGTGCAGATGAATTTAACTTCCTTTAGTGTCTTCGCCATTACGCCGTCACCATCGACGGCTTGGCAATCCGAAACCGCACAATCTCCAGATTCGGATACTTCTCCTGCCCTGACGCAGGGTCCGCCACAGTCGCGCAATACGCACCCTGAGCATCACGAGGCCAAGGCTGAGTCGTATACTTCCCCGCTGCCTTCGCGGGAATGGTCTTATTCGTTTTGGTCGAAAAGATGGTCAAGGAGTCCTTAAACGCCGCCGACCACCCGAAGTCCGCGCTGCCAGCCGCTCGCCCATCAGCCGCCTGAAGAGTTCGCACGATGGCCGCATTGACATCCCCCGTCTCCGCGAGGTTCTGCTCATACGCTTCCTTCAGTTCAAGGGAGCGAATGAGGTTGCCAATCGAGGAGTTGTCCATCTTGTCGGTCTTGAAGGTGTTTGCGCGTTGAAACATGACCTTGCGGTCGGTGCCGTCCACATTCACGGTCACATTAAAGTTACACTGCAACCACTTCCGATTCTGAATCGTGACCACCTCAAACTGCCGGTCTTGGTCCTCAGGCAGATAAAACACAAACGTCTGCGTCGAGGGTTTGAATGCCGGTGCGAAGGCCCCAGGCTCGGGAGCATTGAAATTAATGTCTTGGGGCACCTCCTCCGGTTGAAGCTGTGAAAGAACATCGTCAAGCGTAGTCAATTTGATTCTCCTTGTATGAGTTTGTCTAGTTGTTTCACTTCCTGGGAAACCTTTGCATACTGAAGGCCGGATTCAAAACCGATTTGAAAATTGGTGGCAATTGCTGCCGTGGGGTTCATCAGAATCAACTCATACTGTAGCGCGAGGTATTCAATGAACACCTTGTTGTTCTGACTGATTGCGCCTGACTCGATGTCAATCGTCACCTTGCAATCCTCGTCAGGACCATCCTTGCGGACCTGTTGGAGAACTGAGTTGAAAATGTCAATGTTGAGTTTCATGCCTTCACCCCCTGCATAATCGGACTCCCCATTCCCCTCGCCTCCTCTTGCAACTTATCGACCAACTCATAAAATGCCTTCAGGTCAGGAGCCATTACGGTCGGCACCTTGTCCCACAACCGCTTATCGACTCGCGTCTTGGCCATATACGGCACCTTCGACGGGTCATCAGGGTCAATATGTGGCTTGGTGAACATGAACGGGCTGGCCTTTACGATCTGAATCTTCCTCCCCGCAACCACCTCCTCCGCTGGGGTCGCAATCAAGTCAAGGTGCAGGATATTTCCAAACCACGGCCCGCAGACTCCCGTAAGCGCCTGACCGATAAAGTCAGGCCCGTATACGGGGCGCTTTCCTTCGTCGGTACCTTTAGTTTCCAGTGCCGACCACTCCGCAGGCACCGGGAGCATGGCACTGTTTCGGATAAACTCTTTGATACGAGCCTGCACGCCTCCATAATCTGATCGTCCTGTGAACCGTCGTAGGTAATCACCGCTACGTATGAAACTATCCTTTGGCATTTCGGGCACTCTGACTCCTGTTGCCACGATACTGTCTGATGCTTGGACATACTTCACCGCCCCTTCATGAAAAGTCATCATAATCTGGCACCAACTGGTGGCACCATCAAACAGATATGCCGAGCACTTGTCCGCCAACTTGTCCTCATACACTAGTTTGGACTTCGGGTCATCCGGGTCCAGGGGCCACCACCCCCTCGACAACTTGTCCATATCCTCAATCAAGTTCTCCCGATGGTTGGCGCTCAGGATGAACGGTACCACCTTCTTATCCGCCACCAGGGTCGAAATGGCATCATATCCACCCGTATCGCTAAACACGCCCCGCACAGGCTTGCCGGTCTTGGCGGTGTAGTACTCGGCGGCATCACCCAACCGGCTGGTCTTGGTGGAGCTTGTATCCCCGTAGATTAGGTTAACTTTTAGTGTCAAGCTCATTTTTGCCCCAGCATCAGGATTATCACACCTGAAAGAGTCGCATCCGCAACTTTACCGTGCCAGATTTCCCATATGAAAATACAACCCATTGCTATTGCGAGTAATGATTTGATGATTGACCAAGCTATGCTCATTCAACCCCCTCCTGTGGATGATTCGGAACCCTGATCTGATACAAAGTGTCATCATCTGGTGACGCATTCTCGTGACACAACCCAAAGTAAGAGCACTTTGAGGGCCAAAGGCAATTCCCACTGGAGGTGGACATTGGGAAAGTCTCATCAAGGAACACTTGCCTGACAGACTCAGGCTGATTTTCTCCCCCCATACACTGACGATTGTGCCGAATAACCCGCTCTTGATGAATAACCGTGGCTTTCCAAGACTCAATCTGCTGCTCACTCCTCAAAATGGGCGGCAACTCCACCACCTGCTCCTCCAACAGCGCGGGGTCTGTCTCCGAAAGGTGACGCACCCATTCCTTGACGCCTCCCGTATAGTGCAACCAAATTTCCCTTTTTACCCATCCCTTTCCCAACCTATGCCCACCCTCATCGTCAGACCACTCATACCTTGCCGACCATTCCCCTCGTGGATGCACCTTCCCCGACTCGTTGTGCCAGGCCCAAATCAGAGGGCTGTTGTGGTACCAGTTGCCTGAACCAAGGGGATACTGGAGTTGTTCGCCCTTCAACAGTCCTAGGATGATGACACCTGACAATTTCGTAGGGGGTAGGCCATGACACTTCACACCATAATGCTCATCCTGTGAATTGATGCGATGCTCAACCGCCACCACCTCACTCAAGGTCTGGGCATCGAGCGGCCATTGACTTACCCACCTCTCGTCAGCCTTCTTCGTAGTCTTGAGGTTCACGATGAACAGTGCGCCATCCGACCGCCGACGCACCAACAAATCGGGGCGCGACATCCACACCACCCCCGGCCCTAACTCCACACTTTCTTCGCGTTCGATGTCTAGGACTTCGTATTGCTTGGTAAAGGAGTCGTACTTTGTGGCGTGCCATGCCCTCCCTATTCCTTCAATGAGCGCCCTCTGCTCAGCCACCAAATAATTAAAGCGCTCATCCATTGCAGGATTCTCAGGCAGCCCAAAAGCAATAAGACCCACATGCACAGCTTCATCAATACAAACTCCATGCAGCACCTCTTCAACAACCGTATGCACCCCCGTCCCCGTCAACAGCGGAAACTCGGACTTTCCTTTGCGAATAGGCTCAATCCCCCGACCACGATACTCATACTGCCACCACCTCTTGCGAAGACACTTCTCCGCACAGGACCTTCGGCTGTTATCCACGAAAATGAGTGAAGAAGTCATAAGTCTTAATATAAACCTCGTATCTCAAATCCCTGTGACAGTAGGCGTGATAGAATACACTGCGCCTGTGATAGATGAGGCGGTCAGAGGCGGCCTCCCTGCCTTTCCCCTTCTCCACGGCTTTGAGTCTGTCAATGCCCTCTTTCTCAACCTGTCCCTCCTCAGATGACTTGGACACAGCCTTGAACCTCCCGTCGGGGCCGCGCATTGAATACAAAGCCCCGCCCTTTTTCGCGCCTTTACGCATCTTTTCCTCGCCTTGGATGTCACTATGCCCACCTTTGTACTTCACCCTTCGATTGATGTCAAGAACTATTTCGGAAAATTATCACCCTTCGCAGAAGCCTTCCTAAACACCCTGCACTCATCACAATCTATACTATGTTGCCCGTGGTGTGCCCCCTGCGTTTGCGAGCGTTCGATGGCCGCCAGCCCGTCACGGCAATCTATCAAAAGCTGCCTAACGCCGTTGTGGTCCATGCTCTCAGGGTTCCATAGCCCGCCCAATGCCAAGTAGTAAGTGATTCGCTCCTGCAGCGCCCCACCCATCGCTCGATCACCCGGCCCCGACCATCCACTTTCAATCAATGTGTCAATCACCTTATCGGCGCAGGGGTCACATCCGCAGACAGGCCAGTTACAGTCCTGTGGAGAATTGGCTCCCATATTCACGCCACGGACTTTGCACACGAAAGACTTGCGTTCACGCGACACGATAGACTTGTCGTCACCCGGCCCCGGCTCGCGGCGGGCTGCCAGCAACTTGTGAACGCCTTCTGCTCCTTGTCGAATGCTATCGCGCTCAGCTTCAGACATCTTCGACCACGCCCCCGGCCATAACCGAGCATCTGCAATAGCTTGGGCAATCTCATCCACGCTCAGCGGCGGCCCCACCAGCGGGGTTTCCTCCGTCGCAGCTGGCGCACGCCCCCACAAAGCTGCCTGACGCATTCCCTCTACAATCGTCATACGAAACTTCTCCCTATCAGGGCATCCCAGAATCAACGGAACAAGCTCGTATTCCAACTTGCGGGCTAAGCCAATCAAACTCATGCCGTCCTCACTGCTCGGGGCTGGCGCGGCGCTCGCGTTGCTCAACCGCATCGGATTGCATTTCGAGCACCCTACGATGGATACATATTCGCCATCACCGGCTTGGTGCTTGCATAGCGGGCAGATCAATACAAAAGTGTATGAACCTGACTGCTCACCCATTACTGGCGGGGGATAGGGGCTGTCGGCCAGCGCGGCCTCCCGCCGATTGCTCTCAGCATCCAAGAGCTTCAAGACTGTCTCGTAGGCAAGTTCTATCCCGTGGTATTCGGCATATAACGTCTTGCTGCGTATGTACTTCTGCGCCTTAGCTCTCGCACGGTCGTGTAAGTCTGCGATCGTCTCGCGCAACCTCTCCGTGCCGCCGCTCATCTCAGGTTTGGTCATGGCTGCCCGCCTCAAATCCGTTACGAATTGCCGCTTGTCGCGTCATCACCCAAATATCATGCTTCTCTCGAATACCGTCTGACTCCGTCGTCTCTCGCGCCAGATATGTCTCCCGGCCCCAATAGCGCAGCTTGAACTCTCGTGGCAACCCTTTGGAAATTTGCGTCTCGTGACCTTCCCGAACAATCAGCCAAGTCTTCATAGCCAGTCGCTCCAATTCATCGGCGGTCTGTCCCATTTATTGATAGCATATATTGACCCGCAAATTAACATGGTACCGAATAGGACGGCCAATATTTCGCTCACCCCTCCCTCCTCTGCCCTGGTGTGCTCATCGGCCTGCCTCGCGCCTGATTCGCTCAATCTTTTTCATCAACTTCCGGCAATAATTGCGAACATAAGGAACGTTGCCAGCATCTCGCAGCGGCCCCTTCTCAAGATCATGGGCACGAACATTCAGGGCCATCCACAGGTAATTCATCTCTTGGTCGGTAAACTCCGCAACGAATCGAACTTTCGGCCCGCGCCCCTGCCCCGCTTTGTCAGCCTTCACGACCTCACCAACCTATCCTGCACTTCCTTCTCCATCTCAAACAACTTATGCCACAAAGGTGCGAGAGACTTTTCCAACCCATCCACCACCTGCCTCATGGCCTTCAACTGTTGGTGGACTTGTTCAAGTTCGAGGCGTTCGTCGGGGGTTATCATCATGTGGCCTTTCTTTCTTCATCTTCTGCATGCCATTTTGCAACATAATCGCCAGTAGTCATGGTCTTGGGGACTGAAGCAATAAACCCAGCCAAACAACCATCTTCCCAAGGAGTAAAGTCACCAATCTTTCCTACGCAGTATCCTTCAGCAGTCATAAACACATTCAAATCTCTGAAGGAGTACTTGGCTATACCAAAAGAATTTCCTGCATAATGAAACCCATTAAGCAAAAGCCATCCTATTGCCTGCTTCTCATATTTGACCGGTGTTCGACTCATCTCGTTCATGCCTTCCCTCCATGCCTCGGACACCGGCCCCCGACATACTTTGGATTTGGCACATACTCTTGAGTCTCATGGTTCAGGTCCATCACGCGCCACAGGCACTTAGGGGCGGAACAGAACCGCTCGGGGTGCTCTGCCTTCCGTTGACCTTCCTTGGCTTGGATACTCATTTTAGTCTCCCTCACTTGATGCCCCTATTTTCCGATATCCTGTTGAGGATGTCAAGAACAAAAAAGTACTATTTTCCATTTTCCACTTCCCGCATCAGGTATTCAGGCTTCCACCCGCACTGGGATGGTTTAATGTGCGTTATTGGGTCTATTTCAGTGCCAGAAAGCCAGTGAACATATGCCCCCCAGCATCCACCCTTATGATAATACTTCGGCTCTTCAATCCATGCCTTGCGCCAAGACCTATCGTCATAGGCTTCAACTATCTGGCCTGCCTTGAATTTAGAATCATTCACGGTGTTGAACCTCCTTAACTATCCCCATTATCGGATAATTATCGGAAAATGTCAAGCACAAAATCAACCTACTTGGTACAGGTTTAGTACAGGTCCCCGCGACCTTTCGCCTTGACATCAAGCAAGTGGTGTGCCATAGTGCCAAGGTTGTGCTTGTAGGGGGACTGTCTTGGATACGGCCTTGCCGGTCCCCCACTCCACCGTCATTGGAGCTAAATGTTTGAACCCTTAATTGGTGCCCAAGAGATATTTGAAACTTCCTACCCCGAGATGCAATTTCTTCTCGGCCCCAACCTACTGCCCAAATCTGGGCGGATGCTCCTCACGGCTGAAAATGGCACCGGCAAGTCAGCCATTGCCCTTTACACCTCCGTCTGTACCATCCTCGGCCTTCCCTGGTTTGGGTTCACTAACTCCCATAAGGCAGAGGACTTCGGTAAACCTTCATTCCCAATCATGGGAGGTAACAAGGTCTTATACGTGGATTACGAAGTCCCCCAAGCCATCCGTCGGTCCCTCCGTCTCCAGCCCTTAGTGAACAAGTTTGGCACCGCCTTTCTCCAAAACCTCTCCTTCGCCCGTATGCCTACCCACTTTCGACTTGAAGCTGGCCCCGCCTTTGACCGCCTTCTGAAGATCGTGGAAGAGTTTAAGCCCGACGTTATCGTTATCGACCCTCTATCCTCATCCCACAGCGAGGAAGAGAATAGCTCCCGAATGCGTGTCCCCCTCAATCACATCGACCGCCTGATTGATGCCTCGGGTGCCGCTGCCATTGTCATCCACCACGCCACCACTAAAAAGAGCCGCAACCAATCTGGGGAGGTCATCACCCGAGGAGCAAAGGAGCAATCCCGTGGTCACTCCTCCATCACCGACTGGGCCGACTTCAACATGCTCGTCACAGACAAAACAGCAGGCCAAAATCGAGTGAAAACCCTTGAGTTAACGTTTGCTAAGACTCGATATAGCCATAAACGACAGAAAAGATACATCTTAGCTGACATAGGGGGTATGACCTTTGAACCTGCCCCAGTTTCCCCAACTTCAAAACTGCTAAATGAACTTGGGGAAGAATAAGTGCTTTATGAATCATAAACTTAACCTTTCCCCACAGACCCCCTCTAGTATATATATAGAAGTGAAGTTGGGGAGTTGGGGAACGGAGGAAAACGCCGATGATGTCCAATTTTGACACGTTCTATAACATCACCTTCTACCTGCCTTCCGGTGGGCAGCGAAGGACTGTAGTCAAGTCTTGGACCTTGGATGAGCGTACCAACCTGCTCCACTGGTGGGACAAGGACGGTAAGATGTTCATTACAAACCTACCGTTTGAGATTGAGGAGTTAGAGAGAATCTAGTTCGGCTTAACCCACATCTCCCGGCACTGAGCCAACTTGTCTCGAAGATAATCCTCAATCTGGCACCCCGCCTTGAGCAGGAGTGGCAGGGCCTCATACCCCGCAAAGTAAAAGTTTCCGTCGTCGGGGTTGATGTAAAGCTCCAGGACCTTCACCCCTATCCGCATTTTGGCCAGTTCCTTGGGGTCTATGGTGACTTTGCTCACTTCCCCTCCCCTTTGGCTTTGGCGATAGCGGCCTGAGCATCCATCCATACCTTGCTATTTCGACTAAACGCTACACCATCAAAATTAGGAAACCACTGCCCTTCAGGCTCGATATTGACTAAGTTTATGATTGTTTGGAGCGCTTCCAACAACTCCGGTGCGGCGGCGATAAGTCTTGCATTATCATCTTGTTCTCGAATGGCAGCAGATACCGAAGCCCGTTCACGATATGGAAATCCAACAGCTTGCTCGCAATCAATTCGTGACTTTTGATCCGATGAATGGCAATATGCATCTTGGTGCAGAATTTCCTTGTCATCAGTCACTACTTTGACACCAAAGGGCCACTTTTGCTTAAGTTCCAACTTCCAAGGTCCCTTTGTATAACTCACAAATGCCTCCTCAACTCCTTCGGCAACCCTTTAAGTCTGAATACGTTAACTACCACCTGCGCGGCCTTCTGGGGGCCAAGGTCCTGAATGGCCCTCCCTAACTCCATCCTCAACATCCTCTCGGTGATGTCCTTGACGGTCTGTGATATCGCGTATGACCCCTGCTGAGGCCCTTGCGGGTCAATATGAGCCGACTTAGCCATTTCCACCACCTTAGGTCCAGTCATCCCACCACCACCTTTCTAAGTCTAACCCTTCCATGCACTTTCACATCAAGAAGCAACGCCAATGACCGTACCGGCCCACAACCATGCTCCTCATGATGCAACGGTTTGTGTTGCGGGTCCTCCCAAACCTCCCACTCATGCAATGCCCTCGCAGGATGCCGGTGCACCCTCGGAAACACCTTCCGTAAAGCCTTAATAATCACAACCCCACCGCCCCCGTAATCAGCCTCGCAATCACATGGGCGATGATATAGGCCATCCCTATCGTTCCCGCCGCAATCAGGACCATCACCACAAAGGGACCCCAATTAATCGGCTCCCTGGACATCATCCACCTCCAAAAGTTTCTTAACTCGCCTCCATGACCCCCGCTCCATCCTATTGACCGTATCAGCTACAAATTGGCACGCAGGGCACTGACAAGGATCACCATTAGGTTGGCAATGATCGGAAAGCTCATCAGCTTCGTCAGGAGGCACATTCGCCTCTTGGTCCGCAATCCATTGATAAAGCTCATCCTGCATTGTAAGCCTCCAATCTTCCTAGAAACCACCGCACTTTGCGAATCTCATCAGCACTCAAACAACCATCCTCTTGACTCTCAAACAGGTCAATCTCAAGCTGTGCCGCATATCGTAAGTCATTGGTGGTTTGAGGGTTATCCAACGCCCCCACCAAACACGAAGGCATTAGCAACTTTGCCTGCGCCAAGCTCATTTGCTTAGGCATCCCTCCCTCCCTTTCCTGCAATCCTCATTCTCTCAATATACCGCGCTTCGGCAGCCTTTAACGCTCGAATAACCGCATGTATTTGATTCGAGGCAGCCTGAAGACCATAACTCGATTCAAAGAATCGCGCGGCCAGTTCGTCAATCGCTTTTGTATCATCCCCACTGAATTGGTACATGGTGTACCTCCATGTGAGGGATTTTCCGATATCCTCCTAATCTTGGCAATGGTACTAGTGGTCATTTGTTTGGCCCTCAAATTGCCCTTGACAACCATCGTGCCTCTGTGTATCATCTGAACGCTATGGGATTGATAGATTTTCCATCGCCAGTTTCTTGGTATGAATCAGCCAAAAATGCTGGCCTCGAACGCCAAGCAGCAAACTCCTTCGTCAGCGCAATGTATAGCTCCTGGATTTCCTTCGTCTGGCGCAGCGGCAGCAGCAAGTGGGCACAATACATTGGCGAAGGTAAGGCCATGCAGGACGCGGCGACAGCGATGTACCTGACCTTACAGAAATTAGAAACAAAAGGATTCCTGACCCTCACGGTTCCGCAAGATATGCTTCAAGCCAATAACTTGGCCAACTTTGAAACTACGGAGATGACAAAATGAGCGTTGTATCAATCGAATCCGGCATCATCGCAGCAGCAAAGAAAATCAAGGCAGGTTTCGAGGCGGCTGGTGAGGACGCCCTCAAGCTCGCGGGATTTCTTCAAACGAATCAAGCCGAGATTATGGGCCTTGCTACTCTCGCAGGTTCAAAAACTTCCAACGTCGTGACCACCGGCCAAACAGTGCTTGGCGCAGTTATCACCGCCGTGAAGGGTGCGGGCGATGCGGCCTCAGCGAATGGTTTGAGTGTGTCGCTTGACGCCACCGTGATTGCTGCTGTTAAGGCGGTCATCAAGGACCTGGAGGCCCTATGACCACCGTAGGACCTGATGGAAAGATTTCAACCGCACCACCAGCCCTCACCCCAGCCCAACAAATCGCCCCACCTGCTCCAGTGGCGGCTAAAGCGAGTGTTGCTATCAGCAAAGTAACCCACGCGGTGGCAGGTATCTTTGCGGCTCTCGCAGCCTTTGCCCTCACCCCCGCAGGCGAGGCCATCATCAAACAATACCCCCACCTTGCGGTTATCGCCGTGTTGCTACCCACTCTCGCAGGTCTCTACAAATCCCCTGGGGCGGATGCCTAGATGGCAAGGAAGATTAAAATCGGTGTGTATCTAGATGCCAAGACTCGCCGTCTATGTAAGAAAGCTGGTGAAGAACTGGCTATTTTATTTCAGCGTCGCATCAAGAAACTTGCCAAAGCGAGAACGAAATGACCTTTGACGCCTCAGGTGGGTTTGACGACACATTAGACCACTTCCTCGAATGGCTTTTTGGCATCTGGACAATCGCGCATTCGGGTGACGAAGACTAATGGACCCCCTCGCCGCCTTCGGCCTTGGCATCCTTGTTGGCGGGGGGATGGTTCTCTCGATACTAATCGTATTGCGCGTCATCGGTATCCTGGAGGTAGGTGAATGACCACAAACTTCATCAACAGCGGTATTCGCTACTCCCTCATCACCATTCCCAAGGGCATCGAAAAGGGTGACCCAATCATCCTCTCCGACCCCACCCTCGTCAACCCCCGGATGCGCCGAGTGATCTACGGCCTTGCGGAACGACATGAACCTAAAGGTTTCGTTCCCCCAACCAAAAACAACCTAAAGGTTCACCCTAAATAAATCCCTTGACAAGTTTCTGGGGGTATGGCATAACAATTGCATGGGCCGCCTCTCCATGACCTGTCCAAACCGAGAACCCTCCTACCCCTCACACAGCATGTGCATAGCGGCCCAAATGACTTATGAGTGAAACTAACTCAAACCCCACCCCACGCCAAGGGTTAGAGGCGTCTGACAACAATACAACTGTGTACCGTTGGTGGTTATATGATACCAATGGCAACTGGATTGGTATCGAAGATTCCTGCATCATGACCTACGAAGAGTTCAACCGCCTGTATCCGCGTGTCTAAGAAAATAGAAGTCCTAATCCCAGGTCACAGCAGCTATTACGTAAACGTTGAGGAAGCCAAGCGTCTTACTGCCTCCAACCAAGCCATTTGGCAAGGTGCGCGGCGATTGGTTAGGTCAGCCGATGTGTCAAAACGCGGCCTCTGGGAAAAGCGCCAATCAGGTCCAGCAGGACCAATGGTACTCCAACTCACATGAGCGCCTTCGACCTAATCAGCGTAGTGCTTCGCCTGGTAGAGGTAGGCAGCCTATTTGTCACCAGCCTATCCGTACTAGCCATCGCCTACATGCTTTACAAGGACGGTAAGGAGGGCCGCTAACTTGGACCCGCTGAGCCGTGACCGTTCCAACTCTATCAGTGACAAATCACTGGCAAATCTTCGACCTTGGAAGCCTGGAGAATCTGGTAATCGCGCAGGCCGACCACGTAAAATGGTCGTTACAGAGATATTTGAGGAAATCTTGCAAAACCCTGACATGCGCGAGGCCGTGAAGGGGCAGATAGTTAGTACTATAACCTCTCGTGGCATGGCTGGCGTATTGCTACTGCGCGAGATGGCTGAGCGCACAGAAGGTAAGGTCACGCAAGGCATCGAGCTTAGCGGCACCATCAGCACCATGACCGACGAGCAAGTTGATGAGCGACTGACGAAGTTGCTAGACCTTGACCTCAAACAACACGAGAATAGTGTAATCGACGTACAACCCACGCAAGATTCAACGCATGAACCTGAACGAGATACGCTCCCAACTAAGTGACCCCGCTCGACTCATGCGTCTCTCGCGTGAGCAGAAGGAAGAGTTGATTGCGCTGGTGGAGCGTAAGCAGCAGATTGCTTCGCGCACAAAGATCAGGACATACTACCCCGAAGTCGGCCCCCTCGCCCGTGACAAATACACCAAACACATGGAATTCTTTGAGGCTGGTCAAAAGCATCGCGAAAGGTTGATGCTCGCAGCCAACCGCGTGGGCAAAACCGAAGGAGTTGGTGGATATGAAATGGCTTTACACCTTACTGGACAATATCCCTCATGGTGGAAAGGTCGTAGGTTTAATCATGCTATTAAGGCATGGGCGGCTGGAGACACAGGTAAGACGGTACGAGAAATTCTCCAAAGCAAGCTTCTGGGACCAGTGGGGTCGTGGGGAACAGGCCTTATTCCTGGAGACTCGATTAGCCGAATTGTACGCGGAACAGGAGGAGTTGCGGATACAGTCGAGATTGTATACGTAAGGCATGTGAGTGGTCAGGATTCGATGCTTATCTTCAAATCCTACGACCAGCGCCGCGAAGCGTTCCAAGGAACTGAGCAAGACGTAATCTGGCTTGACGAAGAGCCATCCCTCGAAATCTACGTCGAATGCCTGATGCGTACGATGACCAACAATGGGATGCTGATGCTAACCTTCACCCCGTTGTATGGCATGAGCGAGGTGGTGCTCCAGTTCTTGCCGGACGGTCAACTTCCAAAGGATACTAACGACATTGCCGGACGGTACATTGTGATGGCGACGTGGGACGACGCCCCGCACCTATCGAAGGAGGCAAAGGATGAACTGTGGCGATCACTACCCCCTTTCCAGCGTGACGCCAGAAGTAAGGGAATCCCTCAGCTTGGCGCTGGAGCAATATATCCAGTTCCGGAGTCTGATCTCCTTGTTGCACCCTTCGCTATCCCGCTACATTGGCCCCGTGGATATGGAATGGACATTGGGTGGAACAACACTGCGGCTGTGTGGGGAGCGTTAGATCGTGAACATGACATCCTGTATCTCGACTCGGAGTATAAACGTGGACAAGCTGAGCCAAGTATTCACACTGCTGCAATCAAAGCGCGTGGCGATTGGGTGCCGGGATTTATCGACCCAGCGAGTCGTGGGCGTTCGCAAAAAGACGGCAGTCAACTCCTAAATGACTATAAGCAGTTGGGATTGCAACTCCAACTCGCAGACAATGGCGTGGAGTCGGGATTGTATGCGGTGTGGAACAGGATGAGCACTGGCAGGTTGAAAGTATTCAGGTCAATGCAGCAATGGCTAGCAGAGTTTAGGTTGTATCGCCGTGACGAGAAGGGCCGAGTTGTCAAGGACAACGACCACCTTATGGACTGCACCCGTTACCTGGAGTCACGACTTGCGCGAATGGTGGTCAAGCCCCCAACCCGTCAGGGTGTGCAATACGAAAAACCGGTGAGTGCGTGGTCATAAAAGAAAAACGATATTTGACATTCTCCATTTATTTGAATGGCTATAGTTTTACACTTCAGTTTCAAGCGTTTGACCCAGTCAGGATGATGCAATATGTTTATGGCTTTGAAATCCGTAAGAACAACCAACCTTGGCGTTGGGCCAAGATTTATAAGGGCGATTATGGCTTGATGTATACCGAAGGCAGGCGAGGTAAGGAAGTCGTTGGCTGGAGATTGCGCGGACCTTTTGAGTTCATCGCCATAACATGAACATCGAACGCTGGCAGCAAAAGAACCCGCCGATGGTGCAGGACAGCGACAGCACCAAGTTGCTACGCGCTACTGTCTACAAGTTCGACAAAAATGGCAAGGTCATGAAGGTGGTGAAGCGTGGTTAAGGGGTTGGTGCTGGCGCTCACCTTGTTGGGCCTATCAAGCATCGCAAAGGCCGATGTCCCCAACGGTGCGGCTTGCACGGTTAATGACTATTACATATGGGTCTACCTTGAAACAGGTGAAGGAATCTTTCCTGACTGCTCGTCGCCAGAATTCACCGGCCAAGCGAATGACTATTGGCTTGCCGAATACTACTACCCAAACGATGAGTACGGCCAGCCGGTGGAGTATTAGGTGGAGCGTACAGGTTCGCGTCCTCCACAGTTCTCGGTTAAGCGAATGGTGGCGAAAGGTCGAACACATTCGGTTGCTGCCAAGCCTGACCGTGTGCCGAGTGAAGCGCGAAGGGGAAGGTTGTAAGTGCCTAAGTGGCAGACGAGGTATGAAAAGCATAACCATGTGGGTGATTCTTTCACCGACATCAACGGCGGTCATCCAACAAGAGGTGCACAGATGAGCGATGTACAGACTGGCGGGGTGTTGACGGCGGCGAAGCGTAAGAAGATTCCTACATCGAAGTTTGGTCTCCCAGGTTCACGGAAGTACCCGATGCCAGACCGAAGTCACGCAGCCAACGCGAAAGCCCGCGCAACACAGATGGTCAAGGCTGGCAAGCTGTCTTCGGCATCGAAAGCCAAGATTGACGCGAAGGCTAATAGAATCCTTCATGGCTGAAAAGAACTTTCAGACCCAAGGTTATCAAGCCCAAACCACAAGTGATCTGAAACTTGATAAGGCAGTGGTGTTGTACATGGACGCTGCTGCGATTGCCAAACCCAAGGGCGCACACTGTGATGATTGCATTATGTACATTGGAACCGAGGAAGCACCTGGTAGGTGTGGTGCTGTGGCAGGAGTAATTCAACCCCTTGGAGTGTGTGGATTGTATGTGTTTGGTGAGCCAAATAACTTTAAGGAATCCGGTCACTTGTCGAAGAAGGTCGCAGGTTATATTGATGATGGTCCCACCCACTGCGGGACCTGTAAATACTTCAATGGCAAGGATGCATGTCGTAAGGTCGAAGGGGTGATTGAGTTTGGCGGGTGCTGTAATTACTGGACGCCCCGCTAATGGCTCCCCAACCCGTTCTCTACATTATTCGTCATGGTGAAACTGACCTCAACGCGGGTAATAAGTTTAGGGGCTTCATGGATGTTGAGCTTGATTCTAATGGCCGACGCCAAGCGGAAGAGGCTAGAAAGTTTCTACAGGGTGTTCACTTTGCTCAAGCATATTCGAGCGATCTTCGCCGTGCGGCTGAAACTTTGGATATTGTATTGAAGGGCGACAAAGGGTTGATGCCTGAACGACTATGCGCTCTGAGGCCCTGGAACATTGGGGCGATGGCTGGACAGCAGAAGTCGGCGGCGAATAAGCAGAAGTTGAGTGAATATGCGGATAACCCGGATGAGCCGGTGCCTGGGGGCGAGTCGTTGGCGTGGTTTAGGTCACGATATAAGAACGTGTTGGGAGACATCTTGGCCAAGCAAGGCCCCACGTTGATTGTCCAACATGCATCGAATGACCATGAGGTTGGAAACATCCTTCACCATGACATCGACGCACTTGACGTTGAACCTGGTGGGATTATTGGAATCTTCAAGGGTCCAAACGGTTTTGCAGGGAAAATTCTAAAAGGTCAGCACACTCAAGCTGCTGATTATAATTCGTAAGGAGAATGGGTATGGCAAAATCAGTCAGTCCAGCGACACAGGGGTATAGTGCAGGAAAAGTAGGGGGTATGACTTCCAATCCTGCTCCTGGAAAGCCTGTGTTCAAGCAGATGACCCTTTCGCGCCAGGGGAATGATATCAAGGCCACACATCACTTCGTGGACCCGATGCATGATAATGAGCATTACATCTTTGGCGAAGGCGAACAGAAGGGCTTGATGAACCACATTGGCAAGCACCTGGGATTCACCAAGATGACTGGTAAGAAGAACGCCCCTGAATCACCTGAGGACCAGAATGCTTCAGCAGTAAATAACGCGGCAGAGGGAGAGAAGTAATGTCAAAGTGGCAGATTGCAGGACTCATTGCGTTGTTGGCGCTTGTGGTGGTTGCAGCGTTTGGACAGGACAAGCCAAAGGTGGAGTTAAAGCCTGAGGTTAAGCTGACATTGGTAAGTGACCAGAACGACATGTATAAGCTGGCCCTCCAGATGAAGCAACTGGAGACTCAGTACCAGCAAGGTCAGGCCGCGATGGCTAAACTTCAGGCCAAGTTGGCTGAGGATACGAAGTCTGCGCTTGCCAAGTCGGGGATTGATACGGCGAAGTATGAAATCAATGTCGAGACGTTTGATGTAACGCCTAAAGTAGTTGTAAAGGACGCCCCTCATGCCTTGGACACGCCAGCAAGTCAAGTATCTTCTCAGTAGCGGTTCGCCCCTTACGGGCATACAGAAGACCAAGATGAAGAACGAGCTTCACGCAGACCCTTCGATGGGGCATAAGAAGAAGGGTAGCAATGCCTTGGCGAAGCACTTCGAGACTGAATCCCACATCATGGGCAAGAAGGCTCCGGGGCGTAAGTCGAGTATGTGGCGGGCGGGGCAACATGACTAGACAACAGCAGTTTGAGGAAGCTATGGCCAAAAGTTCACAACAGCGGGTTTCGCCTGACCTGTTGAACGCCATCGGTGGAAATCTTGAATCCATAGCGAAGGCTATGAGAGAAAACCGCACCATTGCGGCCTATGAGTTGGTCCGCCAACTTCAGGAGTTTGTTGCGTATGAACGAGCAAAGCATTCAGCACAGTAGCGAAGTGGTGCAGGAAACCGAGACGATGCTCACGAAGGTTCAGGACCTTCTCCGCGATGCTTATGCAAGTGGGTGGAAGGCTGGTTACCACAAAGGCTTTGAGTTTGGGTGCGCCACCATGATTAGCCGGGGGCTGGATATTCAGGAAAAGCGGAGTGACGCGGCGTGAGCGATAGCCACGGCCTCACCTTCGGCGCAGCTAAGTCCACCACAAACTTCAGGGGCACACCTGAGGATGAGGAAATCCTTATCGAAGTGCGGGACCGCTTTGCCTACTGTGAAGATCAGTGGCAATACATTCGTCAGGAAGCGCAGACGGATATGGAATACGTCTCGGGCAACGGGTGGCCTGAGAAGGAAAAGAAGAAGCGTCAGGATGCCTCGCGGCCATGCCTATCGTTTGACGAACTTGGCCAATACATCAACCAGTTGATTAACGATGTGCGGCAGAATAAGCGGGCCATTCGGGTGGTGCCTAGGGGGAATGGGGCGAATGACAAGACCGCCGAGTTGCGTGGCAACCTGATTCGGGAGATTGAATACAAGTCGAATGCGCAGACGGCGTATGCTACAGCGTTTGAGTCCCTGTGCCAACGGTCGTATGGCTATTGGAAGATAGTCACCTGCTATTGCTCAGAGAAGGGGTTTGACCAGGAAATCCGCATCAAGCGAATACCTAACCCGGATGCAGTCTATTTCGATCCAGATTGTAAAGAAATAGATTGTTCAGATGCTAAGTATTGTTACTTGCTTGATCAAGTTCCGAGGAAGGAATTCAAGAAGCGTTGGCCGGATGCGGATACCCACGACTTCAACGATGAGCAACAGTCCCTTGCGCCCCAGTGGATTAAGGAAAACAGCATCCAGGTGGCTGAGTATTGGAGGGTTGAGACTCGCAAACGCAAGTTGCTGATGGTTGACACTTCGAATGGTCCCGCTGCGATGTTCGATGATGAACTTCCAGCCGGGGAGCATGACATTCAGGGCGAGCGCGAAGTGGAAGAGCGCACCATCATGCAATACATCACCAACGGGATTGAGATTCTTGAGAGGCATAAGTGGGCTGGGAAGTACATTCCGATTGTTCCGCTGTTTGGGAAGGAATTGTACCTCAACGAATCGACTGGCCCCAAGCGGATGTTTCAATCCCTTATCCGCCTAGCACGGGACCCCCAGCAACTCTATAACTACTACCGGACTTGCGAGGCTGAGCTGATTGGCATGACCCCCAAGGCCCCCTTTGTCGGTTACACGGGTCAGTTTGAGTCACATAAAGATGAATGGCAAGCGGTTAACACCACCCCAAGGGCTTATTTGCAAGCCGACCCTGTAACGGATGCAACAGGGACGAATGTTCTCCCTCTCCCAACCCGCCCACAGTATGAGCCTCCAATTCAAGCCCTCGAAATTGGTGCCGAAGCCACAAGGCAGGCCATCAGGTCCGCGATGGGCTTGAGCGGTCTGCCCACCAATGTGCAACGGCTCAACGATAAGTCTGGAGTGGCGTTGAAGGAGATTAACCAAAGTGAAGACAAAGGTTCCTTTCATTTTATTGACGCCTACGATATGGGTATTGAATATTCTGGTCGAATTATCAATGACCTTATTCCGCATATCTATGACGGAGCGCGTGAAATTGGGGTACGTAAGGCAGACGATACTCACCAGACGGTAAAGATTAACCAGAAATTCATGGATGAGAATGGCCAAGAAGTAACCTTCAACATGGACGAAGGAGAACACGAAGTCACGATAAGCACGGGACCATCGTTCCAGAGCGAGCGTGACCAGGCGGACAACTTTGTGGACCTATTGTTGCCGAATCTGGCAGAGTTGCCAATCGACCCAGGTATCAAGCAACAAATCTTCGCGTTGAGCGTCCGACTTAAGAACCTTGGTCCGGTTGGCGACCAAATCTTTCAAATTCTGAATCCTGACAATGGCGGGGCGCAGCAGACACAGCAGTTGCAGGCATCGCTTCAACAGACGCAACAGCAGCTTCAGTTGATGGTCGGGGAGAATCAGAAATTGTATCAGGAGAAGCTTGGGAAAATTGTTGAAAATCAATTCAAGATGAAAATGAACGAGCAAGATAATCTGACTCGGTTGACCATTGCGGAAGTTACCACCAAAGCGCAGGTTCCTATTGAGCGAATGAACGCATATAAGGATTTAATGGCCCAACTATTCCAGCAAGCCCATGACGTGGCGATGTCACAACTGGAGCATGGTCAAAATAAGGAATTAGCCGCCCAGCAGTCCCAAGCGGCTATGCAACAGCAGCAACAAGCCCAAGCGACGGAAGGTAACGCCGCTGGGCAAGGAGAAGGACAATGAACGACACTAACGAAGTAGTCGCGTTAGAAAACATGACCTCACAGGAGCGCGATAGCTGGCGAATGACTGGCGTTGAGCCGACTCGTGAGGAGGTGGTTAAAGAAGATGGTAAGGATACTAACCAAGAGTTAGTAAAAGAGATTAAGTCTAAACCCGCTGACGAGGAGGCCGAAGTTGTTACGGCTGATCGTGAGGAAGAAGTGGAATCGGGGACCACAACCAAGACAGAGGAGACTGGGAAGGCCAAAAAGCCTACCCAAATGAGCTACAAGGACCTTCGGACGCGAATCGCGGAGTTGGAGGCCAAGATTGCTTCGGGCACTACGAAGCCAGTTGCGGCTGACAATGAAGCGAAGGCAAAGGATGAGAAAAAGGACGATCACCCACGTCCCAAATCAACCGACAAAAAGGCCGATGGCTCACCAAAGTATCAGACTTGGGAAGAGTATGAGGATGACCTCCTGGAGTGGCGTGCCGAGAAGGATCGCGCGGCATTCAAGGAGCACTCAGCCAAAGAACAACTCACCACTGAGAAGCAGAAACTTGAGCAGGAATCGCAGCAGGCACTAAGGAGCAGGGCGGACGAAGCACGTAAGAAGTACCCGGACTTCGACGCCAAGGCTCTTGACCCGACGCTGAAAATCCCTCAAGGCTCAGTGTTGGCGACATGGATCATGGACCCCTCAAACGAGCATGGAATGGACATTGCCTACCACTTCGGGACTCACCGCGAAGAGTTGGACAAGTTCAACGCCATGTCACCGTTTCAGCAGGCCCGTGAACTAACGCGCCTCGAAGACAAACTATCCCAAGCGACCGCGACATCCGAAAAATCAGATGTCAAGGTCATTACTCCTCAACCCACCAAGGTAACCAAAGCCCCTCCCCCGGCGAAAGAAGTCGGCGGTCGGGGTGCTTCGTCAGGTGACGAGGAAACCTCGGTGGTCAACAGCGGAGACTTCCGCGCCTACAAACGGGTCGTTGATAAGAAAGAAATCAACGCCAGAAAATGAGAAACAGGTAGCCTATGGCTAACCAATTTGTCTTTACAAATTGGGTCTCTATGGAGGCCCTTCGCCTCCTTATCAACAAACTTGAAGTGGCTCAGTTTTTCAACACTGAATACAACAAGGAATTTGATAAGGAGTTCCCGGTTGGCGCAACAGTGCAGGTCAAGTTGCCCCAACGGTTCCTGATTCGCAACGGCCTCGGGTATACCCCACAGCCGATTAACCGCTTGGCGGTCACCGTTAATTGCAACCTGATTAAAGGCGTTGACTTCGAGTGGGATTCGATTGAAAAGGCCCTCGAAATGGAACGGTCGAAGGAAGAAATCTCTAAGCAATACATCGAGCCAGCGGTTGCTCAGATTGCTCAGCAGATTGACTCCGACGCCGCACTGTTTGCATACCAGAATGCCAACAACATTGTTGGTATTCTTGGTGTGGACCCCAACACCACCACAACGTTCATGCAAGCCCGTCAGCGATTGATCGAACTTGCGTGTCCTCCGAGTGGTGAAAAGGGTGTTTTGGTGCCCCCGGCGGTTAACACTGCCCTCGTGCCAGCCCTCCAGACGTTGTTCAACCCCTCCAGCGACATCTCGCGGCAATACAAGCAAGGGTCGATTGGAAAGTTGAACGGCTTCGACTGGTATGAGTCCATGTCGCTTCACCGTCACACAGCGGGAACGGTTGCTGGTGCCTTCACGGTTGCGGTTAACGTCGTGTCCGGCTCCAACACCATTACCGTCAACCTGACGGCGGGTGACACCCTGAACGTCGGTGATGTGATTAGCATCGCTGCCGTCAACCAGGTCAACCCGATGACCCGCGAAGTGCTCACGACCGTGCTGAAGCAGTTCGTTATCCTTCAGCCCTTGGTAGCAGTTGGCGGTGGTGTTGACGTAATCAGCGTGAGTCCGACGATCTATGGTCCTGGGTCGCAATACCAGAACGTAGACGTCCTCCCACTTGCTGGTGCGGTTATCACCCTATTCCCCGGCACGGCTGCGCCTAACGGCAAGTCCAGTGCTCAGGGCCTCGTGCTCCACCCGGACGCCTTCGCAATGGTCGGCGTCAAGTTGGAAATCCCCAAGGCAGTGGAAATTGCCAGCCAAACCCGCGACCCGGAGACGGGAATCGCAATCCGCTTCATTCGCGCCTTCGATCCAGTTCAGTCGCGCATGATTAACCGTTGGGACGTGTTGTACGGCTTCGGTGGTCTGTACCCAGACAACTGCGCCGTTCGCGTTCTGTGCGCCTAAGGAAAATGACCATGAACATCAAGAACACCAAAGCGGTTCTCTTTCTCGTGTTGGCTCTCCTGCTGCCTTCCTTTGCGTCGGCTCAGGTCGGGACCAACCTCACATCAACCACCCTCAGCGCGACGATTGGAGCAGGTGTGCAGTCCTTCCAATTGGCCAGCGTGACGGGTATCAGTGGCTTTGGTCCGGGAATCAACTCCCCGACCGGAGGCACGACTGCGAACGGAAACATCACCGACCTGTACATTGACCGGGAATTGTTTCAAGTAATCTCGGTTAACGTCACAGCTAAAACAGTGGTAGTCCTTCGCGGTCAGGGCGGGTCACAGGCGGCAGCGCACGCATCGGGCGCTAACGTCATCATCGGCACCCCCTCTGCGTTCATTGATTATGATCCGGAAGGATACTGTGCAACGATTACCGGCCCTGCCGTGAATCAGTTGTTCAACACTCCCCCGGTTTATAATCCTTGGATCAATCAGCGAACGAGTAATCAGTGGATTTGCTCCACAGTCACGAACACTTGGGTTCCAGGTCTTGGAAATCCGGGTGTGTCAGGTACGCCTGTGGGACTTACCACTTTGGTTGCTTCGGCTGCAACCCTTGTACCCAGTGGCCAGCGTTTCCATGTCAGCGGAACGACGGCTATCGTTAACATATCGGCACCGTATGGAAATACTGGTCAGGTGACCCTTATTTTTGACGGCGTTGATACGTGGACGGCGGCGGGGAATATCTCCATCGCAGGTACGAATACCACTGCGGGTACGTCTGTTACCTTCACTTGGGACTCTAGCACGTCGAAGTGGGTTCCGAATAGGGTGGCCTAACCATGAAAGATAGCTGGTGGTGGGGTCGTTAAAGTAGTTGTATAACGCTTCAAGGAAAGGGCTGAGCGAATCAGCCCTTCCAAATTTTCTAAGGAGAACGCTGTATGACACAGATTGCGAATTATCGAGCACCTAGCGCAGGTCAGGGTCCTCGTGGTATTCAGGGACATAACCAGGGTGGCGCGTATTCGCGGGATAGTCAGGAAGATTTGGTGCAGAGCGATGCGTTTCATGGTGGACCGGAAGTTTTATCGGGCACCACAGATGCGATTGCTTTTCCTTATGTCCCGACTTTTCCCCAAAGCTCCACGAATTTCATCATCGCCACAGCGGGTGTGGATGCTATCACCCTCGCCGCACCGCGTAATCCGAATGACGACAATCAGAGTGTGGCTATTTATTCGGACACTGCGAATGCTCACACGGTCACGATGCCCTCAGCGTTATTTGCTACAGGTGCAGGGTTGCACTCTCTCGCCACCTTCGCGGCTCAGCGTGGCGCGGGTATGCTTCTTCGCGCTTATAACGGCACTTGGCAGGTTATCGCTTCTTCTGGCGTTACCTTCTCAGCTTAACCAAAAGGGATAAGGTTTCTAATAAGGGACCTTATCTCCCTTAAGGTCCAGTTTAAGGGATATTATGCCCCCATCGACAGCCCTCCAAATTATTACCAATGCATTTTATGAATGTGGTGCCTTCGCTCAAGGCGAAGTCCTCCCGGCTGGGGATTCAGCTTTTGGGTTAAGTAAGCTCAACCGTTTACTTGACTCGTGGGATGCGGATGGCCTCACTATATTCGCCCGCACCTTCCTTGGCGGGTTCGCGGGGTTCACCGACCCAACCACCCCGCAATTCATCCTCTTCCCCTCGGTCCAGCCTCTCAGCATCGGCCAAGCGGCGGTAATTACCAGCGCATCCGCTAATGGCACCATAGCCACTTATATTGCCAAAAACTCCTTCGCGGATGGAGACTTGGTTGATATCTCCAACGCAACGCCCTCCACGTTGAACGCAGTCGCGCAACAAGTGCAATTCGCCACACCGACGCAGTTCTCACTCCTGAATACCAACACAGTAGCACCCACTCCCCAACCTGGACAGAATCCCCCAGTTGTTGGTGCATTCGCAGTCTACACAGGCCACCCCCAACCCACTTTCCCAACCTTCACTCAAAGGCCGGTGAAGTTGGAGAGTGCGAATATTGTCCTTAACAACCTGAATCCCTTTGTGAAGGTCCCCCTCCACGTCAGGGATGCTGACTGGTGGGCTGCAAACAGCGTGCCGACCATTACCAGCAGCATTCCCACCGATATTTATTATGAACCTTCGTTTCCCAACGGTCGCATCTTCCTATGGCCCATGCAAATCCAGAACTACGGCCTTGAGTTGGTGGTGTGGACAAACCTGGCGGGGATTCCATCACTCTCGTATCCTTTTTACCTGCCACAGGGGTATGAGGACGCCATCACCTACTCGCTGGCAGAATCCTTCATCCCCTCCTACCAGGTCCCTTCATCAATCGCCCTGAATGTCCGGGGAATGGCTGCGAAGGCACGGGCGCAGTTGCATAAACTGAACAGCAAGTCCCCAACGATGGCCACGAGGGATGTAGGTATTCCCGACCAATCAACTAATCGGCCTTATTTCAATTGGTTAAATGGTATCACTACTACTCGATAAATGCCACGATTCGGATTAGTTGGACCTTCATATACCTCGCAATCCCTCAACGCCGATGCCCAACTCTGCATGAATTGGTACGTGGAGCAAATTGAGTCAGGTGCGGGAAATGCGCCTGTGGCGATGTATCCAACCCCTGGCACCGTTACCTTTGTAAACCTCGCACGCACCATCAGCCCCACGGTTGATGGGATTGGAAGTTTCGTTGCTAGTGTTGCAGCGAAAGGGACAGTTACAGGGACAGGACATATTAGCACCGGTTCCCTCACCCCTTCCACTCCTCCAGAGTTTGCAGTCTTTGGTGAGGCGAATGATGGAGGGGTGCCCTTCACCGTTGACGCGGGGTGGACAACCTTCGGGGGGCAGAGTTATCAACAGGAGGCGAATGCGGCGATTGCGGGGGGTGGAACACTTAGCAGCGTGGGGTCATCGGACTGGGTAGCGGCGTTGATGTTGTTTAATCAGGTGGGCGCAACAGCCCCCACGGTTATTCAGCAACGTACTATCAATTCAGGCGCATGGGCAGCAAGCACACAGTCACAGCCCTTCCTTGCTCCTGTGACGGCTGGGAACACCATAATGGTGATCCTGGAGGCGAATGAGACAGCGGCGGCGGGTCCAGGTCTAACAGTCACAGACTCGGCGGGGAATGTTTATACCCTGATTGCGAGTGAGATATTTGGCTCTAACTCTACCCCAGCGTATCAGGTTTATCTGTCCCAACATGTCCTTGGAGGCACGATTACCATCAATGGCACCACTACCGCCACAGTCATCGGGGCAAGCCTGAGGGCGTATGAGATTCAGGGTGGGTCAGTAGGTAGCACAAACAATGGCCCCACCCGTGGATGCATCACCATCACAGGGCGTACATTTTTTGTGGTTGGGCCGGATTTTGATGAGGTGCTGTCGAATGGTACATTTATCAACTGGGGCACAGTGGCGAATGATTCCCTCCCGGTGACGATGGCTGCAACGCCTCAACAACTCCTTCTTGCATCTGCTGGCACGGCGTATGTGTTTGACTTGATGGCTAATACCCTGACACCCATTGCGGGCGCGACCTTTAGCGGCCCTGTGTCTCAGGCAGCGGTTTGTGATGATTTCTTCATCCTCACCATCAAGAACAGCAAGACTTTCTATGTCTCGGCCCCCCTCGATGCAACCGATTGGGTAACGAATGGCTCGGCAATCGTGTCAGTATTTCCAGACAATATCGTGTCCATGATCGTTGACCACAGACAGGTATGGTTCTTTAGTGACACCAAGTCGGTGGTGTATTACGACTCGGGGAACATCTTCCCCTTCGATGTGATTCCCGGATCATTTATGGAAGCCGGTAACGCGGCAGAGTTTTCTACCCAACTATTCCCTAATGGGGTCGTGTGGCTGGGGGCAGATGAGCGTGGGTCAGGCGTTGTATGGCTAGGTCCTCCGGGTGGTGGGACGCCTCAGCGAATAAGCAATCATGCCCTTGAGTTTGCCATTCAGGGTTACACCAGGGTTGACGACGCCGTAGCCATCACCTATCAGGACCAAGGACACCTTTTCTATCAAATCTACTTCCCCACCCCCTCCGTCACCTGGACCTACGATGTCAATACCCAAATGTGGCACCAGCGAGGGTTTTACCTTGAATCCATTGGCAATTTTCAAGCGGTTCATTACTGGAATCACACCTTTAACTTTGGTAGACACCTTGTGGGGGATTGGCAATCGGGTAGGGTGTATCAACTTCATATCCCCGTCTACACCGCTGGCGTGTGGACCTTCGCAACCGATGACGGGAATCCAATCGTTCGTGTTCGTCGCGCTCCCCATGTCAGCAGCGAGCAAAAACGCCAGTTCCATGCTGAACTTCAGGTTTATATGGAAACAGGTGTAGGCCCTCAGCCCCCGTTACTTGATGCCTCGGGTAATCCTCGTGGTCCCTTGATGGACATGCGATTCTCTGACGACGGCGCACATACATGGTCGAATTACCAGACCCGCGATTGTGGCCAAACAGGGAACTTCAGGACTCGTGTGAGGTGGTTGAGGTTGGGGAGGTCAAGGGACAGGGTGTATGAGATTCGTGTTAGTGATCCGATTGGTTATCGTATCGTTGATGCGTATCTTCGCTTCGCTCCAGGCGAGGATTTGGAAGGGAGTCGCTAAGTTGCCTTCAACCATCCAACGAAACACAAACCTTTCCCCTGTCCCGGTGCAGGTCAAACTATTTCAAGACCAAAGCCAACAATCCCTTTCCTTCACATGGCTTACTTGGTTTCGAGACGCTGCTGCTGCAATAAATGCCTCACCCCAAATACTTGGTGCAGCACCCCCGGTATCGGCATCCCCCGGTGACCTTGGTGACCTCTTCATTACCCCCGGATTTCTCTATGTCTGCGTCGCTCAGAATCATTGGCAACGTGTGGCGTTGGTGGATTTCTAAATGAACAATCTAACTGTTAGACGGTTAAAGCCTGTGGAGTATGAGAAGTTACTGAGTGTGGATGATGGCTACACACCTGACCCTAATCGAAGTGTGGCGGTTGTGGCTGAAAATGGTCACCACATCATGGGTCGAATATTCTTGATGGCCCCCGCGCATGTTGAAGGCGTATTTGTCGAACCCGCATGGCGTGACAAAGGTGTGATGCGCCAACTGGTGGATGCAATTGAAATTGAGGCCCGTGCGGAGGGGATTCACAAAGTTTTGGCATATGCAAAGGACAGCGATATGGCTGGACGAATCGAAGCGATGGGTTATAAGAAATTGCCCTGGACAGTTTGGGCCAAGGAGTTGAAGTAACATGCCTACAGCACTTATAGGTCCGGCAATTGGTGGGGTAAGTTCTCTTATTGGTGGGATACTTAACTCTAATGCCGCAAGTAATGCGGCTCAACAGGAACAGGCAGCAGCGGCAAAGGCAGCGGGGACGGTTGGTGCGGCGGGCCAGCAGGCGCAGAATGCCCTGAGTGGGCAACTTGCACAAGAGGGCGCGAATGTTTCCCCCTAT
>Ga0210391_10000464_pt1 | contig 42639 bp, 33 predicted proteins | sample IncBWC12OmetaG_FD_160573 | JGI IMG/M metagenome (GOLD analysis project Ga0210391, IMG submission 160573) | Forest soil microbial communities from Barre Woods Harvard Forest LTER site, Petersham, Massachusetts, United States - Inc-BW-C-12-O ...
ATTTCCCGCCATCGCTGTAGTTGGTATTTCTTTCGCTCTTACTCAATTCTTCTGGTCGAATTACGTAGACAGCAACCTAGTGGACATTATGGGAGGCGTGGTCTCGCTGGTCGCAGTCCTGGCCTTCCTCCGATTCTGGAAGCCGAAGAAAATTTGGCGATTCGATTATGACGACAAAGCCGGGGCGCCTGCGGTTGCGACCGGGAAGATTAGCGACGACGTGGGCGGCGAATGGACGGCGGAGAAATTCGATGGACTTGTCACAGCCCGCACCTACCCCGCCGGACAGGTATTGAAGGCTTGGATGCCTTTCGCGATCCTCTCACTCTTTGTACTGCTGTGGGGACTGCCTAAAATAAAACTAGCCATGAACCTGGCCACCACGCCGGCGTTTCGGGTGGTCCTGGCGAATGGTAAAGTTCGGCCCGGTCCGCCGGGATGGGATGTCCCATACCTGCACAACGCCATCTCGCGCGCGGCTCCCATCGTTACGAAGCCGACACCCGAGGCGGCGCGTTACGATTTCAACTGGCTCTCCGCCACCGGCACGGGGTGTTTCTTTGCCGCGATTGTGTCGGGACTATTTCTGGGATTAGGCCCGGTTCAGTTAATGAAGATCTTTTGGCGAACTCTGGTGCGAATGCGGCTCGCCATGGTCGCGATCTCATTCATGTTGGGACTGGGCTATGTGACCCGTTACTCGGGACTGGATGCCGTGTTAGGCCTGGCGTTCACGCGCACGGGATGGATGTATCCATTTTTCGGCACCTTCCTGGGATGGCTGGGCGTTGCGCTAACCGGCAGTGACACGTCCGCGAACGCACTTTTTGGCAGCCTGCAGCGAATCACTTCTCAGCAACTCGGCATCGACCCCATCCTCATGTGCGCGGCCAACAGCGCGGGTGGAGTGATGGGAAAGATGGTGGATGCGCAGTCCATCACGATCGCGACGGCAGCTACCGAGCAGGTAGGCAACGAAGGGATTATTTTCCGTTATGTCGCGTGGCACTCAGTGGCACTTTGCTCCATCGTAGGAATCATCGTGCTGCTTTACGCTTATGTTTTCCGGTGGGCCGTGCCGCATGGGCTGACGTTCGTGAAATAGCTGTGCAGTATCTTCGCCCTTGCCAGCCGAAATGGACATTGGTCGCACGACTTCTCGCGCGATGTGCGAGCAAACTCTGACAGACCGCCCGCACTCCCCAACGTATTCGCGCTCTCCCAGTGGACGAGTAACGATCTGTTAATAAATCGAAGACTCAACCTTGCGCATCAGAAGATTCGAGGCTGTAGGGTTAGAATATTGCTGCGGGGGCCGAAGCTAATCTTGTCGGAGAATATCTGATGGCGGTTACGAATGAGGTAACACCCCTTCCGCCCGAAGAACTGCGGAAGATTCATGCCTACTGGCGAGCTTGCAATTATCTGTCAGCGGGCATGATCTATCTTCGCGCGAATCCTCTTTTGCGTGAACCGCTGAAGCGGGAACACATCAAGAATCGGCTTCTTGGTCACTGGGGATCCGATCCCGGCCAATCTCTGATTTGGGTTCACCTGAACCGGCTCATCCGAAAATACGACCTGAATGTTATATACCTCTCCGGCCCCGGTCATGGCGCGCCCGCCACACTTGCCAATTGCTACCTCGAAGGCCACTACTCCGAGATCTATCCCGACAAGAGTTGCGACGAAGCGGGCTTGCTCAAGTTTTTCCGGCAGTTCTCCTTTCCCGGAGGAATCGGATCGCACTGCACCCCAGAAACGCCTGGTTCTATTCACGAAGGCGGCGAGCTTGGTTACTCCATCTCGCATGCTTATGGAGCGGCGTTCGATAATCCCGATCTCGTGGTCGCCGTCGCCGTGGGCGATGGCGAGGCGGAGACCGGTCCGCTCGCAACCTCCTGGCATTCGAACAAATTCCTGAATCCGATTCGCGACGGAGCCGTCCTGCCGGTGCTTCACCTCAACGGTTACAAGATCGCGAATCCTACGATCCTGGCGCGCATTCCACATGCAGAATTAGAAGCACTGTTGACGGGATACGGCCATAAACCTTACTTCGTAGAAGGGGAAGATCCGTCTGCGATGCATCAGAAATTGGCTTCCACCCTGGAGCAATGCATCCTGGAGATTCGGTCGATTCAGCAACGCGCCCGCACAACCGGAGATGTGACTCGTCCGCGCTGGCCCATGATCGTTTTGCGTTCCCCGAAGGGATGGACAGGTCCGAAGGAAGTAGACGGACACAAGGTGGAAGGCTCGTGGCGGGCTCACCAAGTCCCCATAGCCGATCCGGTTGCGAATAAGAAACATCTGACGCTGCTGGAAGAATGGTTGCGAAGCTACAAACCTGAAGAGCTCTTCGATGCCAACGGAACTCTTATACCAGAATTACAGGAACTTGCACCTGCGGGGCCGCGTCGCATCTCGGCCAACCCGCATGCAAATGGCGGCCTGCTTCGTAAAGAACTCGCCCTTCCGGAGTTTCGCGATTATGCCGCAGAGGTAAAGGCGCCGGGTGCGACCTATTCTTCGCCGACTGAGGTGCTGGGACACTTTCTGGCTGAAGTGATGCGTCGCAACATGAACTCCTTCCGCGTTTTTGGCCCAGACGAGACCGCATCCAACAAGCTTACAGCCATCTATGCCGCCTCCAAGAAAACCTGGCTCGCTGAATACAAGCCCGAAGACGCCGACGGTGGCGAGCTCGACGTCTCCGGACGCGTCATGGAGATGCTCAGCGAGCACACACTCGAAGGCTGGTTTGAGGGGTATGTTCTCACTGGCCGACACGGTTTCTTCTCCAGTTATGAAGCCTTCATCCATATCATCGATTCCATGTTCAACCAGCACGCGAAATGGCTGGAGAAGTCGAAGAATGAGCTTTCCTGGCGTGCTCCCGTGCCGTCTATCAACCTTCTCATCACTTCTCTGGTGTGGCGGCAGGATCACAACGGATTTACGCACCAGGATCCGGGGTTTCTCGACGTGGTCACCAACAAAAGCCCCGACGTGGTGCGCATTTACTTGCCGCCGGATGCAAACTGCCTGCTTAGCGTCACGGATCATTGCCTCAGGTCCCGCGATTACGTCAATGTCATTGTCGCGGACAAGCAGGAACATCTTCAGTACCTGACCATGGCGGATGCCGTAACCCATTGCACCAAGGGAATCGGCATCTGGGACTGGGCATCCACCGATGATGGTGAGGATCCCGATGTGGTGATGGCGTGCGCCGGCGATATTGCAACCATGGAATCTCTTGCCGCGGTCGCAATTCTGAAGGAACACTTCCACGATTTGAAGATTCGATTTGTGAATGTTGTGGATCTTTTCCGCCTCATGCCGGCGACCGAGCATCCCCACGGACTCTCCGACCGCGATTTCGATTCGCTTTTCACCCCTGACAAGCCCGTCATCTTCAACTTCCATTCCTATGCCTCGCTCATTCATAAACTCAGTTACCGGCGAAACAATCATGACAACATTCATGTGCGCGGATACAAAGAAAAGGGGAACATAAATACGCCCCTGGAGCTTGCGATTATTAACCAGATCGACCGCTTCGATTTGGCGATTGATGTCATCGACCGAGTTCCGCGACTGCGATCCGTTGGGGCACACGTTAAGGAATGGCTGAAGGGTCAAATCATTGAGAGTGTTAACTACGCTCACGCGGAAGGCATCGATAAGGAAGAAATTCGAAACTGGAAGTGGCCGGGATAGATGGCGAACAAACTGGCAAAGAAAGACGGTCTCATCCTGGTACTCAACAGCGGGTCGTCTTCGCTGAAGTTCGGCATCTACCGTCCCGGCGAAACCGACGAAGAGCCGATGCTGACTGGGAGTGCGGAAGGTGTCGGACGAGACGATGGATCCTTACACATTCGTTCCTCCGATGGCACTTCCCTTTCGCAGCGCGAGTGTATTCACGAATCGCAGAGCGAAGCCCTGAACGCTCTCGCTGCGGCGATACGAGAACATATCGACAACATGCCGTTGGCTGTCGGCCATCGCGTGGTGCACGGCGGCCCCAACCTTCGCAGACACCAAATCATCACACCACAAGTTCTGGACGAGCTCCGCTCCGCCACCCACTTTGCTCCATTGCATATTCCGCAGGCCCTGTCGCTCATCGCCGCCGCGCAGTCGATCTTTCCTTCGGCCGCGCAGTATGCCTGCTTCGACGACGCTTTTCATCAAACGATGCCGGAGACTGCATGCCGTTTCGCCCTCCCCCAGCGCTACTTTGACGCAGGCATTCGTCGTTACGGTTTCCACGGTATTTCTTACGAGTCGCTGGTGCATCATTTCGGGACAACGCTTCCCCAGCGAGCCATCTTCGCTCACCTGGGGAATGGCTCGAGTCTGTGTGCACTGCAAAGCGGGGCCTCGATCGACACCACGATGGGCCTCACCCCCACAGGCGGCATTCCCATGGCGACACGATCTGGCGACCTGGACCCGGGAGTCATCCTCTATCTTCTGCGGAACCAAAAGCTCGAAGCCGACAAGCTAGAAGATCTGCTCAATCATGAGAGCGGCCTTTTCGCTCTGTCGTCTGGCGAGGGCGATGTTAAGGCGCTCGAAGAACGCGCTCGTTCCAATGATCCCAAAGCCCGACTTGCCCTCGATGTATTTACCATTTCTGTACGCAAGACAATCGGGGCGTATCTCGCCTTGCTGGGCGGGGTGGATTTGTTAGTCTTCACCGGCGGGATCGGAGAACACAGCGAGCACGTTCGATCCTCCGCGACCCGAGGCCTTGAATCACTTGGGCTCACCGCGGACAAGGTTCAGATTGTCCCCACCCAGGAAGAGCGCCAGATCGCGCGCCACTGTCGCGAAATGATGATGCGACATCGACCATGATGCCGCGCTTAAGCCGAACCAGAACGGGAGCCAGCGTTAGTTGATATCGCACGCGCATCTTCTGCTGTCTCTCATCGTCGTTGTCAGCATCGTGCTGATGCTCATCCGTCCCCGCAATATCCCGGAGGTTTACTGGATTGGCGGTGGCGTCCTCTTTCTACTTGTTCTGCAATTGGTGCCACCGCAACTGGCGGGTCGAGCGGTCGCCAAAGCGGTTGACGTCTGCCTATTTCTCATCGGCATGATGTTGCTTTCTGAACTGGCACGCGAGCATGGAGTTTTCGACTGGCTTTCGTCAGTTGCGGTGCGCGGAGCCAACGGCTCCTGCGCAAGGCTGTTTGCGCTGGTCTACGCCGCTGGAACGGTCGTCACGATCTTCATGTCAAACGACGCTACGGCGGTGGTTCTGACGCCAGCGATCCTAACCGCGGTGCGCAAGGCCAAAGTCGAGCCTTTGCCGTATGTTTTCGTCTGCGCTTTCATCGCGAATGCAGCTTCATTTCTTCTCCCGATTTCAAATCCCGCGAATCTGGTTGTCTTTCACAATCAAATGCCGCCGTTAGGCAGTTGGCTCTTATCCTTCGCCGTGCCGTGTCTGCTCTCCGTTGCCGCGACATTCGTCGTGTTGCGCTGGCTCTTCCGGGAGCAACTCTGCGCGGCCATTGAATGCGAGGTGGAGGCGAAAGCACTAGAGGGCAACGGCAAGCTGGTGCTGGGTGGATTGGGGATCATGGTAGCTGTACTGTTAACTGCATCATTATTGGGCAAAGATTTGGGATTGCCCACATGTCTGGTTGCGCTGGTGATTACAGCGGTTGCCTCGATCAAGGCACGATGCAATCCTCTCGCTCTCGCTCGTGAGATGAGCTGGTCAACTCTAATGCTGGTGGCCGGACTTTTTGTAATGGTGGATGCGATGGAGAGTATCGGGGCGCTGCGCTTCACGCAGAAATGGCTAGCGTGGGCCCAGACCTTCGGATCAACTACCGGCGCATTCCTAACTGGATTTATCGTCGGTATCGCGAACAACCTGATAAATAATCTACCGCTTGGGCTGATCGCCGGGAGCACTCTTCAGACCGCGCACGCAAAAGGTCTAATAGCAAATGCCGTTCTCATCGGCGTCGACTTGGGACCGAACCTGTCAATCACCGGCTCACTGGCGACCATCTTGTGGCTGATCGCATTGCGTAGAGAAAATCTTGGTGTAAGCTTCTGGGATTTTCTTAAGGTAGGCACCGTGGCGATGCCGGTCGCCCTTCTGGCATCGCTGGGCGGAGCCACGCTGATTCACATGTGGTTTCAGGCTTCGTAGGTCCGTGGTGTCCACGCTTAGGCTCAGGGCATTAAGACATAAGCTGAGCCAGCCTTCGCCGGCCATCTGCACTCAGAGTGGGTAAACCAGCGACAATTGCCCGCGACAAGCGTGACTTGAAACTCCCCGGAACCGACGACCAGGTTGACTCCAGGAATGCACGTTCCGGAGGTAGGGATGCACCGCTTCATAACGAACGGAATGCCCATCAGCAAGGTCTCAAGCATACGGATCACCTATCGATATGACAAAATGGCGGCGCCCGGCTAAAGATCCTCGAATTGCCATAGAGCCGTAGATAGAAAATGGTCCGGACGACGAGTTGAAAATCGAGAACGACATTCCGCTGCCGGCCGCCGGAGCTGGGATCCGAGCCCACAGCGAGGAACTGCGCAAGGAACTCGGCCTGTTCGATCTGGTCATGGCGCAAGTGCTGCTCGTGATCGTGCTCGATTTCTTCGGGACAGCCGCCAAAGCCGGATCGGCACATGTCGTCTTCTGGCTCGTCGCGTTCGTTCTGTTTTTCATCCCGCTCGCGATGGTTGTGGCTCACCTCAATCGATTGATGCCGCTCGAAGGTGGTTTGTATGAGTGGGCACGGCTGGCGTTCGGCGATAAAGTCGGATTTCTCGTGGCCTGGAATTTGTGGCTCTTCGTGATGTTGTACGTGGCCGTGATTGGATTGGTGACCACGACTTTTGTGGCTTACGCCCTGGGCCCTGCCGCCGCATGGATCGCTTCCAGCCGGTGGCTGATCCTCGCTGTTTCTTTCGGGCTGATTCTCGCCATGATGTTTTTGACCGCGCTCGGGCTGCGCGTTGGCAAATGGCTGAGCAATGCGGGTAGCATTGCTACGCTGATCACTCTCGCCATACTGATCGCTACACCGCTATTGAACCGTGGGCAGGGGACGCTCGCCGGGTATCATCCGCTGCGACTGACGATGCCGCCGCTCACCGTCTTCAGCCTCAGCGTTTTCAGCAAGATGATGTTTGGCGCGCTCAGCGGCTTTGAGTATGTCGCGATTTTTGCGGGAGAGTGCCGCAATCCGGCGCGCAATCTCACCCGCTCGGTGCTCATCACCGCGCCTTTCATCGCGCTCATCTATATTTTCGCTACCAGTTCGATACTGGCATTCGTCTCGCCCGAGGCCGTGGACGTGGTCGGCGCAATCCCGCAGGTGTTGCGCTCAGGCTCGCGGGCTTTCGGTTTCGCAGCCTTCATCGTCCCGCTGGCGATTGTTCTCCTGTTCGTGAATTACCCCACATCTTTCAGCGTATACTTCAGCGCCAGTGCGCGGCTGCCCATGGTTGCGGGATGGGACCACCTGTTGCCGGAATGGTTTACTCGACTGCACCCCCGGTACAAAACTCCGGTCAACTCGATCCTGTTTCTGGGAGCAGTAACCCTGGCGGGCAGCGTAGTGGCGCTGATCGGTGTGGGCCCGCAGGAAGCTTACGAACTCTTGCTGACGTGGGCCTTTACCTTCTATGCCATCGCATATCTGGCTCTGTTCGCCATTCCATTCTTGTCGCCGAACGATCGTGGACTTCGCCCGCGATTGTGGTTGCGGCTGGCTGCAGTCTCGGGATTTCTCATGACCTTGCTTTACGTTGTACTCTCAATTTTTCCTATTGTTGATGTGCAGAGCTCGTGGGGGTATTCACTGAAGATTGCCGGCGGCGTGCTCGGAGCGAACGCGCTCGGATGGGCAATCTATCGCGCGGGGCGGCAGAAAGAGGGCGATCGATCGGATGATGGTCCTGGCAATTCTTAGTTGTGAAATCGGCAACCGGCCGCCTCAAGCGACCCAGCCTACGGGAAGCGCACATCCAAACTATAAATTTCCTGCGTGCTCTTATCTCGCATCAGTAGCGGCGAATCATCCGGCGCGAGGCCGACCCAGAATTCCCAGGGATCGAAGCCGCGCGGAATTTCTTTCAGGCTGAGCAAGCGTTCCGTCCTGCCATTCGCCACCGTCACTCGCACCATGTCATCGGTACTGTCGGAATAATCTTCTGCATACAGGTACTTTCCGTCATGTGACCAGTTTTCGAAGGCGAATCGGGCTACGGCGAGTTGAGTCCAAGACTTCTTCTCCACGTCGTACAGCATCAGTTTGCTCGAGTCCGCGGACAGGGCGGCAAGGAAGCGGCCATCCTGCGAACAGCGCGGACTGAAAAGATTTTCCGAACCCGGCACGTCGGAAACTTGCGCCGTCTTCACGTCGGCGATGTGGATGTTGGATCCGCCGGCGGTTCCATATTCCAGCCAGGGCATCCCGGCAAAGACAATGGCATCGCCAGTGGGCGTCCAGGTGGGATCGCCCTGGTTGCGGTCTCCCGCACTCACTTCACGAGGCGTGCCGCCCTCGGCCGGCATCACGAAGATCTTCCATGGTTTTCCTGGACGCGAACCCATGAATGCGATCTGGGTACCGTCGGGTGACCAGCGCGGCAGATGCGCGAGTAGAGGAGGGTAAGTGAGCTGGATACGCGCCGTTCCGTCGGCTTTGCTCCGCCATAGGGTGAGGTCGGGATGCGACACGTAAACGATCCAGTCGCCATTGCGCGTGAAATCGGCCTCGCCGGCTGATACGCCTGGAAGGTCGACGGAAAACTGTCTCGATTTGCCATCCATCCGGATCAAATCGAAACGGAGTTGCTGTCCGATGACGAACAGATTCTTTCCTTCCGGACTCGGCGTGGGATTACTGAACATAAGCGGGCCGACCGTCAACTGGGTGGGCTCAGTACTTGCTTTGCGAAGCCAGGTGGAGCCGTTGCGCAGCGCCCAGATGTTTTGGGTGTGGTCGCGTGTGGATTCGAACAGAAAATACTTTCCATCGGGAGTCCAGGTTCCTCCAAATTCCTGGGCGGGCTTGTTCCATCCCGGCAAGAGCGGGTGTAAGTCCCGCCCTTCTGCTGAAATTTCCCACAGCGAAAAAGTGCGCTGCTCGGTATTGCGGATGGTGAAGCGGACCTGGCGGCCATCAGGAGAAAATCGAGGTGCAAACGGAATTCCCGACACTTTAATTAGCTCACGGGAGTCAGTTCCGTCCGCGTTGCACAGGTACAGGCTGGACTGCCTGGCATACACAATGCGTTGACCATCGGGAGCCCAGGTGGCGGAGTGGGCGAGGATGTTCCCCACCCGGCGGAGAGAGCCCCCGGGCAGTGGCAATATCCATATCGGCCACTCAGTGTCGGAACCCTCGGCCGAGCCTTTGACTAGCAATTCAGAACGGCCGGGGAAGAAATCATAAACATCGGCGCTGGGCAGAGGGATTGGCACAGGTGCAGTCTCTCCACCTGAACTGGAAACCTGCATCAACACCGAGTGGCCGCTCACATGCTCGGAAAAATAGAGACGAGGTCCGTCGGTGACGAGGGAGCGCTTTGAGGCGCCGTCGCTGGTAATCTGCAACGACGAAATCATGGCAGGCGGAGATTCGGGCGATCTAAGAAATACGACCACCGCCGCCAGGGCCGCCAGCACGACCAGGCTGCCCGCTACCAGGAACGGCGCCCTGCTGGGCTTGGGTGGCGGAGCAGCAATTGTAAGAGCGGTCGCGAACATGGCACGGATTCGATCTTTTGAATCAGGTACCCGCTGTCCGGCAGGAGCGACCGCCAAAGTTTGTCCGGACTCAACCTCGCGGCGCAGGCGCTGTAGATCAGCCCTCATCTCCGCAGCGCTTTGGTAGCGGTCCCCGGCGTCCTTCTCGAGGGCTTTCCTGACGATGCGCTCAAGTTCGGTGGGAGTCGCGGCGCTAAATTGCAGAGGCCACTCCGGCACGCTGTGAATCAGCGAGTCGAAAAATGCTGCGGTGGTTTGTCCCTTAAAAGGCAGCGCGCCGGTAGCCATCTCGTAGAGCACGACTCCGAAAGAAAACAAATCAGTGCGGGAATCCAGCGGGCGGCCTAGCGCCTGCTCGGGAGACATGTAGGGGACAGTTCCCAAGGCGTAGCCGGGGCGCGCCGGATCATCCGGCGACTGTGTGACATCCCCAAAAGTGTCGCCGCTGAGAACCGCCTCGTCACCCTCGGTTAGCTTGGCCAGCCCGAAGTCGAGAATCTTGGCGTGACCGCGTTTGGTGACAAAAATATTCACTGGATTGATATCGCGATGAATGATCCCGTGAGTGTGGGCGGCGTCAAGAGCATCGGCGATCTCAACTGCGAGCGAGAGAAGAGTCCTAGTGTCCACCGAACGCCCCGCGATGCGGTGTTTCAGGGGCAGTCCATCCAGAAATTCCATAGCGATGTAGGCTTGCCCGTCCTGCTCGCCAATGTCATAAATCGTACAGATATTCGGATGGTTTAGTGCGGATGCAGCCTGAGCTTCCCGTTCAAAGCGAGCGAGCGCTCGCGGGTCGCGGGCAACCGCATCGGGTAAAAACTTTAGTGCGACGAAGCGATGCAAACGCGGGTCTTCCGCTTTATAGACCACGCCCATCCCGCCGCCGCCGAGCTTTTCGACAATACGGTAATGCGAAATAGTCCGCCCAATCACGTGGCAAAATCCTACGTCGGTGAGCCTGTCAAGTCAATGAACACGAGCTTTTTGAGTTTGTTGCGCGCATTGCAAGCTCTGCCCACCGGGCATCCAGATTTGCTTACCGGTGAAGGTCTTCAGCGCAAAAAAACGTGCTCGTAATCTTCCACGCGAATGCTGGATTTTCTACGGCTTCCACGCGCGAGGTTATAGGCCACCAGCAAGTGGTCCTCGACAATGAGGATCTCTGTATCGCTGATCCAGCCCACTAGGGTTACGTGGGGTAGAAAAGCGAGCCGTCGCGGCGTGTCTTCAGTGCTCTTCACATTTACACTCTTAACCTCAACCGCCGGAAGATCCTGCAGAGCCTTGCGAATCCGCTGTGACTCTGCAGGATTGGCCTGTCCCTGTTCGGCGAGCTGAATCGCCGTGTTTGGCTTAGCGGTGGCATTTATCGTCAACGCCACCGACCCGAGATCGGGCGACAGCTTGCCGGTCTGCGTGTAGAAGCTCACGTCGTAGTCCTGGTTTTTATACGCGGCAAGCTCATCGAAGACAGCCAGCGTTTTGTCGCGGAGACGCAGCAGAGCTTGATCATCGCTCTCGTTGGACCATCCGCAACACCCCGTGTCGGGAACCGCTTCGAGAATGGTGGCCGCATTCGCGGCGTCCAGCACTCGCCGAAGCGAGGGATCGATCGGCGTTGCGGTCCAGTTGCCCGCGCTCTCCTCGTAGACAGACGTCGACTTGTAAGTCGCTTGGGTCTGCCCCTCCACAAACTGCGTCAGCAAGAAAAACTTGCCAAGGCCTTCATCAGGAACCCAGGCCTTCCCGTAAGCGCACGTTTCCTCACACCCTCCGGTCGTGCAGGTGCAATCGGGCAACGTGATCGATGCAATGTCCTGACGCCCAGCCTCGGCTAGGTCCGTTTCCCAGCTCAACCATGTGGTCTTGGTGGAAAGATCCACGCCATCGCGCTGCAGGCGACGCGCATGGTTCGAAAACCAGTAAAGATGGATTCCATCCGCCGAGAGAAATGGCGTAGAAGCCGACTCGGTGATGGCAAGATTCGACCCCGCTGTTGACGTAGTCCGGGCGACGTCGCGCGAAATTGTGGTCGCCGTGTGGCCATCCCAGAGCCAGACTTTTCGCTCGGCGGAGAGATCGCCCTCCACCAGCGGCAAAGCCGCGGGCATGGCAAACAACATCTGCCCTAGGTGATTGATGGACAAATTCTGCGGTGACGCTGCGGCTTCCTTGGGAACCTTAACCGTCTGCTTCTCCGCGAAGTTTGCTGAGTCATACTCTACCGCCTCGCCCGGCGCGCGTAAAACCCATAGGCGCTTGTTCTGGGCGGGCAACGAAAGTGTAAAGGAAAGGACAGGAACGACTAATAAAATCAGTCTTCGCATGACTTTTGGGTTTGATCGCCAGGATGATTGTAAATCGTGGACTTGCTGCGGCCATTCGTTTGCCTACATTTCTTTGCGTACAATGGACATTGAATCTAGATGAGCACAAACCGTGAGAATCCGATGACAACGACCACAACTCCTCACATTCGTCCGCAAACCCAATCGGCAGAGATTCCTGAAGTTCCGCTGACTACCGAAGGCTACAGCGTGCTGCACCAGATGATGCGGTTTCGCGGGACAGCCTGGCGAGCTCTGCCCGAGGGAGCCAGATCAGCAATCACCCAGGAAGCGGCGTCAGCGCTGGGCGAAATGGAACAAAGATCAGGAGGACAATCCGCACTCTTTTCTCTGATCGGCCACAAAGGCGACCTGATGCTTGTACACTTCCGCAATTCGTTTGCCGACCTCAATCAAGCGGAACTTAATCTCGCCGGCCTGCGCCTGAGTGAGTACTTCGAACCCACGTCGTCTTATCTGTCAATCATCGAGCTCGGGCTGTACGACTCCACGCTGAAAATTTATAAAGAGCTCACCGCGCAGGGGATTCAGCCGCATTCCGACCAGTGGAAAGCAGAAATCGAATCCAAACTCGCACGGCATCGCGAGGCGATGCATCCGCGGCTGTTCCCTGAAATTCCACCGCACCGTTACATTTGCTTTTATCCCATGGACCGGCGGCGCGGCGAAGAGAAAAACTGGTACACACTCCCCCTCGAAGAGCGCGCCCGGCAGATGAACGATCACGGACTAGTGGGCCGCCGTTATGCCGGCGAAGTGAAGCAGATTATCACCGGCTCAATCGGCTTCGATGACTGGGAGTGGGGCGTCGACCTTTTTGCTGACGATCCGCTGGTCTTCAAAAAGCTGATTTATGAGATGCGCTTCGATCACGTAAGCGCCGTGTATGCACTGTTCGGCCAGTTCTATGTAGGAGTGCGCTGTCCGGCAGCGGCATTGGGGAAACTGCTGAGCGGAGAAGTGCCGAAGTAACTAAAACCTTATTTACCCCAGAGTCACAGAGACGCAGAGAAGGCAACCCGCAAAGAAGGTTTGCTCCGTGACTCGGTGGTGAGTTGACTTACGCAACCGGAGGACTCATGGCAACGCTCGGCCTCATCGAATACAAAGACGCCAGCCCCGAAGTACGCGCGGTCTACGACGACATTATGGCGACGCGCAAGACGGACTGGATCAACAATTTCTGGAAGGCGATCGCCCACGATCCAGCCACGCTCAGGCGCACTTGGGAAGACATCAAGCAGATCATGGCACCCGGCACGCTGGATCCGTTGACTAAAGAAATGATCTATGTCGCGGTGAGCGTGACCAATCAGTGCCACTACTGCATCGCTTCGCACACCGTCTCGGCACAGAAAAAAGGTATGACCGATGCGATGTTCAAGGAGTTAATGGCGGTGGTCGGCATGGCCAATGAGACCAACAAGATGGTCACGGGATATCAAGTTGAGATAGACGAGCAGTTCAAGAGCAAGACGTAGCTGCTTCTTGGCCTTCGGCGGAACGGTTCCTGCCTAATCATTTTCGGTCGCGCGGCGCCTTCGGCGCTGCGATCTGACTGGTCAATGAGCAAAGGTTTTCAGCGCCGAGCTACCCCACTTTTTTCTTTGACCTTGGCTTTGCAGTAGTCATCCCAGCAAACTTAAACTCGCACAACTTCATGTCCACCCTGCGGCCGCGGAAGCGCACCCCTTCGGCCTCCAGTCGCAGTCGTTGTTCGATAGCGGAATCGCCGCGGAGCTTGATTTCTCCACCTGCCCCTAACACGCGCTGCCAGGGCAATTCGAAGCCCCGCTGCAACACCTTCGCAACCTGTCGCGCCGCCCCCGGAAGTCCTGCCACGCGCGCAACTGCTCCATAAGTCGATACCTTACCTTTGGGGATACGCCGAATGGCAGCTTCGATGCGCTGCCGCCTCTTCGACGCTTGATCTGGAACCGACTTTTCTGGACGCCTCTTGCTTCCACTCTCTGGTGAGCCTTTACTTTTCTGTTTCATAGCGCGATCCATCCCATGCGAATCAGCCACAGCGATCCCACAGAGACCAACAGCCATAGGATAATTCCCTGCAGCAGAGGCCGATGGCCCACGCGTTTGATGGTCGCTAGCGAGATGCCGCTGCCAATAAGGAAGAGAGTCGCCGTCAGGCCGATCTTTGCAATCGTCACGGCCAGAGAATAGGCATGGGCTCCGCGCGGGAGATACGTGTTGCAGACCGCCGCGAGGCAAAACAGGCCAATGAACCAGGGCCACTGAATCTTCGCTTTGGCGCCTCGCACCACAGCCGTCGCCACCGAGAGTGGAACAATCCACAATGCGCGCGCCAATTTCACCGTGGTTGCAATTGCCAATGCTACGGCGCCATATCTGGCCGCAGCCCCCACGACCGAACTAGTGTCATGAATCGCAAGGGCCGCCCACACTCCAAATTGCGATTGGGTGAGTTTGAGCGCCGCGCCGATAGCGGGAAAAATCAGCAGCGCCACGGAGTTCAACACGAATACAGTTCCCAGCGCTATGGCCATCTCTTCGTCGCTGGCTTGAGTAATCGGCCCAACAGCAGCGATGGCGCTGCCGCCGCAAATCGCAGTGCCCGTGGAAATGAGAAAAGCCGGCACGCGTGGGACACCTAGCGCCGCGCCCAACCCCATCCCCGCCAGCAGGGCGAAGCTTATGCCCAGCATGGTGTAGACGAAACCGCTGCGCCCCACCTGCACGACCTGATGCAGATTCATTCCGAAACCAAGCCCCACCACGGAGGCTTGCAGAAGATATTTGGAGGCATTCCTCGCTTCGCCTGCGTAGGGATGAGGCAACGTCAGTCCAAATACCAGTCCCATCGCCAGCGCCACCGGCGGAGACACGTGTCCGCTGGCACTCACCAGCAGGCACACCAGAAAGATGATGCGAGGAAGCATTCGAGGAGAGACCGGCGCGGTGCGGGGCTCATGGACAGCGGACCGCTCCGCGGTCATGGTGCCCCGACTCGTGCGCCGAGCTAAGCCGCCTTGCGGAAGGATTCGATGGCTTCCGCCTCTGAGTTGTACACGTCGAAAACCGTAAGCAGCTTGGTCACTTGCAGCAAATCGCCCACGCGCTTGGTCAAGTTCGTCAGTTTGATCGTGCCCCCCGCGTTTTGCGCGGTAGTGCGCAGAGCCACGAGAGTACCCAGACCGCCAGAATCGATGTAATTTACCTCGCCCAGATTCAGGACGATGCGATTGTTTTCCGACACGGCCTTTTTGACCGTGTCGCGCAGCAGAGAAGACTCCTCGCCAAACACGATCCGGCCGCTGCAATCCACCACCAGAATTCCATCCTTGGTCCGCGTTGCCAGCTTCAGTTGCATGGACACTCCTTTGCCGCCCACATCAAATTCGGTTGGGATTAGGCCGCTCCCGCATTCCGGGTTGACGCACTAGCCTATCGCTTGCGCGCGGGTTTTAGCAAGCCTGACCGGAATGCGGCGACTGCGGCGCGCAGGTATAGTTGTGTGGCTTCACCGGCCCAGGCACACGCGGGAGTCCTGTATGCAACGCAGATCATTTCTGAAGGGCGCGGGAGTTGTAACGGTAGCAGTTGTGGGCGGCGGAGTCTGGCGCGCCTACCACCAGGGCGTGTTCAGGGTCGGCGAAGGACCGGCTTATGAACCTTGGAAAGACTGGCGCAACCATTCGAGCGAGGGGGCCCTCACGCTGGTGCGCGCCGCGATCCTTGCCGCGAGTCCGCACAACACGCAGCCCTGGCTGTTCAAGGTAACGAACTCGTCGATTGAGTTGTACCTCGATACCCAGAGAAACACCGGGGCGCTCGATCCGTATTTAAGGGAAGAGCACATCGGGATGGGCTGCGCTCTTGAGAACCTCGCGCTGGCGGCGGCCGTCCAGGGCTATCAGGCGAGGGTGACGCCGGTTCCCGGAAAGCTGGGGCCGATCCCTTCCGAACCCACGCCGAAGCTGGTGGCACGCGTAGACCTCACCCCGGGCAGGCGTGAGGAAACTGAGTTGCACGATGCGATCCCGCGGCGCCATACCAATCGCAGTCCCTATCTCCCGCAGAAACCGATCCCGCAGGCGTTCCTCGACGCGATGAGCCGGCTGGCTGACGGCGAAGTCGACGTGCGGATTTTTCTTTTCCCGGGGGAGGCGGAACGAAAGAAGATCGTAGAAATCAGCGCCGCGGCGAACTCGGAAATCTATGCCGACCCGGAGGTCGGCCGGGGCAGCGGCCGGTGGATTCGCGTCAACTGGAGTGAGGTCCAGAGATTTCGCGATGGCCTGTCGATTGATGTCTTGGGGCTGCCGCCAACTGCGATTGCGATCGCCAAGATGATGCCGTTGTCCACGCTGCGCTGGTTTGCCTCCCGAACCCCAAAGAATACGTATTCGGACCTCATGCTGAGTGCGCCCCTGATTGGCATCATCGCGGTGCACGACCGTTACAACCAGGAGCACTGCCTGCGCGCAGGGCGCCTGTGGCAGAGGGCCCATTTGCTGGCAACAGCTCGCGGCCTCGCCGGACGCCCTTGCAATGAGGCAGTGGAAATGATCGACCACGAGAAGGCAGTGGGAAAGCAGGGGCGCCGGGCTGAAATGTTTGCTGAACTCTTGGGTGACGCCTCGTGGCAGCCAACCTTTCTTTTCTACATGGGCTATCCGACATTGACGGCCCGAGCCAGCCCGCGGCGGCCGGTTGAGAAGCTGGTCTTGTGACGCTGGCGGTTCACGCGCGTCCTGCCTCGCATCACGTATAATCGTGTCTTCCGGCTCATGAGCTACACCGTCCTGGCGCGAAAATACCGTCCGCAGAACTTCTCCGAGGTTATCGGACAGGAGCACGTCACCCGCACCTTGCAGAACGCCCTGGAGCAGGGACGGACCGCCCATGGCTACATTTTCAGCGGCCATCGCGGCATTGGAAAAACAACTGTGGCACGCATTCTGGCCGCGGCCCTGAATTGCCGCTCTACCGACAAACCGGTGCCTGAACCTTGCGGCGTGTGTGTATCCTGCACTGAGATTCGCGCCGGGAATGCGGTTGACGTGATCGAGATCGACGCCGCAACTAACCGCGGCATTGACGAAATTAGGGAACTGCGCGAAGCTGCGCGTTACCGTCCGGCACGCGACCGCTTTAAGATTTACATCCTTGATGAGGCGCACCAGATTACGGACGCGGCCTTCAACGCCCTGCTCAAGACGCTGGAAGAGCCGCCCGACCACATCGTCTTCATGCTGGCGACCACACAGCCAGAGGATATTCCGCAAACGATCCGCTCGCGTTGCCAGCATTTTAGTTTCCGTGCGGTAAAGTTCGATGCCATCGTCGGACAGCTTCGCGCTCTGGTCGGCCGCGAAAACATTGAAGCGGATGACGACGCTCTTGCCTTACTCGCCGAGGCTGGCGATGGTTCCATGCGCGATGCGCTGTCGATCCTCGATCAGGCGATTGCGTCAGCGAGCGGAAGAATCACGGCCGACTCCGTGCGCAACCTCGTCGGAGCCGCACCTGCGCACATTCTCGAAGAAGTGATGCAAGCCATCGCGCGCAGCGCCAGTGCAGAGGTGCTGCAGCAAGTCGACCACCTGATCAGCGAAGGCCATAGCCCGACCCACTTCGCGCGCCAGATGGTTCGGTTCCTACGCAATGCCACGGTGGCCAAGATCGCGGGCAAGGACTCTTCCCTGCTGCAAATCTCCAGCGAAGAGCGGGAGCGCGTGGAGCGCGTCGCGGCACTGTTTGGCGAGGAAGATCTCACTCGTCACCTTCAGATCATGCTGCGGACACATGGCGAACTCGGATATAAGCAGGAGCAGCGATTTCATCTCGAGCTCGGCCTGCTCAAGATGACGCACGCGCAGCGCTTGTTGCCAATCGAGCAATTGCTAAGCGATATGGCAAGTCCTTCGAGCGTTGCCAGCACTGGAGCTAACCCCTCCCGAGTTGCGCGGCCTTCAATCGTCGCGGCGACCGCGGGCGCCTCCGAAGCACGACGCAGCGAGGCGGTTGCGCCATCTCATCCGAATCATGTTTCGCCGTTCGCAGCTGATTCCGCGCGCAAAAGCGGCCCGCGGCAGGAATTTTCTGTCGAGCCGCGTTCTGCCGATCCGATCTCCCCCGAAGTGCCGCGCACAATCGCAATGCGAAATTCATCTGCGCATGTGATTATGGGCGCGACCGCACCTGCAACTCTCGGCGAGGATGCGCCCGAACCTCAGGTCAGTGCGCGGCCCGAGGCTCAGCGTGAATCCGCAGTAAGTCCACAACTTGAAACTCAACTACGGACCGCGACGCCAATTTCTCAAACCCAACCCGCGAGCACCGTCGCTGCCGCGCCTATCGAGAGGCTGCGCAGCTCCATGCTGCAGGCGCTGCTGGATGGCAATCAGCGGATCCTCGTCTCAATGCTGGAGGCGGGCGAATGGTCGGTGGAAGGGAACGAAGTCGTGATCAAGGTGTCAGAGTCTCAGACCGTGGTGGATATGTCTCTGGGCGCAGACGCCCGGCGACTAGCGATTGCCTCGGCTAGCGGGGTTCTGGGACGGGCCGTCAAGCTGAGGATTGTTCCTGGTGCAACTGTTACCCCAACGGAAATAAAGCGCAATGGAGCGAGAGTTGGTACGGCGAATTCGGGCGCGGGGGGGCGGAGCAGGGCGGAGCAGGATGCCGTCGTCCGCCGACTGCAGGAAAAATTCGGCGCCGAGATTCGCACGGTAATTGATTACAAGGAGAAGCGGTAAGGCATTATGGGCGGATTCAATCTGCAAGAATTAATGTCGAAAGCAAAGTCGCAGTACGACACACTGCAGAAGAAGATGCAGGAAACAGTGGTGGAAGCCTCTTCCGGCGGGGGTACGGTGACGGCGAGGATGGATGGCCGAAAGCAATTGCTCAGTCTTTCCATCGATCCTGAAGCGGTGAAAACCGGCGACGTGGAGATGTTACAGGATTTGGTGCTCGCCGCAGTAAACGAAGCCGCGCGCAAAGTGGATGGAGCGATGCAGTCAACCGTCGGCGGCATGCTGGGTGGACTGGGTATTGACGGACTCTAGCTCCAGCAAATTGAATCGACGATTCATTGCACCATCACTCAATTTCTATGTCTAAATTTGCCGAGCCGATGTCACGGCTGATTGACGAATTGAAGAAGCTGCCGGGAGTTGGCGCGAAGAGCGCTCAACGGCTTGCGTTCTACATTTTGCGCGCCAGCGACGAAGACGCAGAGGCGCTGGCCGCCGCCGTGCGCGACGTTAAGGCCAGCCTGCGGCTGTGCTCCGTATGCAACAATATCACCGACGTTGACCCTTGTGTCTATTGCACCAGCGCGACCCGCAACCAGCGACTGGTGTGCGTGGTCGAAGAGCCAACCAATATTGCAGCCATCGAAAAAACCAAGCACTTCAACGGCGTGTACCACGTCCTGCATGGGTCACTGTCGCCGCTGCACGGTGTGGGGCCGGAGCAGTTGCGGATCGCGAACCTCATCGCGCGAGTTGACGAGGGTAATGTGGATGAGGTGATTGTGGCGACCAATCCTACGGTTGAGGGCGAAGCCACTTCCGCTTATCTCTCGCAGCGGCTGAAACGCGCGGGCGTGAAAGTAACGCGCATTGCCATGGGCATCCCGGTCGGCAGTGACATTGAGTACACGGATGAGATCACGATGCTCAAGGCTATGGAAGGGCGGCGAGAGTTATGAACACCCCTCTAGCTTCCAGCTGCGGCTGGTACCATCTGCTCCGTCAATCGCTTATCCGGCTCGTCTCCTGATTACTCACCGCGAAAAACGGGCTGAACCCCGAATGAGGTCCAGCCCAAAAGTATCAAGAGAAAGTTAGAGTGGAACGGTCGTGAGGGTCTGAACCGCGGAATTCTCCGCCGCTAACCCACGGCCGCACTGTAGCTTCACCAGGACAGAGTAGCCTTTAATAAACGCGATTCGCTGGTCAATTTTATACATTTTCTTAAAATGCTGCTAAGTCATACTTTGTCCTATTGAGGCGGTGCCTTATGCTCCCGACCCAAGGTTTTGTTCCACATAGAGTCCTGCTGGTGCATGATGACGATGACGTTCGTGGCGTGTTGCATGCGACGCTGGAGAGTAAGGGATTCGCCGTCGCTGCTGCCGCCAACGTGACACAAGCTCTCAAACTCATTACCACTGAGAGCTTCGACGCGCTCATAACAGACTTGCATATGCCGAGTCCGAGTGACGGCTTTGCCGTGGTTACCGCCATGCGGCACTCTCAACCGAACACACTCACTCTTTTGGTAAGCGGTTATCCCGACGTGCAGGGCGCGATGTCCGCGATGCTTCTGGAAGCAGATGAAATCATAGTCAAACCCTTCGAGGCGGGAAAACTCGCCGAACTCCTCCGCGACAAGATGGTTACCCGCAAACCCGCTGCCCGGGCGAAAAAAGAAAGGGTCGCCGCGATACTGCAGCGTTGTATTGCAGTCGTGATCCAGGACTGGTTGGCGAGAGTAAATCAGAGCAGCGAAATCAATCAAGTCCAGCTTAACGACCTGGGGCGGACGGGACACCTTCCCAAACTGGTTGAAGATCTCATTGTCCGCCTGGGAAAATCCAGCGCCACCGCGAAGGACTACGACGCCGAGCGTTCCGCAGCCGCCACCGCCCACGGCGAGCTGCGATACCGACAAGGCTACACTCCCGCAATGTTGGTGCACGAATCACGAATACTCCAGGTAATTCTCTTTGGGACCTTGCAGAACAATCTGGCCTTTCTGGATTTCAGCTTGCTGCTACCCGATGTTATGACCATCGCGGATGAAGTGGACGCGCAGCTAACCCAATCGATGGATAGCTACATGAAGGCGATGCGCAAGTCCGCGGCGGCGTAGCCGACTAGGACCATCACCAGGCTCCGCCTGGGGTACCCGTCAACACGCCGATTCTTGCAGGGAAATTTCGATGGCTAAGGGGTGATCCGGAACACTGTACCCCCACCCTAAGTACCACCCGCCGTGTTGTACCGAGAAGATTGCCAGAGGCATCAAAGATCAGACCGTTATTTGTAGGCCGAGACGATGGGGCGGGGCAAGGCCACTAGTAGCAATCTGCGGTGATCCTCTACAACGTCTGGTCTGGTTCCAAGAATACGTTGAGTTCTTCTTCGGCTGCAGCCAAGCCTTCGGGGAGTGTGCCACGGTTGTATTCCGTCATACGATTCTTCCACTTGAGGAAGTCGGTAATGCTTTGCGGTTCGACGCGGACCTCCACCCGGCGCAGGCTGGCAAGCAGCAGGTTCATTTCGCAGCGGAAGCCGGTGGAGCTGCGGAGATTTTTCGCCGAGGGATGCACCGTTTCGATCCTGCCGCGACGTAGTTCGAGCAATCCCCAGCCCTGCGGTAGTTCTTCGCGACGCATAAGACCGGCGGGGACCAGGTAGAAGCGCTCGCAGCCCACTCCCTGCTGTGGCTCGAGGCGGAAAGGCTTGGCACGGTCGGCCAGAAAATCAGGGCGGGTAACTTTACACTCGACCAGCACGGAGTGGCAGGCGCGCTTCCAGCCGATCGCGTCAGGCATCTCCCCGCTCACGCAGGCTTGCTCGGAGAGGACCACACCACAGCGGTAGTGGCGCAGCCAGCGCACGGCTTTTTCGACTAATTGAGCGTGAGTCATAAAGTTCGGGTTCCTGGCGTCGCTTTCGGTACTGAGAGAATCAAGAGCATTTGTAACCGGAGAAAGAGGCGCGCGGAAGTGTCCGATTCGCTTCCATCTGGAGACGATCCGTCGCTTCTGTCTCGGAAATGACCAACATAGTCATGTAAGCTAGAATCGATTCATGCGTACGGTGAACATAAGCGATCCGAAGGCGACGCGCCACATAGCGTTATCTTTCGGAGCTTGGCAAGCATGAATCCAAGCAGCAATCGTTCACCTGCTGTCACCCTGACGTCCGTCGTTTGAACGTTTGGGTCTTCATTGCTTTTACCGCAATCGGGCGGTGAAGAATGGTTTCCAGCAAGTGGCGTTCTGCGGCAACGGTTTGAGCGGAAGGTCCGAGCGGCGAATATCCTTCCGCGACAACCATCAAAGCTTCGTTGCCTTTAGTCCTGATACGTTCATTTTCAATTTGAATACGGCGAATACGCCCGTCATGAGGGGCATCGAAGGCATTGGCCAAACGCAGAACTGCCGCGAGTTGAAGGGTTGCCTTCTGCTCGTCAGGGAGGAGATCGCGCAGAGTCTTGTGCTTCCGGGTGGGCAGGGCTCCGCGGTGAAAGCGGGCGACGGCGGCGGCCCGCTGCAGATCTGCAGGCTTCCAGCCTAAGGGATTGCCGTGGGCGCGAATCAAATCATAGGTGGCTTTGTGATGTCCCTTTTGGCCTTCGGACTTTCCAACATCGTGCAGCAGGGCGGCGGCAAGCAGGCTAGAGCGGGCGGAGACGGCGTCGACGGCAGGTTGCCAGCCCCATGCGAGGAGGCCATCGTAGAGTTGAAGAGCCAGGCTGGCCACGCGCTCGGAGTGCGGGAAATCGGGATCGAGTCCATTCGCCCAAAGCTTCATGCGCCGCGTCGCAAGTACTTCAATCTGCCTGCCTTGGGGAAGCCCGGCGCGCCAGACTTGCCAGAGCGAATCGGTCCCGATCATTTTGGCACGGTAGCCGTCGATGCGCTTGACGCGCTCGGAGAGAATTATTTCTCGCCAAGGTTGGCGCGAATCTTCATCAGCAAAAACCTGGCACGAGACGGCCGTGGACCAGAGCACGTCGAGATCGTGGACCTCGCCCAACAAGTCCTGGATTTCTTTCAGGTCGTTGCTCCACGCTTGGTGCTCGACGGGCAGAAAATTTTCCACAATATAGCGGAAGCGTTTGATGCCGATGCGGAGACTGTGGAATGCAACCTGGGAGCGGTTGCGCAAGGCACGGTTGTGGAGTTCACGGGCTTCGGTCCAGCGCTCGAGCGCGAGATGTTTAAAGAGAGAGCTTCCCTGCCGGATGCTTGCAGCTCGTGTGGGCAGAGACTTGCTCCACTGCCGCCACTGTTTGCGGTCGAATTCTTCGAGAGCGGATTGAGCTTCGTGCTGCTGTTCCTGTTCGCGACGACGAAGGATTCCGAGGAGAGCTTGAGCTGCAGGATCGGCTGAGTTTGAGATGAGCTCATTATTCTGTTGAGATGAAGGCAAAGCGGGCAGAGCCTGCCCTGGGCTTGCCGAAGGGAGTGCCCGCTTCACACTGGCTTGCGCCACAGTTGCTTCCGCCGGGGCCAGCTTTTCAACCCATTCCATCATTACCTGCACATCGCGCAAGGCCCCGAGCCGCTGAAACAGGCGCTTGCCGGCCTTCTTCATGGCCTTCCAGTCGGGATCGGCATCGAGGGCCATTAATCCGTCGGCGAGGGAACGGCAACGGCGCAGCGCGACTCGCAGATCGTGAACCGGATCGGCTCCGAAATCGGCGGAGACATGCTCGCATTCCTCCAAGACCTGCAGCATCCAGTAGCGAAGTCCGGTGACTTTCTTCGGGCGCGTGGGTCGAGGAGCGGAAGGGAGCACTGGATTTCCGAGAGGTCGCAATATCGCTATCACTATTTTCGCCGGAGTCGGGTGCGAATGCCAGTGACAGGGAGTGTCCCGGTGGTTCACCACAGGGCGAAACAGGAAAGCCCAGAAAACGCTGCCGGAACTGCCGCGATCTGGCAGTGACCTCCGTAACGTGCAGCCCTTACCTGCTGGATTTAACCTTGTGGCTTGCAGAGTGTGGTGCGAGGAGCGGCTTATTACGGACGCAAGTACATTTCATGCTAACCGGGCGGCATCGGCGCGCGCTTTTGTTCACAGCCTGAATATTCTGATCAAGTACGCGCGCATGTACGGCTATGAGCACAAGCGCACGGAAGCGCAGTTCGAAGTCACGTGGAATGAATTACAGCAAGGTCTGCCAACCGCGGGAGATGGCGGTTTTCTGCTGGGAATTTCGGACAACAAGTTGCTGCTCGACGGAATTCCGCTAGAGGCTGGTCAGACGGAACGCAGCTTCGGCCAACTCTTGTCCACGGCCGGTTTGGCCAGCCTGCATTTCTCTAAAGACGTTACTATTGAGGACTTTACCCGCCTGGTGCGCGCCTTTACGGTCGCGGGATCGAAAGCCCAGGACGTATCCAAGCAGATCAAAGAAGCTCTGAATATCGCGGGCAAGCGAAGCACGATCAAAATCAATGAAGTTAAATTTGTAGCGGCCGACCCGCTGACCGGCGACATCAGCGTAGCGGCGCAGATCGCTGCACAAACGCTAGGTCCGGAATTCAAGCAGTGGTTGAACGATCCGCAGAAATTGCTTCAGTTAATTGCGGCGGCTGAGGGTGCGAATGCTGGGGGCGGCCAAGGACAAGGCGGTGGAACCGGAGTTCCGTTTGGCAGCGTTCCGAACGCTCCGGGCCACTGGGTTGCCGGGCCAGCAACCGAGACCGGCTCGGCGACTGGAACGGGGACAGCTCCCGCCTGGGTAGGCGGGGTGGTCCCGCTGCAGGAAGCGGAAGTGGTACAGGCCATCCGCCTGCTCACTCGATTCGGCCAGGTGCAGGGCGATCCGACAGTTCGTCCGGAAGATCTGCAGAAAGAACTGGTCGAAACCGATCCCAACACGCGACTAAATTTGCAGCAACTGCTAGGCGGTTTGGCGGCTAAAGCTGCTACCGAGAAAGACGATACGCCCCTGCTGATGAAGGCAGCCGAGCATATGGCGATCCGCTTCGCCCTGGAGCGTTATTCCAAAGGAGAAGTGAAGGTGAACGCCGTGCATCAGATGATGGAGCACATGAGCCGCCAGATGGACTCGTTGCGCCAGATTCTGAAGTTGCAAGAAGAAAAGATGAACAAGGCCGGGATTCTGGTGGAGTCACATGCCGACATCCTGGACCGAATGTTCTGGGCGGAGGTACCGGAGTCGGGGAAAAAGACCGTCCTGCTCTCCAATGAGGCTCCGTGCGTGCCGCCACGCAACTTGCGCCAGTTCGTGGAAGTGCTGCTTGACCGCGACGACAAGCAAACATCGGCAGAAATTCTGAACAACTACGCTGCTTGCCTGAGCACCAGGGAAGCCGATCCGCGCCGCAAGGTTGCGATTGGATTGAGCCAATTAGCCGACCTTTACGCCAGACTGGGCGGCGAATCGATGGGTGGTGCCATCCGCAAAGTTGCTGAGCAGCTCTGCGTGGAGAAGGATAACGAACTGCAAAGCTTGCTAAGCGCGGCCTTCGTGCGCCTTAGTCAGGAGGCCAGCGAAGCCAAAAACTATCAGGCTGTGAATGCAGTATGTGCCGGGATGGAAATGTTGCTGCAACAGCGCCCCGTGATGGTGAATGATCTGCGGCCGCGAGTCGGCGTCGAAAACCGGATCCCGGAGTTTATCGAGGAAGCGTTGCGTTGTGATCCAATTCCAGCGGATCTGCTGGTGGTCTTGCGGCGCACTTGCCAGTCGGGCGCGGAGCACTTAGCTGACACGTTTTTCCGCTGCATGCGACGGGACGAATGCGATCGCATGATCGAACTGGTTAAAGAAATGGGATCTCCGGCCCTGACCCAACTGCGGGAGATTTTGCGGACTGGACAGCCAAGACAGGCCTCGGCGGTGGTGGGATTGTTAAGCCGCCTCGATGTGGGTACCCTGCTCGAGCTGTTGCCGATGCGCTTGCCGGAATGGAACCGCTTCTATCATGACATCGTGGTCCGGCAGATCGCGTATGGAGCGGCGCCCGACCGGGGACGCTCGCTTCTGGAGTTCGCAGAAGTACTGGATTCGGTGGTGCTTCCGGAAGCCATTGATGAGATCGGAATGAGTGGCGACCTCAGTGCGGCGCCTCCGCTGGTGGCCATGGCTAAGCCTGGCGAGGCCGCGTCCCGTTCGCCGTTCGTGCAACTGAAGGCGATCGAATCACTGGGGCGATTGCGGGACCCGGGCGCGGTAACGCTGCTGCGTGAGATTGTAGAGGCAAAGAAAACATTTGGGTGGGTGCATCACCGTGAGTTAAGAATTGCGGCGGCGCAGTCCTTATCCAAAACGGATCCGCGCTACAGCGCACAGATTCTTTCCGACAGTGGCATCGAGCCGGCAGAACTCGCCATCGCTCCTTTGGACACGGCTCCAGCATGCCCGTGGGTACGGCAGCGGCGCTACGAACGGATGGTGCTTTCGCGCACCATTGCCGCTTCCATCGGAAGTTCATGGGGAAAATCAAGGATTCTGATCCGCGAGTTGAGCCTGGGCGGCGGAATGGGCACGAAAGAAGATAACCTGCGAATCGGCAGCGAGGCCGATCTGGAAATCTCCCTGGGGATGCGGTCGAAAATTCGAGCGCACGTTTTGCTGCGCCGGGCGCGAGTAAACGAGGTGGGATTCGAAATTGTTAATACCGATCTTGAAAGCCGCTATCGGCTGCGGCGGTTGCTGGTGGATACGATGAGTCACGTTCCACAAAAGAAGGATCAGGAGTGGGGCGGGGATCGGAAAGTTTAGTTAGCAGAGCAAGAGCGGAGCTGGGCTCCGCGGACAGCCGGGAGCGGCTGTCCCCACATAAATCTTTCAATTTTCTTCCAACCAGTTTAAAACGGCCTCGATCCGCAGCTGCGGAAACGAGGCCGTTTGTATCTCCGAATCCTATGGCGTTACTTCACGACCTTGACGAAGATGATGAGGAACGTGAACAGGACCAGGGACTCGATGAAGGCCAGTCCCACGAACAGGGCGATTTGAATTCCGGGACGGGCCGCGGGATTACGAGCCAATCCTTCGCACGCCGCTGAGGCGACGCGACCTTGGCCGAGAGCCGCCAGGGCAGCCGCGAAAGCCATCGCGAAGCCGGAAGTGATCGCCACCCAGTTTGTGCCGCCGGAGGCCGCCGCTTCCCCACCCTGCGCAAACGCCGGCATGGCGAAGAGTGACAACGCCACCATGGTTAAAATCAGGAACACAACTTTTCGCATTTTTGGTTCTCCTTAAGATATATCGCCAGGCGGTGGTTGACGCCATCCTCGTGCAGACGCCCTCACGCTGACGAATCGTTTCATGAAGCCGGAGGAATTAATGTTCATGAGCGGTAGCTTCGCTCAAATAAACGCAGGCCAGGATCACAAAAATATAAGTCTGGATCAGGGAAACTCCAATATGAAGCCCTTCAAAGATAATAGGGACACCGATGGGCACCAGGGAGAAAAAAACGAGTGTTACCATCTCCCCGGCAAACATGTTCGCGAAGAGACGAACGGTGAGCGACAGCAATCGCGCGGTGTGGCTGAAAATTTCGATGGGCAACATCAGAGGCGCCAGCCACCATACCGGTCCCAGGAAATGCTTGAAGTATCCAAGCCCGTTTGTTCGCAATCCCTGGAAATGGTAGTAGAACCAGGTCAGCAGCGCGCAACCAAGAGGGACAATCGGGACCGCAGTGGGCGAGTCGAAACTCGGGATAATGCCGATCAGATTGCAGGTAAGGATAAAGAGTCCCAATGTGATGAGGTACGAATGGTAAGGGTGGTAGTGATGACCAATTATTTCTTCACCCATGTTGCCGATGAAGCCCTCGATGCCCTCCATCGTATGCTGCAAGCCGCCGGGCTGGTCGACCGACAGACGCGAGCGAACCGCGATGAAGAATGTGATCAGTACCAGCATCACAACTACTTCCATGGCGAAACTGTTGGAGATTGGCGCTGTCGGGTGATGGGGATGGATTCCGAAAACAAGCAGCAAAGATGTGACAGGGCCGCCGAAGAGGCGGTTGAGCAGCGCGGTGAACCAGAGTTGCTCCATAATGGCAATCCCAACCTGACAATCCAAACTTACGATTCCGGCAGATCTCGATTAGTCTTAAGGCTGAAGATCAGTATCCGCGGCGCAAGGCGGCGTAAGCTTCAAAACCCGCTTCCACCAGCATGGCTGCGACCGGTGTGCATAATCCAAACAGAAAGCCCCGAAAGGCTTGAGAAGAACTTGTGAATATAACATAGGCGACGATTCCCGCCAAAAGGTAGCGTAAGAAAAAGCCGTTGACCAGAGAGAATCCGCTGGCGCGCTGTCCGGAGTCGACGATGCGGTTGGCCAGGGATTGTACGGCTTTGTTCAAAGAGCGGAAGCTCAGGTAGGCGATCAGGACGCCTGCGGCAAATCCGATTCCAGAAATGGCGCCGAAGCGCCAGGATGTGAATAGGGCAAACCCCGCGCCAAGAATGATTATGAAACGCAGCATTCTGGGGATGGCGGAGGAGAAGAAACGATCGGCGGGAGTTTCCGTAGGGGCGGGCGAAGGCGGTGGGGTGGGGATCATGAGTCACGCATCGCTCGGTTGAACAACCTCAGAGGGCTAAAACCTCACTCGCAGTCACGTACTAAATCGCTGCGCTGAATGCGCTGCGCCACCCAAATTCAACCCCGCCGAAAATGAAAGGCGATTGGGACCCGCAGCTGGAACTCACAGCTGGGATCCCGCGGTTGCGCCGCATCCCCGGAATCGAAGTCGGCTGAGAGGGTGGCATCCGGGAATATTATGTGTCTGGCTTGTCGCGAGAGAGGGCCGAGGCCATGCGAATCATCTGGACGAATCCGACGACCGCGCCGAAAATCACGCCCGCGAGATAAAGCCAGTGGGTATGGAGCCAGTGGTCCAGGAGCCGGCCGATCGCATATCCGAGGAAAACAGCCGCCGGAATGATGAACCCGATCTCGGAGTAACGCGCCGCCGAGACCAGGGCGTTGGACTTAGGCGGACGATTTGGATCTTCAACCACTTCGAGACTGATCTTACCGCAAGCGATAGAGGGAGCGCCTGTCGAATTTGCTCAGGCGTCCCTCTGCAGCTGTCTAGTTCTCTCCGGTCGGTACGCTGCCGCCCCAGAGAGCATTGCCACCCCACAGGGCATTGCCGCCCCAGAGCGCATTGCCACCCCACAATGCGTTCCCACCCCAGAGCGCGTTGCCACCCCACAAAGCGTTGCCGCCCCACAATGCATTGTTGCCCGAAAGCGTGGATTGGGTTCCAGTCGCGGTCATCGCCGCGCTCCCCACCACGAATTGTGAGGATCCCCAAACTGCCGCATTGGACCATGTCGCCGATGTGTTCCAGACCGCCGAACGATCGGTCTTCAAAAAGACCGTGTTCGTGCTCGAATTAAACTGTGCAATTGGAGACATCGCTGTTCCACTGGCCAGGTCGGTGTTGACCATCGCGGCCTCGAGGTCCACGTAGCCCGCTCCTACGGTGAAGATATCGTACTGATCGGTGTAGGTGACTCCTGAAACTGGGTCCGTGTAGCTGCTATAGGAAGGCAGCGACTTCCACGCTGTTTTCATCAGCCGCGCTTTCACCTGATCGGGCGTGAGGCGCGGACTCTTTTGCAGCAGATCGGCTACGGCTCCGCTTACCACTCCCGCCGCCATGCTGGTTCCACTCAAGGTGAAGTAGCTGGACGACGAGGCGCTGCTTCCCCCGTTGACATAGTAGCTGTACGGCACTTGGTTGGTAGAAAACTCGTTGTACAAAGTCGAATTGGGCGCCTCCAGTGACACCAGCAGATTTCCCGGAGCCACGACGTCAGGCTTCACTACCGCGTCGCCCGCCGTTGGTCCCTTCGAACTATAGCTCGCGATCAGGTCGTCTACCCGGGTCGGCGTTCCCATTGGCTTCATCGCGCCCACGGTGATCACGTACGGATCGTTCCCCGGAGATGTTACGGTTCCGTAGCCATCGGCCGCTTGTGTGCGCCCGTTGTTCCCTGCCGACACTACAACAACGATGCCATTCTTCCACGCCGCTTCTACCGCCTGACAAAGAGGATCGAGCCTGTAGCTTTCATAGACTTCGCGGCCGAGCGACAGATTCATCACACGGATATTGAACCTCTGCTTCAGGGCGATAGCCGTGTTGATGGCCGCAATCACCGAACTGTCGGTTCCCGCGCCATTCTGGTCGAGAACCCGCAGATTCACCAGGTTCGCTCCCGGCGCAATGCCTTGAAACGTGTGCGAATAAATCGCTCCTGTCGAACTCGCTCCATCCCCGGCAATCAATCCGGCGATGTGCGTACCATGACCATACTGATCGTTCGTGCCCGAGTTCCCCGGAATAAAGCTCTGGTTCCACACAACGCGCGACCCGCCAAGCAACCCGCCTTTCAAATCCGGATGGCTGCTCACGCCACTGTCGACCAAAGCCACTCCAATGCCGGTCCCGGTATAGCCGGACTGCCACGCCGCAAACGCGTTCACGGCGGGCGCCGCATTGCTGAGGTTCGGAGTGAGCACGCGGTCCGGGCTGATGTATAAAACATTCGACTGGTTTGACAGGCTCACAATGCCATTACCATCGAGCTGCGCAACTACACCATTGATCAGTGGCAGGTCTCCCAGGATCGTGCCGCCTAGCTGCAGGATGTCGCTTAGCAGACAACCCACTAGGCCGAGCAGCCCGCTGCAACTCAACTGCGTTCCGGGCGCATATTGAACGATGATATTTGCCTGCTGGTTCGAGGGATAACCACGCAGCTCCGGCGCAATCTTCGAGTCGTCGGCGCGTGCCACCGTAACCGTAGCGATCAACAACAGAATCACTATCCTCTTCATATTCCCCCTAAAGTCGTGCGGGCGCCCAAAAAATCGGCAGCCAATCCATCGATAGCCGTCTACTTCCTCCCTACCGAGTGCAGGTCCGGTTCCAAAGGCACAAAGACGGGTCCTTAGAGCTCAATGACTTAGCTCATCGGAGGATTCATGCCAGGGGACAATTTGTCGCGCCAGGCCTCAGCCGGGACAGAATGTCGCCCTGCGCGTGCGTGGCAGGCAGGGTTTCAGTCGTGCGTCGGCTGTTGAGCCGTGAGCCAGGCTCCTGACAGCCCCAAAACCCGGTCGTAAGTCACTGAGGCACTTGAAGAACACTACAGTAATCAGGGGTGCCAACTTTAGGGCGGACATTGGCTGTGATTCGGACAAGAATCTAGATATCCACGTCATGCCAGACAGACGCCAATTGGGCGCAAGCCCCTTTATTGCCGGGATGTTCCTCGCCGCCCTCGGCTGTTTCTCGTTCGCGTTTACACACTGGCATTCGAGCGACGCGGTCAAGTTCGTTTGTTATTTGGTCGCGGCGCTGCTCGCGTCTCCCCTCAAAGTAAGCTTGCCTGGCGGGACACTCTCAGTAAACTTCCTGTTTACGGTGCTGGGCGTTCTGGAATTGAGCCTGCCTGAGACCTTGCTGATCGGGTTGGTCAGCACCCTGGGTCAGTTCTACTGGAGACCGGCCAGACGTCTGCACTTGGTCCAGCTTTTATTCAATCTGTCTCAAGTAACGGTTTCGGGGGCAGCCGCCTACGGCGCTTACCAATTCGTGTCCATTCACGTTCTCCACGGGCCTGGGCCTCTGGCATTGGTCGTGGCTGCGGTCACGCACTTTGTCGTGAACACTCTGGCTACGTCCACCATCATCGGGCTCACCGAAGGCCAACCGTTCTCGAAGGTCTGGACCGACTCCTATCTCTGGGCCTTCCCTTACTACATGGTGGGAGCGGCCACCGCAGGTTTGGTGAGCTTCCTGAACCGGCACATTGGCTGGCAGTCATCATTGCTGATTTTGCCGCCGATCTACCTCATGTATCGCTCCTACCGGCTTTATTTGGGCAAGCTCGAAACCGAGAAGAAGCATGCCGAGCAGGTCTCGAATCTTCACTTGCGAACCATCGAGGCTCTGGCGCTTGCCATCGAGGCCAAGGATCGAACCACTGGTGAGCATCTTCAACGCGTGCGTGTCTATGCCATGGAACTGGCTAAGGAGCTAAGTTTGAGCGAAGAAGAAACTGAAGCTTTGCGCGCTGCTTCAGTCCTCCACGACATCGGCAAGCTCGCCGTCCCCGAACACATCATCTCGAAACCGGGCAAGCTCACTCCGGAAGAATTCGAGAAGATGAAGATCCATCCCACGGTCGGAGCTGAGATTCTCGAACAAGTCGACTTTCCTTATCCCGTCGTGCCCATCGTACGCGCCCATCATGAGAAATGGGACGGCAGCGGCTATCCAAACGGCTTAGCCGGAGAGGCGATTCCGATCGGAGCCCGCATCCTCTCCGCCGTCGACTGCCTGGACGCGCTCGCTTCCGATCGCCAGTACCGCAAGGCTTTGCCGCTTCATGAAGCGATGGCCAAGGTGGCTTCCGAAGCCGCCGTCGCCTTCGATCCGCAAGTGGTCGGCATCTTGCAACGGCGCTACGTTGAGTGGGAGCACCTCGCGCGTCTGCAGCCCATGCAGACCCCGCCAAAACTTTCAACTGACGTTAGAGTGGAACGCGGCCTGGCTCCCGACGCCGGTTTTGCCCAGTCCGCCGGAGAATCTCAAGCGGCGTTACCGGCTGCGGATTTCTTCGAACGTCTGGCCATGGCTCGACAGCAAGCGCGAAATCTCAACGAGCTCAGTCGCGGACTTAGCGGCCTTCTTAGTCTTGATGACATTCTTTCGCTGCTCTCGGCTCGGCTGAAACGTCTTGTGCCTCACGCCTCCATGACGGTTTATCTTCGCAAGAACAATATGCTGGTTCCGGAGTTTGTCAGCGGCGAGAACTTGCGCCTGTTTTCCTCTTTGAAAATTCCGCTCGGGGAAGGTTTGTCGGGCTGGGTGGCTCAAAATCACAAGCCCATTTTGAACGGCAATCCCTCAGTAGAGCCCGGCTATCTGAACAACCCCACCGAATACAGCACGCTGCGTTCCGCTCTGGCCGTGCCGCTCGAAGGAAGCGCTGAGGTAGCGGCTGTGCTGGCGCTCTACCGCGCCCGTCAGGATGCCTTCAGCAAAGAAGACCTTCAGGTGGTGGAAACCCTCGTCTCGCCCCTGGGCACCGCCATAGAACAAATGGAACAAAACGCTCTTCCCAGAGCTACAGGTGCCAGCGCTGCTGGTGCCAACGGATGAAGACGCAATTGCCTGAGTCTTGATTACACCGCTATCCGCACGTCTAACGATGCCCGGCTCCGCCGGCACTTGAGGCGTGTCCCGCCGATGGCGCGCTGGCGTGTCCCATTCCACTCAAGCTGCTGGCGGCAGGCCCTTCGCCGTAGCTACGTCCGCCTTGACGAGAAGAAGTCGCCGAAAACTGAGGTACCGCATGCAGTTGTACCGATCCCGTCTTCGCCACCTGCCCGTCCAAATGATGCAGATTGTCCAACGATCCCCGCGGAATTCCTATCCCCGCCGATCCCCGATTCACGACGAGGCTGGTCGCAACAGTCCTGGTCACAGTCGGTCCGCCCTTGCCTACGACCACCGTGCTCACCGTGCCCTCAGGAGCCACGGGAGCTTGAAACCCGGCTGCCGCCCCCACATAGTGAACTCCGCCGTGCCAACTATTAAATCCGCCTGGCTGCCAGCCCCAGCCAAAGCCGGGCGCATAAACCCAGTTTCCGTAGTGGTACGGCATCCAGCCCCAGGGATATGCCGAAGCCCACATATATCCCATGCCCGGATACCACGACCATGCGCCGTCCATAAACGGATTCCAACCAACGCCTGCAAAATACGGCTGCCACAGCGAGCCGTAGCCGGAAAAATTGGTAAATCCGCCGTAGTAATTTAGATCGCTAAACCCGTAACCATAGGGCGTGGAATTATTCTTCGCATACTGGTCGTGGTATCCAACCGATTGTTTGTCCCACTCGTCGTAAACATCCGCCTCAAAATTCTTGGCGACTGAGGAACGGTCGCTGTCGTTCACGTCAAAGCTGACCATCTTCTTCTTGTCCACCTTGACTGTGCCGGTCGGAGCGATCACCGCCAAGTCATTCTTGAAACTCGCAATCTGTGCAGCGTCCGACGAGACTGCCACGCGGAAGTGGGCAGGCTGTGTCAGTTCCACCTTCTCCTGCGAAAAGATCAGCGTGAACTTATCCCCGCTTTTCCCCAACCAGTTCACATAGGCTCGGCCCTCTGTAAGGTTCACCGTGGAAAGGCGCTTTCCCTCGTCACTCAAAGCCAGGGTGCTGAACGCGAGTGTTGTATTAGGAGTTACCCTCAACGTGCTGCCATCCTCAAACTCAATCTCGGCGCGCCCATTCGCGCGCGTGCGCAATTGCGTTCCTTGTGTGATCGGAAGATTGAGAAAGGCATTCTCAAAACCCAATCCCGCATTCTTGTAGATTTGGACCCCGCCCTGCACATCGCTCAAGCGAACGATGCGCGCCTGCGATTCAGCGGCGGCCGGCAGCGCCAAAAGCGCGCAGCCAAAAGCCGTCAATACCATCCCGTGAAATCGTAGCTTCGACATAGAGCCCCCAAGTACTGGATGCTTACCCGCCCATTAAACCACGGTTTTGTCCTTGGCGTGTCATACAGATATTCAGAGACCGCTGGCGGGCAAAGTCATTACTGTCCTGTCGCGCGCCCGGGCTGCCGGCACGGAATCCGGCGGTCTGGGTGGTCATAGGGCAGGAAAGCGCAGGGGACCTGATCAGCCCCGGCACCGCGAGCTTTCCGGCCAGTCACTAATGCCCGTTCGCGGCGCCACTACCCAACTCGATCAATGCCTTGGCCCTTGCTCTCACTCCGTTCATCACTGAGGTGTCCTCAACAATCGCTTGCAATACCGGCTCTAATCCCTGGATCTCGCTCAACTGGTTATTCCTGGCCTGCATTTCCATGCGCTTCAATTCCTCATCCAGAGCCAACTTCTGATAACGGTGGTAGTAAGCGAGCCGCCGCCCGTAATCGAGCGTGCCCGCCATATTTTGAAACGCCTCGGTCAGCTGACGGACAGGCTCCAGACTCGAATAGTTGTACCGCGCCGTAAAGGATTTCGTCACGTCCTGATAGCTCAGGATTTTCGTTCCGGTAAAAGCCAACTTCTGATTCCCCGAATCAATCTTGCCGGAAAAATATTTTGCCTGTTTCGCCCACCCGAAAATTCGCTCGCGATTCACCGCCGAAACGTTGAATTCCGTCCGGTAACTCTGCTCTTCGGAATCTTCCTGAACCTTCCCTACGCATTCATAGCTTGCGTGACCAGCCGTATCGACTGCGATCGAGTAGTGCGAGGGATCTGACTGGGGAAAGTCCATCGTAAAGGTTACTTGGGCAGCGGAGGCTGAACCGGATGGCAGTTGTGACACCGCCAAGCCGGACATTCCCAGCGCGAGCAGCACCGCACTAGCGACCGTTCGCCTCTGGCAAGGCACAAAGACTCGAATAAGGAAAGCTCGAACCATCAGCGCGCCGCAGCCCTCTGCCGCTCCAACGTCCCCGCGGTATGCAGATGGCAGATCGCGATGGCCAGAGCGTCCGACGCATCCATCGGCTTCGGTGCCTCCGTCAGGTTCAGCAACCGCGTCACCATGTCTTGCACCTGCTGCTTCTCCGCCCGCCCATATCCCACCACAGCCGCCTTGATCGTCAGCGGAGAATACTCCGCCACGTCCAGTCCGGCCGCCGCCGCCGCCAGCATTGCCACGCCACGGACCTGCCCCAATAACAACGCCGATTTCACATTCAGCGCGTAAAAAATTCCTTCAATCGCCACTTCATCGGGACGATGCTGCACAATCAACGCCCCCAGTCCGTCATAGATTCGCGACAGCCTCTGCGGCAGCGGGTCCCGGAGCGAAAGCTTGATGGCCCCGCACGTCAGGCAAACCAACCCCCCGCCGGAATCCATCTCCACCACTCCGTAGCCGGTGAACGCCCCGCCGCAGTCGATGCCGAGAACTCGCATGCAGGAAGTGTACCGCACTTGACAGACCTCGCTATTTTCTCCGACGGTTACTCCATCAGACGAATTTTTATTTCATCAGTCCAATGGCTAGGAAGAGTTAATGAAATCCGTCATATTCATTCTCGTGACCGCCAGCGCATTGTGCTGCCGCGCCCAGCACTCCAAAACCGATCCCACCATGGTCAAGTTCTTCGCCGGAAACTGGAGTTGTACCGGCGAATTCGCCAGCGGCAAGAAGATTGAAGCCGACGTCAGCTTCACTCCCGAACTCGATGGCAAGTGGCTTCTCTACCGTCACCATGACCGGCCACCTGGTCCGTTCCAGGCTTTGGCACTCTGGGGAGTTGATCAGCCGAGCGGGAGTCTAGTGGCGGTGATGGAAGACAACTTTGGCAATGCGCGGCTGTTCACGAGCAATGGATGGAAGAATGGATCAATAACTTTCGCCCGGGCGGCGATGCTCGATCAGAAGATCAGCCAGGAGCGGTTCCGATACGATCGCCAGTCAGAACATTCTTTCAAGATGAGCTATGAAAGATCAATCGATGGCCAGTGGAAGTTGGGCGATTTCATGGTATGCACGCGTAACTAGATCAGCAGCATCGCGGCCGGCGAGCGTAGCCATTTTCACACTCCCGCCTAAATGCGGCATAAGCCTCTCGAGATGACACCATTCCTGCGCGATTCAGATATCGCGCATAAGCGGCTTCATCGAAAACTTCCTTCAGCACCTCCGAAAAAGCACCGAATATGCCCGCCGCGCCTCTCCGGACCTGTTTGAGTAAAGCCTTCATCCCCGTTCCTCCACCAAGCGCGTCTTTACAAATGGAGATTCTTTCACCGGCGCTTCTCTCGTCCCCCTCAGAATTCCCATCCATTGCCTTGCGGATTCCGCCAGCACCAACGTCACCATCACCACAAGCACGCCCGTCACCGCCGCATCCAGCCGGTTGTTGAAGATCACTCGTGCGGTCGAGCTCGTCATCGGACCCGCATTCAACACCCGCGCCTGCGCGAGAAATCCCACTCGCGGATTCGCATCGAACATCTTGTGCCACGACGCCGTGAACGTCGCCGCAACCAGCCATGCGAGCGGCACAAGCGTCACCGCGGCATACTTCGCGCGATGCAGTTTGATGATGATTGTCGTGGCCACGCACAGCGCCACCGTCGCCAGCAGCTGGTTGGAAATTCCAAACAGCGGCCACAAAGAATTAATCCCACCCAGCGGATCCTTCACGCCTTGCCACAAGAAATATCCCCAGGCACCCACGATCAGCGCGCTGGTCCCCAGTATCGATGGATACCAACTTGTCCGCCCCAACGGTTTGTAGACATGTCCGAGCGCGTCCTGCACCATGAAGCGCGCCACCCGCGTCCCCGCATCAAGGATGGTCAAGATGAACAGCGCCTCGAACATGATGGCGAAGTGGTACCACAGCGCCATCAAAGTTTCACCGCCCAGGCTGTGGGAGAAAATGTGCGCCATTCCTACCGCAAATGCCGGCGCTCCGCCAGTACGGTTGTAAAGCGTCTGTTCGCCAACTGCATGCGCCAGTGCCTGCATATCGGCTGCGGTTACCGGAAAGCCCCAGCCGGAAATAGTTGCCGCCGCCGTCGTCGGCGCTTGCCCTACAATTCCCGCCGGACTGTTGATGGCAAAATACACCCCCGGCTGCATCACGCAGGCCGCAATGATGGCCATCACCGCGACCGCCGACTCTGCCATCATTGCCCCGTAACCCACCATGCGCGTCTCGGTCTCGCGGGCAATCAGCTTCGGAGTCGTCCCGCTGGAGATCAATGCGTGAAATCCGCTGATCGCTCCGCACGCAATCGTGATGAACGCGAAAGGAAATATCTTTCCCGCAAACACCGGCCCCGTGCCGTCTACAAAGCGAGTGAGCGCCGGCATGTGGAGCATGGGATGCAGCGCCACGATCCCCACCCCTAATAGCGCGATCGTCCCCAACTTTACGAATGTGCTGAGATAGTCCCGGGGCGCGAGCAGTAACCATACCGGCAGGGCCGAGGCCGCAAACCCATAAACCATAATCAGAATCGCCAGCGTGGGTGCGCTGAATGTAAAGATCTTTGCCAGCACCTCACTCTGCGACACGTACTGTCCCCCCCAGATCGCCGCCAGCACGAGTACAAAACCCAACGCCGAAACCTCCAGCACTTTGCCCGGACGAATCCGCCGGAGATAGACGCCCATCAATAATGCGATCGGCATCGTCATCGCGATGGTAAATGTACCCCACGGACTCGCCTTGAGGGCGTTCACCACGATGAGTGCCGCCACGCCCAGCAGGATAATCAGAATCGCGATCACCGCTACATAAGCGACGAATCCTCCGACTCGCCCGATCTCATCCTTGGCCATTTCAGTCAGCGACTTGCCATCACGCCTCACCGAAAACAGCAAGATCACGAAGTCCTGCACGCAGCCGGCAAAGACCGCGCCCGCCAGCACCCACATTGTTCCCGGAAGATATCCGAACTGAGCCGCCAGCACCGGCCCCACCAGAGGGCCTGGCCCCGCAATGGCCGCGAAGTGGTGTCCGAAAACCACCCATTTGTTAGTGACAAGAAAATCGCGACCGTTCTCCAGTCGCTCCGCCGGAGTCGCGCGCCATGCATCCAAGGCAAGAATTTTTACCGCGATAAACTTGCTGTAAAAGCGGTAGCCGAGCGCGTAACAGCAAGTCGCCGCCACCACCAGCCATAGCGCGTTGATGGGTTCGCCGCGACGCAGCGCGATTGCGCCCACTGCCACCGCCCCCGCTATTCCAACCATCCCCCAGCCCAAAGCTCTGAATGTCTTATTCATTCCGATTCATTCCCCTGGAGCATTGTGCCGAAATGCGGGGCCGTCGCAAGACTTCGAGCTTGCGCAATCTGGCGCGCTTCACCCGGTCATGCTCCTTAGTGTATTCAACGACTTTCAATTCAGTTTCCTCCCGCACCCGCATATGAAAAAGCGGCGGATGCTTTCTTGCAGTGTACGAAGTGGATTGCTAACAGACAACATGATGGCGAGACCAATGGGATGATTCCTTCGATTCATCCTCATTAGTGATAATCTATTTCTTCCCGGAGACTGCTGAATCCCGCGCTTCGGGCTGCCGCTGACTGCAGCCCTTGCCGGGGCATCCCAGGAATTTCATCTGGATTCATAAGGGAGCGGACAATGAAGATTGGCATGCTGACCGGCGGCGGAGATTGTCCTGGATTGAATGCCGTGATTCGCGCGGTCGTGCGCAAAGGCATCTTCACCTACGCAGACCAATTCGTCGGCTTCATGGAAGGCTGGCGCGGGCTGGTCGATGACACAACCATGGTCCTCGATCTGGACGCGGTCGGAGGCATTCTGCCGCGCGGTGGAACCATCCTGCGCACCTCGCGCACCAACCCATCGAAGCGCACCGATGGCATCGAGCGCTGTTTGGCTGCGCTGGAGAAGAACAAAATCGAGGCGCTCATTGCGATCGGCGGGGACGACACTCTGTCGGTCGCGCAAAAGCTTCACGAAGCCGGCGCCAAGGTTGTGGGCGTACCGAAAACTATCGACAACGATCTGGGGGGCACTGACTACACTTTTGGCTTTGACACAGCGTGCAATATTGTTTGCGAGGCGCTCGATCGCGTTCACACAACCGCAGAGGCTCATAACCGCGTGATGGTGGTGGAAGTGATGGGCCGCGACGCCGGGTGGATCGCGCTTTACAGCGGCATCGCCGGCGGCGCCGACGTCATCCTCATTCCCGAGCGGCCCTTCGACGTGGATAAAGTGGCGGACTCCCTGCGCCAGCGTCACGCGCGCGGCCGGTATTTTTCCATAGTCGTAGTGGCCGAAGGCGCGAAGTTTTCTTCCCAAGCAAGCCAGGGTTCTCCGGTTCTACAAGACATGGACAAGGACGAGTTTGGCCACGTGAAACTTGGCGGCATCGCCAACATTCTTGCCCGCGAAATTGAAAAGCGCACCGGCTTCGAAACTCGCGCTGTAATTCTGGGACACATCCAGCGCGGTGGTTCTCCCAGCGCTTTTGACCGCGTGCTGGCCACTCGTTATGGTTTAGGCGCCATCGATATGGTACATCGCGGCGAGTTCGGATGTATGGCCGCCCTGCGTGCGAATAAAATCGTCTCCATCACGCTGAGCGAAGCCATTTCCAAGAACCGCGTGGTGGACGCTGAAATGATTCAGATCGTGGACGGACTGTTCGAGAAGGCCTCTGAAAAGCAGCTAGTTTGAAGGTGGCTCGACAATGCGTTCTTTCGCTCTCTGATCCAAGGTGAGGGTGAGCCGCGAAGCCCGGCTCGGTCACGATGCAGAAACTATTCTTGCTGCTTGCCCCGTCATTGCTGACGCTGATCGAAGGTGTCTTGCTGGGGGCCGCGGTAGCGTTGATTTTATTTTCTTCTAAGAAGTCCTCCAGACGCGATCAACCCACCGCCTTCCTTGGCATCGAACGCGGCTTCGCCCGCCTGGCTCGCCGGAAGCGCCTCGCCGTTCTAGTGGTCGGTTTCAGCGTCATCGCCATCCGCGTGGCGCTCATCCCGATTCTCGGCGTTCCCCAACCCGCCGCCCACGACGAGTTCAGTTATCTGCTCGCTGCCGACACTTTTGCTCACGGCAAGCTTACCAATGCCACGCCCCCCATGTGGGTCCATTTCGAGAGTTTCCACATCATTCAAAAGCCCACCTACATGTCAGTCTATCCACCGATGCAAGGGATTGTGCTGGCCGCGGGACAACTCCTGGGTCATCCGTGGATTGGTCAGGTTCTCGCGACCGCTCTCATGTGCTCCGGCCTTTGCTGGATGTTCCAGGGCTGGTTACCTCCATCCTGGGCATTGTTCGGAGCCGCGCTTGCCGTACTTCGGTTGGGCATCCTCAGCTACTGGATGAATGGCTATTGGTCGACTTCAATTGTGGCCTTTGGTGGCGCCCTGGTCCTCGGAGCCTGGCCGCGTCTGCGCAAACACCTTCGAACACGCGACGCTTTGCTGATGAGTTTGGGTCTGGTGATTTTAGCGAACAGCCGCCCCTTTGAAGGATTGGTCTTCGCTATTCCCGTCGCATTCGCCATGCTCTCCTGGCTGGCAGGTCAACATGGTCCGAGTTTTCGACAATCCGTGCCTCGCGTTATCTTTCCGATGGTTTTTGCTTTGGCAATTGCCACCGCCGCCACCGGCTACTACTACTACCGGGTAACGGGCAGCCCGTTTCGGATGACCTATCAGGTAGAGGTCGAAACTTATGCGGCAGCCCCTTTCTTCATCTGGCAAACACCCCGACCAGAAACCTCATATCACAACCAGGTAATGGGTGAATTCTATCGTTGGGAGCTACAAGTGTTTGAAAGAAGCCGTACTTTTACTGGTTATGTACGACGCTGTGCCGAAGCGTTGATTTCGTGGTGGAAGTTCTATCTGGGCCCGCTTCTGACAGTGCCTCTGTTAGCGCTTCCTCTGGTGGTTCGAAGGCGCCAGATGTTACTGCCTCTTCTGATTTGCGCTGCCGTAGCCGCGGCCTTGGCTGTCGAAACCTGGAATATGCCCCACTATTTCTCTCCCGCAACGTGTGCTCTATCGCTGGTGGTGGTGCAGGGCATGCGTCATCTACGGCATTGGTCCCCTGCTCGCCGTCCTCTGGGGACGGCCCTGGTTCGCGCGATTCCGGTGCTGACGTGCGCTATGATCCTTCTGCGTGTGACGGCGGCGACGGTTCACGTCCAGCTCGAAGCCGCATGGCCCAGAGGCAATTTGAAACGGGCAATGATACTGCGTCAGCTCCAACACTTTCCGAGCCAGCAGCTCGTAGTTGTGGTTTATGGCCCGAGCCACAGTTTTCACCGCGAATGGGTTTACAACGACGCTGATATCGATGCGGCTAAAGTGGTATGGGCTCGGGACATGGGTCGCGACTCGAATCAGGAATTACTGAACTTTTTCAAAGATCGCCGCGTCTGGCGCGTGAACGCTGACGCCGAACTTCCCATGCTGGAATCGTACTGGACTGCAGAGCCACTCCGTGCGGTTGACCAGCGGAGATCCGAATCGATTCTTCCGTATGCAGCCGGGACTGCGGAAAAATAGTCTGAATATCTCTTTGAGGTGAACAAGGCCAATGAAAGTCCGATTCTGGCTTCTGCTGAGCATATTTGCGGCCGGAATTTCATCGCTTTACGTGCATCGGATCCTTGGGCCATGGAGCAGTCACGGCCGCATGGAGAAGGGTTTCGTGATCGCTCAGATAAGTGACCTATACTCACCTTGGGTGGGTACGCGCGAACTCCTGCTCCGGCGGCGCAACCCCTATGGGCCGGAGGTAAGCCATGAAATACAGATTTTTTTTTACGGCCACGTTATCAATCAAACCGATGCAAAACCAGGCGTTCAGTTAGTAAACGAACAACGCTTTGCTTACCCCATCTACGAAGTGTTCCTCACGGCTCCCTTCGTGTATGCAGACTTCGTGGACGTGCAACGCTGGGCCACCTTCGCTTTGGCTTCCTTGATCGCTTTGAATATTCTGTTTTGCCTCCGTCTTCTGCATTGGCACGTGCGGTGGGAAGCAGTTGCCGCTATGGTCCTGTTCGTTCTCAGCAGCCCGCAGATTGTACAGGGCTTGCGGCTTCAACAGTTGGCGACGGTCGAGGCTTGCTTACTCATCGCGGGCGCATGGTGCATCGGCGGAAACCATCTGACTACCGCTGGCGCGTTGTTCGCCTTTTCCACCATAAAACCACAGATGGGGCTTCTACCCTTGTGTTGGTTCGCGGTTTGGGCCGCGGGAGACTGGCGCCGACGG